>Ga0224555_1001431_pt1 | contig 33051 bp, 33 predicted proteins | sample 714S23034metaG_FD_180687 | JGI IMG/M metagenome (GOLD analysis project Ga0224555, IMG submission 180687) | Peat soil microbial communities from Stordalen Mire, Sweden - 717 S2 30-34 | ecosystem: Environmental > Terrestrial > Soil > Wetlands > Peat | place: Sweden: Norrbotten County, Stordalen...
CCCGGAATCGGCACCCGCCAAGGCACACGACTCCGCGGCCCCGCCTTCGCTCCTAAGTATCAGAATTCACGCTGAAAAAGAATCCCAGCCTGCCTCGTTGCCGATTGGCCGGTTTTCGGTCACAAGCTGGCGTCCGCCTACATCCTCTTGAAAACAATAATCTAACTCCCATCATCCTCCTCGATTCTTGGCGCCGCCGTGCTAATGTGGGCCCAGGTAAGCAAACCGCGACCGTGCACGCCGCGGTTCCCGGGTAGCGCTTGATCCCGTGCATCCCGGCACAAAGCCGCAACCCCGCGAACAAGAGAACTAAATGAAAAGGAGAAACTTCTATGTCAACGTCACCGGCGCAGCCAAACTTGCGTCAGTATCCGATTTCCGACCTGTATCTATTCGCCAGTTATTCGACCCGCGCGGCATACGTGGCGGCTGTGGGAACCCAGGCTCCGCCCTTCAATCCGGCGTTGCCGGTCAAGCAATGGCTCGATCCGGCGCCCAGCGGCCAGCCCTATCTAGTGTTCGATACCACGGCTGGGAAAACCCTGGAGTTGCCGATCCCGGCCGCAGCGGCCGGCGCCGTCAATCTGCCGGGTACTTACAACTATTCCAGCTACGTAGAGACGCCTACGGACGCCACACTGAACTGGCCTTATGGGGTAGCTTCCCCCATCGATCCGGCCACGGTCTGCCTCGAGGCCGATGCGCAAGCCATCGCTAACGGAATTGCCTTCCTGTTTCCCGGCAAAACCGTCACAGTCGTGGATGCTTCCACCGTGGGCGTTTACTATACGGTCTATCACACCGACCCCCGGCGCCAGTGGGGTATCGAAGTCGACGGCGTATCGCCGGTGGGTGCGGGATTGGCGCTCCACGCCAAGACGCTCATCCTCCAGCAGATGGCTGGCGGCGTCAATGCTCCCGGCCATTGGGTGTATGCACCGGTGTCGGGAGAACCAGCTACCACTCTGTATATCCAGTGGGTCGAGGACCCGCAAGTCACGGCTGCCCCGGCGGGCGCGCTCACCATCCCCGTGCCGATCCGGCCGCTCCTGCCGGCCGAAGAGTTCGAGCTGATTCCGCCTCCCGACCCGCTGTTCGGGACAGCCACCTGGATGGTGGTACGCACCGACATGCAGCCGGCCATTACGCTGACCCAAATCCAGCAGCTCGTGGCCCAGTACAATGCGCAGCCGGGAGTCGCGGCAATCGCTATCGCTTAGCTTAGAGGCCCCGTTCCAACGGCCACAGCGGTTTTCTGGCTTCGGCATGCCCTGCCGTTCGGCGCCGGTGCGCGGCGAAAGCGCCACGGCGTCAAGTTCACGGCGCCAATCGCGCTACTGCCAAGATCGCGTCGCCGGCCGTCCCCGGCCTTGTGCCCGGCTTGCCCTTTCCGCCTTGTGTTTTCATCGAGTAACGGCAGGATTTGTTCTTGGCACTATATCTGCAAGAACGTTGGTTGGCGCGCGAAAGTCCCGCATGGCCGGCGCGCCAGGGAGGAACGAAATGATTCAAGCGATGTCCAACCAACGCTTCGAGGCGACGGAAAGGCCGCCGGGCCAGACGGCCGCGGGGAGCGCCGATTTTGCAGAGTTATTTCAAGATGCCGCAAAAGCCAACATCCAGACAATGGACCAGCCCACCCCTCTAGCCGCTTCCGCCTCCAATGCGCAGGCTTCCGCGTCCGATGCGCAGCCCACCTTAGGCGATCCGGATGTGCAGGGCTGGCTCAACACCTACTACGCGCAGATAGGGGATTCCACCGACGCCGCCATTTCCGATCAACCCGCCACGGGGGCGGGCAATAATTACCCAGACGGTAGCGTGTACGGTCCCGACGCCATTTATACACAGGCCCTGGACAACCAGATCGGCAATTCCTTTGCCGGCTTGACGGGGGCCAATGCAGCCGATTATACGGGTCAGTTGCCCGGCATTCCCAGCCCGCAGGCCCAACAGCAGTCCGACCAGGAGCTGGCCATGGAAAACGCGCAGCGGTTGTCGTGGGGGCAAGCTATCGATACATCGGCCTATTGGTCGGATCCCGGGGCGCTCAACTTTGAAGGAACCACCTACACCGCTCAGGAGCTTGGCTATGCCGGACCAGGGCAATCCAGCGGACCTCAGCCTATCTTGATTTCGGCAGCCGACGAGATTGGTACAACCGGTACTTATGGCGTGCCGGGCTATAGCGGCACGGTCTCGGGCGTACAGCCGGGGTGCTTCTATACCTTGCAGCAACTGGAACAGGCGGGCTTGTCATCGGGACAACCGGACACTCAATTCCATCCCGGTTCGTGGACATTAACGGCAAGCGACTGACGGGCGGTGACACGCTGGAAGCTTGACCTACACTTGGCCCTGGCCGCGGCTCTTTCGGCCGGGAGGCGCCGCCGCAACGCTGGAGTAACTGACTACGCGAATCAGGGAGTGCTTCTCTTCCTGCGCGGCCGGACGGCGGCGCGCCACCAGCTCGCGGTTCAGAGTGCTCACGAATTCTTCGATCTGAGCCTGCATCTCGGCCATCTTTTCCCGCATATTCAGGATGATCTCCACTCCGGCCAGGTTGACTCCCAGCTCGCGAGTGAGATGCAGAATCACTTCCAATCGTTCCAGGTCGCCATCCGTGAATAACCGGGTGTTGCCGTCGCTGCGGGAAGGCTTCAGCAGCCCCTCTCTTTCGTAGAGACGCAACGTCTGCGGGTGGATGCCATACTGCTCGGCCACCGACGAAATCATGTACGAGCCTTTGGATTTTCCTTTGCCCATAACGTGCATCCTTTTACGGCTACAGCGCCGTCCAGAGTTCCGCGCGCGGATCTTCCGGATGCAGCCCGGCCAACTCGCGCAGAATCTCTTTGGTGCGTTCATCCTGAACCTTAACCGTCTCGATGGCGGCCTCCACGATTTGATCGCCCCGCTGGTTGGTGCGGGCGTTGAAGACGCCCTTCTCCCGCAGGCGGAATTTCTGCCCGTTGTGAGTGCCCTGCGGGATCTTCAGCAGCGTGCGGCCGTCGATGGTGGGCACTTCGATCTTGGCGCCCAGCCCGGCTTCCCACACGGTTACCGGCACGCGGATGTGAATATCGTCGCCCTCGCGGCGAAAGTAGGGATGCTCCTCCACGCGTGTGGTAATGTAGAGATCGCCGGAGGGAGCGCCCATGGAGCCGGCATTGCCCTTGCCCGGCACGCGCAGCCGCGACCCGTTGCGGGCTCCCGGTGGGATGCGCACGTCCACCGTCTCGGTGTGCGCGATGCGGCCCTCGCCCTGGCACGTGGGGCAGGCGTTCTTCAGCTTGCCGCTGCCGCCGCACTTCGGACAACTCAGGTTGAAGCGCATGGCGCCGGCCATTTGAGAAACCGAACCAGTCCCATTGCATTCCGGGCAGGCCGCGGTCTGGCCGCCGGCCGAACCGATTCCGTGGCAGGTGGGACAAGTGTCGTAGCGGGTGATATTGAGCCGCATCTGGGTGCCCTTGATGGCTTGCCAGAAATCGATATTCAGCGAGTACTCGAGATCCTCACCCTTCTCCGGCGCCTGCTGCGGCGCTTCGCCACGGTTGAAGAGGTTCGAGAAGATATCCCGGAAGCCGCCCGCGCTTCCCCCGCTTCCAGTCGACGGGCGCCGTCCGCCGCCCTGCGCGCCCCTCTGGAAATAGTCCGAAAAATCGAAGCTGTCGAAATTCATGTCGGGCTGCGGACCGGGTCCGGCTCCCGGGCCGCCGCCTGCCGGAATGTTGTCCGAATAGAAACCGTGCTGATCGTAGACCTGGCGTTTGCGGGCGTCGCTCAAGACGTCGTAAGCCCCCTGCACCTGCTTGAAGCGTTCCTCGGCGGCCTTGTCGCCCGGATTCACGTCGGGATGAAACTTGCGCGCCAGCTTGCGATAAGATTTCTTGATCTCATCCTGGCTGGCGCCCTTGGCTACGTGCAGCGTTTCGTAATAGTCCTGCTTGGGAGACATAGAACACCTGTGGCTGGTGGCTAGTGGCCGGTGGTTTTGTCAAGACCACCAGTCACCAGCCACTGACCACCTATTTCTTGTCGTCGACGTCCACGAACTCGGCGTCCACAACGTCGTCTTTCTTCTTGTCGCCACCGCCCGCGCCCGGACCGCCATCGGCGCCCGGGGCGCCCCCTGGGCCCGGCCCCGCGCCGGGTTGGGAAGCGGATTTGTACATGGCCTCCGCCAGCTTGTGGCTGGCGGACGTCAATTTGTCGATGGCCGCGTTGAGCACACCGAGTTCATTCCCCTGCATGGCCTTGCGCGTCTCTTCGATGGCCGCTTCGATATTGCGCGCTTCCTCATCGCCGATCTTGGAGCGATGCTCCTTCAACGTCTTTTCCACGTTGTAGATCATGGCGTCGCCGCGATTGCGGGTCTCGATGGTCTCGCGCTGCTGGCGATCTTCCGCCGCATGCGATTCGGCGTCCTTGGCCATCTTGTCCACTTCGTCTTTCGCCAGACCGGAAGAGGAGGTGATGGTGATCTTCTGCTCGTTATTGGTGGCCTTGTCTTTGGCGGCGACATTCAAGATGCCGTTGGCGTCGATATCGAAGGTCACTTCGATCTGCGGAAGGCCGCGCGGCGCCGGGGGAATGTTGCCAAGCTGGAACACGCCCAGCAACCGGTTATGCTGCGCCATGGCGCGCTCGCCCTGGAACACTTTGATCTCGACCGACGGCTGGTTGTCGGCCGCCGTGGAGAATGTTTCGCTCTTGCGCGTCGGGATGGTGGTGTTGCGTTCGATAAGCTTGGTGAACACGCCGCCCAGCGTCTCGATGCCCAGCGACAGAGGCGTCACGTCCAGCAGCAGCACGTCCTTCACCTCGCCGCCCAGCACGCCGCCTTGCACCGCCGCCCCCACCGCCACGACCTCGTCCGGATTCACGCCCTTGTGCGGCTCTCTGCCGAACAGGTCGCGCACGATCTGCTGAATGCGCGGCATGCGCGTCTGGCCGCCCACCATGACCACCTCGTCGATCTGGGTGGGCGTCACGTTGGCATCCGCCAGGGCCTGCTTACATGGGCCGATGGAGCGCTGCACGATATCCTCCACCATCTGCTCGAAACGCGCCCGCGTGAGCTTCATCGTCAGGTGCTTCGGGCCGGTGGCGTCCGCCGTAATGAACGGCAGGTTGATCTCGGACTCCAGCAGCGTGGACAGCTCCATCTTGGCTTTTTCGGCCGCTTCCTTGAGGCGCTGCAGCGCCATCTGGTCCTTGGACAGTTCGATACCCGACTCGCGCTTGAACTCGGAGACAATCCAGTCCATCACGCGCTGGTCGATGTTGTCGCCGCCCAGGTGCGTGTCGCCGTTGGTGGACTTCACTTCCACCACTCCCTCGCCCACTTCCAGGATCGAAATATCGAACGTGCCGCCACCGAAATCGTAGACCGCGATGGTCTCGTTCTTCTTCTTGTCCAGGCCGTAGGCCAGCGCCGCCGCGGTGGGCTCGTTGATGATGCGCATGACCTCCAGGCCCGCGATTTTGCCGGCGTCCTTGGTGGCCTGCCGCTGCGCGTCGTTGAAGTAGGCCGGGACCGTGATCACCGCCTGCGTGACCTTGCCGCCCAGGTACGCTTCGGCGGCCTCCTTCAGCTTGACCAGGATCATCGCCGAGATTTCCGGCGGCGAATACTTCTTGCCGCTGATGTCCACGCGGGCGTCGTTACTGTCGCCGCGCACGACCTTGTAGGGGACCATCTTCATCTCTTCGGTGACTTCGTCATAGCGCCGCCCCATGAAGCGTTTGATCGAGAAAACCGTGTTCTCGGGATTGGTGATGGACTGCCGTTTGGCCACCTGTCCGACCAGCCTTTCCCCGCTCTTGGTGAACGCCACGACCGACGGCGTGGTGCGATTGCCTTCCTGGTTGGCAATCACGGTCGGCTGCCCGCCTTCCATCACGGCAACCACCGAGTTCGTGGTTCCCAAGTCGATGCCTATAATCTTTCCCATGTTTCTGAAAGCCTCCTACGGCTCATTAGTACACTCTCATTATCAAACTTTAGTGTGTTATTGTCAAGTAGATTGGATGGCCGGACTAAACCATTTATTTCCAATCGGCTAGTGCAGTATGGGCGCGGTCCAGCAGGACTTGCATCAACGCCGGATGACCATCCAGCGGCGCGGTGACGCGGATTTCCACATTTTGGTGGGCGCGCGACAGTTGTTCCACGATTGCCGGCAGGTCCCGCTGTAGATGAATCCCCAACGTCAAGAAGTAGGGCACTACCAGGATTCGTCTCACGCCGCAATCGGCCAGGCGCGCCACAGCCTCGTCCAGGTTGGGCCGGGCATCCAGGAAAGCGGTCTCCACGTGCTCAAACGCTCCAGCGGTTGCGGCCGCTTCCGCCACGACTCGGACGGCTTGGTTGGCGGATGGAACGCTGGACCCATGCGCAAAGATGACAATTCCCGTATTCACCGCTACTATGAGCATAGCAATATATGTTAAAAAGACTCCTGGTGGCGCTGGTCGGCATGGCGATGGGTGGGCTTGCCGGCTTGGGCGTGGCCCTGATGGGTGCGGGAAACCTGGCGATTATCCTGGGCGCGGCCCTGGGAGGCTTGGTGTTTTCGATCGCCGCCCCGCGTATGGGACGAGCCGCGTGATCCAAAATTGAAGAAACGGAGGAACTATGGCTTTTTGTCCGAGTTGTGGCAACGCAGTCGAAGGGCGCTATTGCGCCAAGTGCGGGACGGCGGTGGATCCTGCCGCGCCCCCAGCCGCGCCGGTACCGGTGGTGTCAGCCGCCGGATTGCCGGAGAATACGGCGGCGGCTCTCTGTTACCTGTTGGGACTCGTGACCGGGATCATTTTCCTGGTCCTGGAGCCTTACAACAAGAACAAGCTGATTCGCTTTCACGCTTTCCAGTCGATCTTTCTGCATGTGGCCGTGATCATCGTCTGGGTGGCACTCAGGACCGTTCTGCCCTGGGGTATGTGGTATCTGATGAGCCTGATCGATCTGGCTTTCTTCGTCCTGTGGATCTTCTTGCTGCTGCAGACGTACCAGGGGAAGAAGATCGTGTTGCCGGTGATCGGCGATCTGGCGGCCAAGCAGGCGTAGGCGGCTGGCGCGGGGAAGCTAGGCTCTACCGATTCCCAGGCGGGTCTTGCCTGCGTCCTGGGCGGAGAATACCAGGTCTCGAAAGACGGCTGCTTCATAGCACGACTTCGCGCCGCGCTTTCTCAGGATGCTTGGCAGGACTGTCTTGACGTCGCGGTAGATCGCCAGCAACTGTCTCATTTCAAGCTGGCGATCTTCAGCGACGAGAGCGTTGGCGATTTCTCTGAGCACCCCTGTTGGCCTCCCGCCGTGGCTGTAAACATCCGAACTAGCCAGATCGCCTAAGGACTTTGAGACGCGCTTGTAATCCTTCTCGAAAACACACCAGGTATGCTGCTTCGGGTTGCGATAGGAAGCCATGACGGTGAGACCACGTTCGAAGGGCATGTTCATCCGGGGCGTCTGGGGGCGGCGAAGATCCAGCTCCACGCGGGAAAGATCGTGGAACGAATAGCGGCAGCCAAGGATAAGCTCCACGATTCGATCCAGACGCCGTTCTCCTCCCGGCAACTCCAGTGCAACCCGCGGCATGAACTGACGGTCGTACGGAAAATTGAGGAAGACCGCGCGCGCCTGGAGCTCAGCGGGCACTGGCCCGGCTACGGCCATTTCGCCCCTTCCTGGCCGCTTGCTTCGTTGCCAGACGGAGACGCTCCTGACGATGTATTTCGTCCATCATGCGCTCCAGCTCCTTGGCCCGCCGGGGCGATATGCCCAACATCTGCGCCAGTTCGGCGTTAGGCAGAAAATCTCCCTTGACGACGATGGGCTGACGCTTGGGGAGGGTGGCTTGTCGCTTTGGCATGATCGGCTCCGCCCTCTTACAGCTTACCCCAGCGATCCAGCACGCTGTCCATCTCTTCCCGGATCGCGCTGCGTGCGGCAGCGCGCTCCTGGCCGCTCATGAGCAGTTCGTCGTAGCGTGTGTGACGGTGCCGCACCCACGCGGCCACGGCCAGCGCCAGAGCATGATCGTCGAGCGCGCGGCCGGCCGCCGAACGGCCCACGCGTCCGCTGCCGCGCACGGCGGTGTGCGCGGCGATGCCGCGAGCTTCCTCGGGCGGACAGCCAGGGTACAACTCGCGAATTCTCTCCGCCATCCGCTCGGCGAGTTCGACATCTTCGAACTGCCGCCGCTCGGCATCGCGCGCCTGGCGGGCGGCCCGCAAGTCGGCATCGGCCAGGCATTCCTCCTCGGCTTTTTCGAGAGCTTCCGGCTGCACCAGCACGCCCTGGCGCTCGTAACGCCCACGCGAGCGGCTGAACCGCACCACCACCGCCCACAGGCCGCTGTGTTTGGTGGCGCGGCGAGTCAGCGCGGCATCGCCGCTCCCCAGGTAAACCAGGTGGTCGAGGTCCGCGCATTCCATGCACAACGGCTGGTTGCCCTGCATGGTCAGCAGTTCTCCCTTCCCCAATTCCCGGTTGCACTGCGAGCACTTGGATGCCTTCACGATGGAGAACACCGTGGGCGGCGCCGCCACGCTGACCTTTTCCCGAAGCTTCTCAAGCTTCTTCTCCGGCAGTTGCGGCGAGACGAAATGCAGCCGGAACGCCTGCTCCAGTACCGGGTATTGGCTGGCGGTGTGGTATTTCGGCGGCCTGGGGATGAAGGAAGCGTGCGGCGGCAGATCCTCGCGCCGGAGACCCCGTTGGGCCGCCCATTGCTGAAATAGTTCGATCACCTTCAGCAGCTTCTCCGGGCTGCCCTGCACCATCTCGTCCAGGTATTGGACGCGCCCGTTATGCCACGCCTGCACGTTCTGCAACAGGTTCATGCCGGTGAGAACATCGATGAAGCTGGCGTATTGGTGATCGGCTAGAGCCGCTTCCGCGGCGGTTGTGACTCGTGTGACCAGGTCCACACAATTATTATGATGACGTTGTCAAGTGCTGGGGAATCTCGGTAGTGGGTCAGTTTGCAATTGGAGGCGGGCATTCTGCCCGCAGCCGGCTTTTAGCCGGCTTGGCCGCCTGAAAGGCGGCTGCGGCCAAGATTGGCCGCCCTCCAAGCCGGTGCTACGCAAATTGATCCACTACCGGAATCTCAGCCCGGAGACGCGAGTTGACCTTACAAGAAAGAAGGCGTCCAAGTCCGCGTCGAAGACAGTTCTCCCTTTCAGGTCCGGGCCTGAAAGGGACACCGCCAATCGTGGGATCTGGGCGCCCTTTCTCCTCCGATACTCAAGCTCTAGCGCTTCCTAAAGCGGATCGCCGCCAGCGCACTCAACCCCAGCCCGATCAGGGCCATGGTGGCCGGCTCGGGTGCGCCTCCGGGCGGCGGCGGGGCCGCGCCAAACCCATCCAGGTAGACGTATCCCGCATGACCGCCGTAGGGGCAATCCGACGCCAACAAGGTTAAAGTGAACGTATCGCCGACCATCGCCGACACATCCAGTTGCTGCACTTGCCACGCCGTGTAAAACCAATCGCTCGAAGACTGCGTGAACAAGCCCGGCGGCGTGTTCGCCGAATTGTAGTAGACCGAATACAGCGTCGCGCCGGTAGTATCGTCGATCAAGCTTAGGCCGAAGTTGTCCGAATCGGTGGGACCGTGCGAAGATTGCAGCACCGCCGCCCACGCGAAATAGATACTCGGATCGGTGTAATTGGCGACCGTCTGGCTGATTACCGAGACGCTGTAGTCGTTGTAAGAGTCGTTGACCCGCGCCGCATAACTGTCGGCGTAAACCATGTTGAGGTTGTTGTCGGTGTTAGGGTCCAGGCCCGGGCCCACCACCGCGCTCGCGTTGGCCGACATGTCGTAGAACTGGCCTCCCGGCAAGTAGTTCACCGGATCCAGATTGTTCATGCCGCCATACCAGTATCCGGCGCCTTGCGTCCAACCCGTGAAGTCGCCGCTCTCGAAGCCTCCATTCAGGAAGCCCGCGAAAGCGCTGCCGGTAAGCGCCAGGGAAAGTAAAACGCACCACGTAAATCTGCGTATCATCGTCATCCTCCGACTGACTGAAACTACGGCACGCCGTTCCGGAACAGATTCGAGCCGGGCCGGCAAAGCCATATCCAGGGATAAAGATCTTAATATCCTTATGGAATTTTAACGCCATTTGGCTCTGACGCAAGCACTAATTTGGTACTGGTACCTGCGCGGCGTACTACCTGGATCGTTGAAGAACCCAACGGTCGCGTGCCGGCCCCGGGGCGTTGCGCAGCAGCCGGTGCCACATTCGAAGGAACTCTGGCGGGCGGCTTCTCGTTTCTGCCATGTGAGAGGGGCGGGGAACCCGTTGCAACTAATCATCGACAAAGCCGGCAAGCTCTATAAAGGCAAGGTATGGGCGCTGCGGAATTTCAGCCTGGAACTGCGGCCGGGCGTGCTGGGACTGCTGGGGCCGAATGGCGCAGGCAAGACCACGCTGATGAATATCGTTGCCACTATCACGCGCGCGACCGAAGGCACGGTGACCTGGAACGGCGCCGATCTCACGCGCGAGCCCGACGCGGTGCGGGCCGTGCTCGGCTATCTGCCGCAGGACTTCGGCGTGTATCCCAACCTGAACGCGGTGGAATTTCTGGAATACTTCGCCGCGGTGAAGGGGCTGGATGCGTCGAGCGCGCGCCGCCGCATCGACGAGTTGCTGCAACTGGTCAACCTGGCCGACGTGCGCAAGCGGCCTCTGGGTGGTTATTCGGGCGGCATGCGGCAACGCATCGGCATTGCGCAGGCCCTGCTGAACGATCCGCAATTGCTCATCGTGGATGAGCCGACGGCGGGCCTCGATCCCGAGGAACGCGTGCGCTTCCGCAATCTGCTCTCGGACCTTTCCGGCGACCGCATCGTGATCCTCTCGACCCACATCGTGTCCGACGTGGAAGCCACCGCCACCGAGATCGCGCTTATTTCAGGCGGCACGCTAGTGGCTCACGCGCCGCCCGAAGACCTGCTCCGCGCAGCCGAGGGCAGGGTTTGGGAATGGGTCATTCCCAGCGCGGAACTGGGCGCCGCCAAGCAGCGCTATCAGATCAGCGGCGCCGTGCGGCGGGCGGACGGCGTGCACGTGCGGCTGCTGGCGGAATGCGCGCCGGCGGGCGCCGTGCCGGTGGCCGCCACGCTGGAGGACGCGTACCTGCATTGTCTCTCGACGCACCGGGCCCAGCGTGCGGAGGCCAACGCCAGATGATGCCCGGCCGCGTGCTGTATCACCTGGCCCGCGCCGATTTTCTGGAGCGCGTCCGCCGGTATAGCTTCCTGCTCACGCTGGCGTTCGCCGCCGGCCTCGCCTTTCTCACTTACTCGGGCATGATCGCGCTCGAGTTGGGTGAATACCGCGGCGTCTACAACTCCGCCTGGGTCGGGAGCATGATGACGCTGGTCTCGACCACGTTCATCACCCTGGCCGGTTTCTACATAGTGAGGAACACCATCCAGCGCGACCAGGAAACACGTGTGGGGTTAGTGCTGGCGACCACGCCGATGAGCAGGAGTCTCTACACGCTGGGCAAGGCGCTGAGCAACTTCGCGGTGCTGGCCGTCATGGTTGCCGTGCTCGCCGTGGGTGCCGTGATCCTGCAACTGGTGCGCGCGGAGGGCGGCGGCCTGGAACCGGGCAAGCTGCTGGCTCCATTCATCTGGGTGGCGCTGCCGGCGATGGCCATGACCGCGGCGATCGCCGTGTTGTTCGAGACCCTGCCGGTGCTGCGTAGCGGCGCCGGCAACGTGATCTACTTCTTTGCGTGGGCGGCCTACCTGGGCGCGAGCGGGGTCGCGGGTGTGAACGACTATCTGGGACTCGGCTTCTTCATGCGCAGCATGACGGCGGCGCTGAAGCTGATCGACCCGTCCCACAGGGACGAGCAATTCACGCTGCAGGCCGGACCCACCGTGCACACCACCAAAACATTTCTCTGGAACGGCGTCGATTGGACTCCGCAAGTGCTCCTCGGCCGCCTGCAATGGGTGGCCATCGCCATCGCCATCGCCTGTTTGGCGGCCCTGTTCTTCCACCGTTTCGATCCGGCGCGCGAGCGTTCACGGCGTAAAAAGGAAGCGCCCCAACCCGCTGAAGATCCGGCCACTGCGAATGGCGCGCCGGCCTCCCGTGCAGCCGCCGTCCAATTGACGCCCCTCGCGCGGACCGCGCGCGGCAGCCGGTTCCTGCGCCTGGTTGTCTCCGAACTGCGCCTGATGCTGAAAGGGCGCGGCTGGTGGTGGTACCTGGTTGCGGCAGGCTTGTTCGCGGCGAGCCTTGCCGTGCCGGACGTCCAGGCGCGGCAGGCGGTCGCGGCATTCGCCTGGCTCTGGCCGGTGCTGATCTGGTCGCAGATGGGCGCGCGGGAGGCCCGCAACGACACCGGGAAGCTGGTGTTTTCCTGCGCGCACGCACTCGACCGGCAATTGCCCGCGGTCTGGGTTGCTGGGGTGGCAGTGGCGATCTCGACCGGCGGCGGGCTGGGGATTCGCTTGCTGATGGGAGGCGACTGGCCGGGCTTTGCCGCGTGGCTGGCGGGAGCGCTGTTCGTGCCGTCCTTCGCGCTGGCGTTGGGTGTCTGGAGCGGATCGAGCAGGCTTTTCGAGGCGCTGTACACGCTGTGGTGGTACGCCGGTCCCATGAATCACGTGCCCGGATTGGACTTCATGGGCATGGCGCCCGCGCGCTTTGGGACCTCGTTCTATCTGCTGGCTACGCTGGCGCTGCTGATGGCGGCCTATGTGGGAAGGCGTGGCAAGCTGGGGTACGCTTAAGACGTGCTACAAATTGGCGGATGGACAAGGAGGCACGATGACCGATCCGGCGACAGAACCAGAGGATCTAGTCAGTCTTTACCATCGCGCCTTCAAAGACTACGGCAGCCGGGCGCTTTGGAACATGCGGCCTATCGAGGACCCTACCCCCGCCGACGCATTGGCGATCGCGAAGGCGTTGCGAACGCACGGCGGCATGGACGGGCGGCGCTTGGCGGAACACATTGAAAGACTGTGCCGTGCCCCTCACTAAACTGCAATCCCACGTGCTGCGCGTGCTCGCGGCGGGACGCAGCCTCGACAGTTATATCGCGGGCGGCGTCGCCATCAACCGGGAAGGGCCGCGCTTTTCCGGCGATATCGACATTTTCCAGGACTCGGAAGATCGCCTTGCGGCAGCCGCTGAAGCCGACGCCGGGGCGCTGGCCGAGGCCGGTCTTAAGCTGTCATGGGGGAGAATCCAAAGCGGCAAGCGGCAGACCGAGGTAGCCGGTCTCGGCGAGACCATGCAGCTTGAATGGGTCGCCGACAGCGCCTTTCGATTCTTCCCCGCTCAACGGGACGAGCTTTTCGGTTATGTGCTTCACCCCGTGGACCTGGCGACAAACAAGGCGGCCGCCGCCGCCGACCGGCGCGAACCCCGCGACGTCGTCGATCTGGTGACCATCCATGAAAACATTCTTCCCCTTGGGGCCGTTATCTCGGCCGCCGTGGGACGCTTTCCCGGACAGTCGCCGGAAGAAATGCTGGCCGACATCGTGCGACACAGCCGGTTCACGGCGGAGGAATTTCGCGTCTTGGCGACGGAGCGGCCCATGGATGTGCCCGGCCTCCACCGGCGCATCCGAAGCATGCTCGACGACGCGGAGCGATTCATCAGCCGCATTCCCAGCGACGCTGTTGGTTTCGTTTTTCTGGAGGGCGAAAAGCCTGTGCAACCCGACGTTGAAGCTCTCGGCAAGTATCGGCGCCACGCGGGCGCACGGGGCGGTGTGTGGCCGTCGTCGCCGGAGATATCAAGTGCCATGTTGGAGCGGTACGGCAAGAAAGAGAACGGTGGCGACCCCAAGCCGTGACGTTGTGAATTGGTTAGGTCTTGAATCGGTGAAGGCCCGGCAAATCGCGCGCTTTGAGGTGTTTCAAATGCCTGGTTCAAGAATGACTGTCTGAAAGACCGCTACATTACGACCAGATGGAGAGTGCCATCGAACGGTACTCGGAATTCACTCCGGCTCTATACAGATGCCGAACGATAGCTATGTCGTGACGATTCGCAGCTCTGAACGTACATTAGACGGAGGCTGAAAGCAACGACTTGCTGTCAGTCAGACTGCTCGCGCCAGTACTCACGCAGGTCACGCTCGTCCTCGCATAGTCCGTCTTCATCATGTGCTCTGGCACACGGCCAGGCAGCTTCGTCTCCACCCGAAGCCGCAACCTCGCTCCAGAAGGCCGGAGTGGACGCCTCAGCCGGACGTCTCTCTCATGTGGTCCAGCGACCCGTCGCGCGATTCATGCGGACCTCAGTTTCCCGCCTCGCGGCGGCCGTGGAGTACGCAAACCGTCGCCAACCTTTGACCTATCATCCCGCCGGAGCGAAGTTTCAGGCTGCCTGCTTCGGAATAACGTCCCGCTCAATCACGGCCCAATCGATGCAATCGAGATCGAAGCGGTTTTGGATGTTAAGCCAGTATTGCGCCGAGGTGCCAAAGTACCGTCCCAGCCGCGCGGCCGTGTCCGCCGTGATGCCGCGCTTCTCATTCACGATCAGGCTGATGCGGTTCGCCGGCACGCGGATCGCCTGCGCCAGTCCGTTGATGCTGATCTTTTCATCCTTCAGGTCTTCAAGCAGGATTCTGCCAGGGTGAATCGGCGGCAGCTTCTTTTCAGTGGTAATCGACGATTTCGACATCGGTCGGTCCTTTCACTTTCCATTTGAAGCAGATTCGAAATTGGTCATTGATCCGAATGCTGAACTGGCCTTTACGGCTGCCACTCAGCGCTTCCAGCCGGTTGCCGCGAAGCGCTCGCAGGTCTTCAAGGGAAGCCGCGGAGTCGAGCCGGATCAGGCGAGTTCGAATCTGTTCCTCGATGTTCACAAGTTCAAGGACGCGCCGGCCGCCCATTAGCTTCGCGGCTCGCGCATCCTTGAACGACTGGATCATATCTATATGGTATTACTTTACAGGGTGTGGCTCGCACCACAGGTGCGGGCTAACCGTTACCGCCGGGCAAAGCGGCGGAGGCGGAAGATTTCGACCAGTGCAATGTAGACGTTCAGGATTCCCAGGCCGCTGACTGCGCCTCGCAGGTAGGCGTTGTCCCAATACAGGCCCCACTGCGGGGCCAGCGACGAGAAGAAGCTCCGTTCCCAGAAATCCGACCACGGGAAGATTACCAGAAACATCCCCAGTTCCATGCAGAATACTATGAAGATCAGCGCCGCGACGATGTGATACCAGCGATGGCGGGGGACTTCCGGGGCGGGGGCGGGGATGGGCTCCGTCACGATGCGGCTCCCAGTTCCGCAAACAGATCCAGTTGCGCGCCGGCCCACTGGTCGAAGTCCACCGGAAACAGCGCGCGCGCGCGCACCGGTTCGAAGCTCAGCCGGTGCAAAGGCGTCGGCCCGTACTCTTCCAGCGCTTTGGCATGTTCCGGGGTGAAATATCCTTTGTGGTTCGCCAGGCCGTATTGCGGGAAGATCGCATCCCACACGCGCATGCGCTCGTCGCGCCAGACCTTGGCGACAATGGATGCCGCGGCTATCGCGTGACACTGCGCGTCGCCCTTGATCAGCGGGCGCTGGGGAGTGGGGAGCGACAACGGCATGGCGTCGGTCAGCAGAAAATCCGGCGCGGGCGTGAGTTGCGCGACCGCCATTTCCATGGCCATCCTGGAGGCCTGGTAGATGTTGACCCAGTCGATGGTGGCCGCGTCCACGGCCGCTACCGCCCACGCCACCGCCCGCTCGCGGATGCGCCCGTCGAGCACCGTGCGGCGCTCGGGATCGAGTTGTTTGCTGTCGTTCAGGCCGCGCACCGGACGGCCGGGCGAAAGAATCACCGCGGCGGCCACCACCGGGCCAAATAATGCGCCGCGGCCGACTTCATCCACACCTGCCACAGCTTCAAATCCACGGGCGCGGAGTTCGCGCTCCAGCGTTCCTTCGCAGCGGAAATGAGTGACTGGGCGCGGATTCCGCTCCCTCACGGTCGCGGCTCCGTTACTGGCGTTCGCGCAGGCGTGCGGCCTTGCCTTTCAGTCCGCGCAGATAGTATAGCTTGGCGCGGCGCACGCGCCCGGTGCGCACTACGTCGATGTGGTCGATCACCCGGGCGTGGATGGGGAAAATACGCTCCACGCCCTGGCCGAAGCTGACCTTGCGCACCGTGATGCTCTCGCCCATACCGGTGTGGTTGCGCGCAATCACCGTGCCTTCGAAGGCCTGCAGCCGTTCCTTGTCGCCTTCCTTGATCTTCACGTGTACGCGAATGGTGTCGCCCGAACGGAACTCGGGGGTGTCGCTGCGCTTGTTCTTGTTAATTACTTTTGTCAACAGGGAGTTGGTCATTTCAAATCCTAATCTTATATTCTAGCCTGATACCGCTCCCTTACGGTCGCGGGTCGGTGCGATAACGTCAGTCGCGGTTCGGTGACGGCGCCATCAGGTCCGGACGCAGGCGCGCGGTCTTCTCCAATGCGGCCCGCCGCCGCCAGCGGCGGATTTCTTCGTGATTGCCGCTCAACAAAACTTCAGGCACTTTCCATCCGCGAAACTCGGCGGGACGCGTGTACTGCGGGCAATCCAGCATGGCGCCCGCATGTCCGCCATCCTGGAAAGACTCGAACACGGCCGACGATTCGTTGCCCAGCACTCCAGGCAGCAGGCGCGCCACGGTGTCCACAACCACTGCCGCCGCCAACTCGCCGCCGCTCAACACATAATTCCCGATAGATAGCTCGTCGTCGGCCAGGTGCTCAGCCACGCGCTCGTCCACCCCTTCGTACCGCCCGCAAATCAACAACAGATCGGCCAGCCGGCTGTACTCGTTGGCCGCCTTCTGATCGAACAATCGGCCCTGCGCGGAGAGAAGCACTGTTCTTCCGGACCGGCCAGAGATCGACTCCACCGCCTGAAACAGCGGCTCCGGCTTGAGTAGCATGCCTTCGCCGCCCCCAAACGGCCGGTCGTCCACGGTCTTGTGCCGGTCGCTGGTCCAATCCCGCAGATTGTGTATGCGAATCTCGATCGCGCCGGTATCGCGCGCCCGCTTGATCACGCCATGCTCGAACGGTCCGTCAAAGAACTCCGGGAAGATCGTGAGCACATGAAAAATCACGTCTGGTACAGTTCCTTCAATCCCTCGGGCAAATCCACCACGATGCGGCGCGCTTCCGGCTCGATGGCCACGCAAATTGCGCGCGCAAACGGAATTAGCAGCCCGCCTTCCACTTCCAGCACTCCGGAGCCGCCGGCATCCTGGAGAGCGGTCACCCGCCCCAGCGACGCGCCACCATCCCGCTCGACCACTTCACACCCGATCAAATCCGACTCGAAGTATTCGCCCGGTTCGAGGCGTATGCGCTCACCCAGCGGCACGCGCACTTCGCACCCCGCCAGCCGCTCCGCGTCCGACATGGTATCCACGCCGCGGAATTTCAAGATCAGCCGGTTGTCGTGGAACCAAGCCGACTCCACTTCGCGCCGCGAGCCTTCCGGAAAAAGGAAAACTTCGCGCAGGCTTTCGTAGCGCTCCGGCTTGCTGAACGAGATGGCCGTGACTTCCCCGCGAATGCCGCGCGCGCGGCCCAGAACGGCGACCGTCACCCAATCCGCGGAGCCGGAGCTCACTCGAGGATTTCCAGAGTGAACCGCCGGTTCAACTTCATGCCTGCCGCTCCCAGAATGGTGCGGATGGAGCGGGCTGTCCTGCCCTGCTTGCCGATCACCTTGCCCAGATCGCTTTGGGCGACCCGCAATTCCAGCACGGTGACCTGCTCGCCCTCCACCACGCTCACGGCAACTTCTTCCGGGATGTCCACGAGAGCCTTCGCGATATCTTCAATCAACTGTTTCATCACCCCGCCTCCCTCCGCCTCTTATGGTAACAGAGACGCGCGGCGGACCAGCCCGTTTCGGCCATCCTTATCGTTACATCTCTTACACTTAACAACCGCTTCAGGCTGCCGGCGCGGTTATCGCTTCAGCAAGCGGCTCCGGGTTGTTCTTAATCAGACGCGCGACGGTTTCCGAAACCTGGGCCCCGTTCTTGGTCCAATACGCAATGCGCTCGCGCTTCAGCTCCACTTTGGCCGGGTCGGTCAACGGGTTATAGTGGCCCACCACTTCCAGGTTGCGGCCGTTGCGGGCGCGCTCCTTCTCAATCACCACGATGCGGTAAAACGGCTTCTTCTTGGCGCCAAAACGCGCCAAACGGATCATCAACATTCATACTCCTAAGAAATTCGGTAATTTGAACTTGCCCATTTTCTTGCCCAGCAGCCCGCCGGAGAAGCTCTTCATCATCTTTCTGGCCTGCGCGTACTGCTTGAGCAACTGATTCACTTCCTGCACGGTGGTGCCGCTGCCCTTGGCGATGCGGCGCCGGCGCGTGCCATTCACCAGCATGTGGTTGGCGCGTTCCTTGGGGGTCATCGAATCGATGATGGCCACCACGTGCGTGATTTCCTTCTCATCCACTTTCACGTTCTTGAGGTCTTTCAGAATGCCCACCTGCGGCATCATCGACAGCACGCTCTCGAGCGGCCCCAGCTTGCGGAGCTGTTTCATCTGGTCGCGGAAATCTTCGAGGGTGAACTCGTTGTCGATGAGCTTGCGCTGCATCTCGACGGCCTGCTTCTTGTCGATCACTTCCTCGGCCTTCTCGATGAACGAGAGCACGTCGCCCATGCCCAGGATTCGGGAAGCGGCGCGGTCGGGAAAGAACGGCTCCAGCGCGTCGAACTTTTCGCCCACGCCCACGAATTTGAGCGGCTGGCCGGTGACGTGCCGGATAGACAGGGCCGCGCCGCCGCGCGCATCGCCATCCATCTTGGTGAGGATCACGCCGGTGATGCCCAGCTTCTTGTGAAACTCGTCGGCGGATTTCACGGCGTCCTGGCCGGTCATGGCATCGGCCACGAACAGGATCTCGACCGGGGAGAGCTGCTCTTTCAATTGCTGCAGCTCGGTCATCAAATCCTCGTCGATGTGCAGGCGGCCGGCGGTATCCACCAGCAGCACATCGCGTCCGGTGTTGACGGCTTCCTTGCGCGCGGAGCGGACCAGGTCGGCGGGCAGCGTTTCTTCCGGCGTACCGGTGTAGATGGGCAGGTTGACGTCGCGCGCGACCACACGCAATTGCTCGCGCGCGGCCGGACGGTAGACGTCCACCGACACCATCAGCGGCCGGTGGCCGTTCTTCGAAAGCCAGCGGGCCAGCTTGCCGGTGGAAGTGGTTTTGCCGGAGCCTTGCAGGCCGACGATCAGCAGCACGCTGGGCGGCTCATTGGCGAATCGCAGCTTGGATTCGTGGCTGCCCAGAATTTTGATCAGCTCATCGCGGACGATCTTGATGACCTGCTGGGAAGGGGATAGCGCCATCAGCACTTCCTCGCCCATGGCCTTCACCTTGATGTTTTCGATGAGCTGCTTGACCACGCGGAAGTTGACGTCGGCCTCCAGCAAGGCCACGCGGATCTCGCGCAGGGCGGCTTCCATGTTCTCGGGCGTGAGCTTGCCCTCGCCGCGCAGGTTCTTGAAAACCCGCTGCAATTTGTCGGATAGATTATCGAACATGGAAACTCGCGCGGGCGGCAAGGCAGACCTTGCCGGCCAGCGTTTATACGATTCTCCTATTATACATGCTTGGGCGGCCTGAGAGGCTGAGGCACCGGTTGTACCATCACCAGCGCTGGTGCACGGCCGGACGGATGCGCGCGTCGTAAATGGCACGGACGGCGCGCAGAGTGTCTTCCCGCAGCGGCGGCAGGTCCGAGGCGGCGCAGTTGTCGGCCACCTGGGCGGGGCGCTTGCCGCCGGGGATGGCACAGGTGACGGCGTCAAACGCGAGGATCCAGCGCAGCGCGAATTGCGCCATGCTGGCCCCCGCCGGCACGAGCGGACGCAGTTCCTCGACGGCTGCGAGCGCCGTGTCATAGTCGACGCCGGAAAACGTCTCGCCGACGTCGAACGCCTCGCCGTGCCGGTTGAAGTTACGGTGGTCGTCGGCGGCGAACTGGGAATCGCGCGTGAGCTTTCCGGTCAGCATGCCGCTAGCCAGCGGCACGCGCGTCAGAATCCCCACCTGGCGCTTGCGGGCCTGCTCGAAAAACAGCTCCGCAGGGCGGTGGCGGAAACAGTTGAAAATGATTTGTACGCTCTGGACGCCGGGGAACTCGATGGCCTTCAGAGCTTCTTCCACGCGCTCCACGCTCACGCCGTAATTGCGGATTTTGCCCGCCTCCACCAGGCGGTCGAGTGCGCCGAAGACCTCCGGCCGGTAGTAGACGTCGGTCGGTGGGCAGTGCAGTTGGACCAGGTCCAGGCACTCGGTGGAGAGGTTGCGGAGGCTGTCCTCGACGAAATCGGTAAGGTTGCGCGCGTTGTAGCCATCCGCGGTGTGCGGCGACAGGCGGCGTCCGGCCTTGGTGGCCACCACGATGGGCTCGCTTCGTTCGCGCCGCAGTTGCGCGACGAGGCGTTCGCTGCGGCCCATTCCGTAGACATCCGCAGTATCGATGAAGTTCACGCCGGAATCGATGGCCTGGTGCAAGGCGGCCATGGATTCGGCGTCACTCACGTTGCCCCAGGCGCCGCCAATGGCCCATGCGCCAAAACTGATTTCGGAGACTTTCCAGCCGGTGCGGCCTAGCGCGCGATAATGCATAGTCTCAAGATACCGCGAGGAGGCCCGCGGCCGAAGGGCAAGTGGGTCAATTTGACTCACTACCGCAGCTTTTGCGTGCAGGAGTTGGACTGAGTTTCGTACCCTAAGCCGATCAGAGCGTGCGGAGAACAAGACCCGAGGGTTTGGCAGGGAGATTGCCCGACGGGCATTGACCAGAAACGGCCGGAAATGTTTTGGAGACGAAGGGCGGGCCGGCCGGGGCGGTCATCGGAAAGATCGATAGGGACTAATATGCCCACACTATCGTTACGTTACGAAAAGATCATCGGAATTCTATGCGCTACCGGCGCAATGGCGTGCGCCAGCGCCGCCTATGGACAGGCAATCGCGACCACCGCGGCCGGTGGCGGCTTCATCAACAACGCGCCGGCAGTCGAGACCTATCTCGACAATCCCCAAGGAGTCGCCGTGGACGCTTCGGGGAACGTTTACATCGCCGACGCGAGCCGCATTCTGCGGGTGGATCATGCCACCGGCGTGCTTGCCGCAGTGGCGGGAGTTCCGGCCGCAGGCTACGCTCCCTTGGGTCCGTTTGCTCAAGGCCGCCTGGGAGCCGGGCCGGCGGTGGTCAACGTTGGGGACGGTCCGGCGCTTTCCGTGACCATCGCGCCCACCGATCTGGTAGTCAACGCCGCCGGCAACGTGCTGTTTCTCGACGGTTCCTTGCTGCGCCAGCTCAACGTGCAGCAGGAGGTTATCACCACCATCGCCGGGAAAGCTGAAACGGGTGGCTCGACCGGAGACGGCGGACCCGCCACCGCAGCGTCGCTGGACGCACCGCGGCAGTTTTGCCTGGATTCCGCCGGAAACATTTATATTGTCGAGCTGGCCGGATACGTGCGCCGGGTTGATGCAAAGACAGGCACGATCGCCACCATCGCCGGCGATGGCGGCTCGGTTTTCGGCGGCGACGGCGGCCCGGCGATGGCGGCTACACTGGTTCGTCCGGCGGGTATTGCCGTGGATTCGTCCGGCAACTTATACATTGCCGATGCGGGCGACTTGCGGATCCGTAAGATCGACAGCGCCAAAGGGACAATCGCAACTATTGCGGGGACCGGGCAGGCACTGGAAGGTGGAGATGGCGGCAGCGCCTTGCAGGCTTCTTTCCTGACCCTCGGCGAACTCGCCATCGACAGCCACAATAACCTGTTCTCGATCGATGGAGACCGCGTGCGGCGCATCGCTGCGGCGACCGGAGCGATGGCCACCGTGGCGGGCAACGGTACGGCGGCGCTGGCCGGCGATGGGGGGCCCGCTACGCAGGCAGAGCTCGACGCGGCAGTAGGCCTGGCGCTCGACGGCGGGGGCGACCTCTACATTGCCGATACTGGAAACCGGCGTATCCGCCTGGTGACCGCGGCCACAGGGGCGATCTCTACCATCGCGGGTACATCCCTGAATGGCGACGGGGGTCTGGCGGCTGGCGCCGTCCTGAATATTCCGCAGGGCGTGGCCGTGGATGCCGCGGGAGATTTGTTTATCGCCGAGAGCAGTCTGATCCGCGAGGTGAACGCGGCGACCCACATTATCTCGACGTTCGCCGGAGGCGGCGCCAGCACGCAGGATGGGGTTCCAGCGCTCCAGGCGAAGCTGGCCCCGATCAGCCTGGCCTTCGATTCCGCCGGCAACCTGATGGTCGGGGAAGCCGGCCTGATCCGCCGCATCGATGCCGGCGGTATAGTCACCACCATCGCCGGCACGGGTGTGGTGGGTTACTCCGGCGACGGTGGTCCGGCCATCGAGGCCCAAGTCGGTCACGTCGCCGCGCTGGCCGTCGATTCGTCGGGCGGAGTGCTATTTGCCGATTCCGGCAATAACCGTCTGCGCCGGGTCGACACCGGAACTCGCATAATCGCCACGGTTGCCGGCAACGGCCAAGCGACCTTCACCGGACTCGGCCAACCCGCGACCGCCACCGGTATCGGCAATGTAGCGGGGGTGGCGGTCGATTCCAATGGGAACATCTACATCGGCGGCACAACCTACCTCATTCTCAAGATCTCGCCGGCGGGCGCGGTCTCCATCGCCGGCGGAGTGGGCGCATGCGCTTATACCGGCGACGGCGGAACTGCTGCCACGGCATTCATATGCCCGTCCAGCATTGCGTTGGATTCGAGCGCCAACATCTTCGTAGGCGACGCGGCGTGCTATTGCGTTCGCAGGATCGCAGCGGACAGCGGCATTATCCAGACTGTCGTGGGAAACGGGACCATGGGTTACACCGGCGACAACGGACCGGCCACTCAGGCAGAGCTTCGGTCCGTCTCGGCGATCGCGCTATCCGGGACGACCCTGTATGTCGCGGATGGAACCGCCCGGGTGGTGCGTGCCGTGACTCCGGACACACCGCCCACATTGCCCGGAACGCCAATCCTGGAGGCGTTGGGGAATGCCGCGAGCTATCAGTTGGGACCGGTCGCTCCGGGCGAGCTGGTTACCCTGTTCGGACATTACCTGGGCCCGGCCACGCCAGCCCAATGGGAACTCGGCTCCAACGGCCTGCTCAGCATTCCGAACGCGAATGTGCAGATTTTCTTCGACGATGTGCCGGCTCCCCTGATCTATATCTCCGCGGGCCAGATCAACGCCATCGCGCCCTATTCGGTGGCCAACGGCCTTTCCACGGTGCGTATCCAGGCGGCTGGAGGCTCGGTTTCCAGCACCGGCATCGGCGCAACCGCGACCGCGCCCGCCATCTTCGCATACGGCATCGTGAACGAGGATGGTTCGCTGAACGGCCCTTCCCATCCCGCTCCCGTGGGAACGTACGTGACGATGTACGGGACCGGCCTGGGGCAGACCGTTCCGTCCGGCGTGGATGGCACTGTGACACCAACGACCAACTATCCCACGCAGAAATATCCGGTCAAATTGACCATCGCCCAGAGCCCGCTCTTCTCCACGCCTGTGACCATGAAGGTGTTGTACGCCGGACCGGCTCCGGGGCTGGCGGCGGGTGTTTGCCAGATCGATGCGGTGGTGCCCGTCGGCACGCAGCCGGGTGAGAATTTCATCGAGATAGTGGCCGGACCGGGAGCCAGCGTGCCCATCGCGTTCTATGTGAAATGAGGAGACAGAAGACAGAAGTCAGAAGACAGAAGCGCGCAACAGTGTTCGAGTTGCGGCTTCTGACTTCTGTCTTCTTCTTCCGTCTTCTTAATCCCCTTCGACATACCACGGCACGTTGACTACGATGATGCGTCCGTTGCCCTTGAAATAGAGCATCGATTTCAATTCCGTCCCACGCTGGTTGTGCAGCATGTGGTAGTACCAGCGCCGCTCCACGACCTCCGGAATGACGACGGCGATCTGGCGGCTCGGATTCTTTTGCGCAAGCTCCAGCACGTAATCCACGATCGGTGTGATCACGAAGCGGTAGGGCGATGGCAGGATCACCAACTTCGGCGGCGCCATGCCAAGCTGCAGAACCGGCTGATCCACGAAGCCGTACCACTCCTCCCGCAGGTATGTGGTGCGCTCTCCGGAATCGATGTGCAGCGCCGTGACATCGGGCGAAATCGTCAAGGCGAAGGTCAGCGCTCGCTTGGCGATCTTGTTCCAGTGATCCAGCGGCACCAGCACCAGCGGCGCCTTGAAGGTATCGAGCTCCAGCGGCGATTGGCATCCGACATTCATGCGCACGTGATGATACTGGCGGCGCACCGCGATCATCACGGCCAACAGGCCAGGGACTAACAGCAGGGTGATCCAGGCGCCATCCAGGAACTTAGCCACCAACACCACCACTACCGTGACGGCCGTGGCCACCGCGCCCAATCCGTTCACCAGCATGCTGCGGCGCGCGCCGCCTCCGCCAATCCGCTTCCAGTGGAAGACCATGCCGGCCTGCGAGAGCGTGAACGCCAGAAAAGCGCCCACCGCGAAGAGCGGAATCAGGCGGTCCGTTACGCCGCCAAACACGATCAACAGCACGGCGGCGAGCGCCGCCAGCACGTACACGCCTTGGGAGTAGACCAGGCGCCGGCCGCGCGATCCGAACGAGCGCGGCAGGAATCCATCGTGCGAGATGGTCTTGCACAGGCGCGGGAAGTCGGCAAACGCGGTGTTGGCAGACAGCGCCAGTACCAGCAGGATGGAGCCGATGGTTACGTAATAAAAAAGTCCCTTGCCGGCCACCGCTGCCACCAGCATCGCAAGCACGCTCTGATATCCGGGCGCGCCGGGGTCCGTGGCGGCGATTCCGTAGGCACGCACCAGGTAAGCGATGCCAGCCAGCATCAAGATGAGCAGTGCGATGATGACGCCCAGCGTGCGGCGCGCATTTTCGGCGGTCGGCTCGCGGAAGGCCTTCACGCCGTTCGAGACCGCCTCCACGCCCGTCATGGCGGTGCAGCCGCTGGCGAACGCCTTCAGCAGCAGCCAGACACTCACGGCCGCCAGAGCCGGCGGAGCGGGCGGCAGCGTCACCACGGGAACCGGGTGGCCGCCGCTCGAGAGCGTCTTGACCAAGCCAATGGCGATGGCGATCAACAGAGTTCCGACAAATAGGTAAGTCGGGACTAAGAACACGATGCCGGTTTCGCGCACACCGCGTAAGTTAACCAAGGTGACCGCGGCGAGAATCGCGAGGCACAACAACAGCGTGTGCGGCTGCAAGCCGGGCGCGGCCGAGACCAGCGCGCCTACGCCCGCCGAGATGCCCACCGCCACCACCAGGATGTAGTCGATCATCAACGCCGCCGCGGCCAGCAGGCCGGGAAAGACGCCCAGGTTGGCGCGCGCGACCGTATACGAGCCCCCGCCGCCGGGATAGGTTTCGATGGTCTGCCGGTACGAGAAGAAGACGATGGACAGCAGAACGATAATGCTGATGCTGATAGGAAGGATGTAGGCGACGCCGGCCGCTCCCAGGGGGATCAGCAGCGTGAGCGCCGCCTCCGGTCCGTAGGCCGCGGAACTCAAGGCATCCAGGCCGAAGATGGGAATGCCGGCGGTCGGGCCGATACGTTCGGCCCTTTCGTCGGTGGTGGCCAGCGGGGATCCGAACAGGAAGTTGAGAATCGCCATGCGGTTCGCACTATCTTAACTCAGAAGGCAGAAGGTAGAAGTCAGCCCAGCCACCGGCGGCGACGGATTGAAAGTGGATGTGACTTGTCAGAATTGTGGGGCGGGCAATTCTGCCCGCAGCCGGCTTTTAGCCGGCTTGGCCGCCTGAAAGGCGGCTGCGGCCAAGATTGGCCGCCCCACAGCCAGCCTCGAGTGGAATTAGTAGTTGGAGGGGAGTCACAGACCAGAAGCCAGAAGTCAGGAGTCTGGAGTCAGAAGGGCTTCCAGGCGAGCGCGTAAAGATTGCAGCTCTTCTTCGCCTAGCTTTTCCGCGCACCCGGCGACTACCCGCCGTCCCCGCTCGGCGAGCGTGCCGCGATACTCCGGGTCCGGCGTGGTCGCGGCGATATCGCCCAAAGCGCGCAGCAGCCGCAAGCTCACCGCCACATCCGATTTTGAGTACAGCCGTATTTGCTCGAAAGCAGCCTCCAGCAGCCGGTCGAAGCCGATCCACGGAATGATGACCCGCACGGTACCGGGCGGATCGTAGAGCACGGCTTCGGGCGGTTCGCGCGAGGCGAAGCGGATCATGATGGCGCTCAACTGATCGACGCAGTTGATGGCCGTCGAGGGATCGTTAACCGCCGGCGAGATGGCTTTCAGCGCGATATCCACAATCTGCAACACGCCGAACTCTACATCCTGCTGCAAGGTGCGGGTGGGGCCGAAGTCGAAAGCGCCGCGCAACTCGTCCATGGCTTCGGGCGTGAGCCGGCCCTCCTTGGAGACGGCCAGCAACGGGACTCCCGCCGGCACGAAGTGGCCCACGCGCCGCAGCACGTCGATCTTCACGCGGTGGGCTTTCGCCAGCCCTACCAGTCGCTTGCGATCGACGAAGCGGATGTAGCCGGACACATCGCTCGAAACCGTCGTTTCCCAGTTGTGAATAGCGGTGGGGGCGCTGGCGAGGCGATCGTGCCGATGCGGCCACGGCATCGTCTCGTCGATCATAGCGATGGTGTCCGCGGCGATCCGGGCGACGATATGGTTCACGCTGATGGCGCGCGAGATATGGTGGATGAAGAACAGCAGCCATCCCACGCAGGCCACCGCCAGCAGCATCGCACCCATCACGGTGAAGACCGGCGCGAAAGGGTGCGGCAGGGAGCGCGCCGCGGGCAGCGCCGCCATGCAGTAAAGGAACGTGCCCAGGAAGATGCCCAGGGTCCATTGCGTCACTCGATCCTGCACGAAGCTGACGATGATGCGCGGCGAGAACTGCATGGAGGCCAGCGTCAGGGTCATCAGCAGGATGGCGAAGACGATGGAGACCACCGTCATGATGGAAGCGGCGATGCCCCCCAGGATGATTTGCGCCACCTGCGGGTCCGCGTGCGAGGGGAACAGCACGCCGGGTGTCCAGCCGCCCAGGGCGGGGAAGGATTCTTCCAATTCGGAGAGCGCCGCGCCGATGCATCCCAGCACCAACGCGATCGAGAACGGGCGCACCAGGAACCCTCCACGCAGGTTGTACATGGCGCGGCGGAACAGTAATGGCAGGCGTAGTGGCAAACTATCAGTATCGCATCAGTGCCGCGACGGAGCCGGATGCGGTAAGATCAAGCAATCCCTGCAAGAATATGGACACAACTTACTCGAAAGCCGTGGCGCTGGCAGTGCCCGTCTTTCTCGCACTCATCGCCCTGGAATTCATCGTGGACCGCGTCAAGCGCACCCGCTACTATCACCTGGCGGACGGCATCAACAGTCTGAGCTGCGGCGTGGTCTCGACGGGCGTGCGCGTGTTCTTCGGTTTCCTGGGCATCTTTTTCTACGAATGGGTGGTGCTGCACTGGGCTCCGTTTCAGTTGCCGGCCAAGCACTGGGGCACATGGGTATTCGCCTTCGTATTTTACGATCTGTGCTATTACTGGCAGCACCGCTGGGGGCATACCGTGGGCCTCTTCTGGGCGTCGCACGTGGTGCATCACCAGAGCGAGGAGTTCAACCTCACCACCGCTCTGCGGCAGCCCGGCACCGGCGCATTCCTGAACTGGATTTTCTATCTGCCCATGGCGCTGTGCGGCATACCCGTGAGCGTGATGCTGCTGGTCGGCGTGATCCAGCTCTTTTACCAGTTCTGGCCGCACACGCAACTCATTGGCCGGCTGGGCTTCCTGGACCGGTGGATCCAAACGCCTTCGAACCATCGCGTGCATCACGCACAGAACGACATCTACCTGGATAAGAACTATGTCGGTGTGTTCCTGATCTGGGATCGCCTGTTCGGCAGCTATCAGGAGGAGCGCGACGAGGAGCCGTGCATCTACGGCATCCGCGGGCAGTTGAACAGTTGGAACCCGGTGTGGGCCAACCTGCATTACTACGTGGCGATGGCCAAGGACTCCTGGCATGCCGGCTCCTGGTCCGACAAAGTCAGGGTTTGGTTCGCCCCGCCGGGATGGCGTCCCGCGGATGTGGCGGCGCGTTTTCCCAAGCGCCCTTACGATCCGCGCGTGGATTTCGTGAAGTTCGATCCACCGCGCAACGTGGCGCTCAGCGCTTACGGACTGGTGCAGTTTGTGGCGCTGATCGCCGCCAATAGCCAGTTCCTGGCGCTGCTGCCGAAGCAGGCGGCTGCGCTGAACGTTGCGTATTTCCTATTCATTCTCGGATCGCTGGTGTGTCTCGGCGGCGTGCTGGAGAACCGGCGCGAGTTCCTGATCGCGGAGGCCGCGCGGCTCACGGCCACGGCGCTGTTGGTGCTGGCGGCCGGCGCCTGGTTCGGCGGCGTGCGCGACCCGCGCGTGGTCGTTCCGGTCGTGGCGTTTCAAGCGGTGTCGCTCGGGTGGCTGTGGCTGGCGGCGCGCGCGGGCGCCAGGCAGCAGACCGCGGTTGCCGCCGCCTGACCGGCGCTGGTGACTTCGGTCTTCCGGCTCCCGCCTTCTAAGCGGAGGGTCGCCGGTTCGAGTCCGACGATTTTGTAGCTGTTTATCGGATTGTACGCGAGTTACCACCTCGCTATCCGGCATCAGCGTCCCCGGGATTGCAACACGGACAGTCTGAATCCCCCCGGAATGCGCACCCTCCTACCGTCAAGGTTGCGATCGCTACCCGCGTTTTGTGGCGTCGAACTCTCACATTCTCCGGTTAACATGCCCCAGTGGTTAACATCGCTGCCTACCGTGGAAGCCGCGGCAGCAGTTAACGCCGCAGAAACCGCCAGGGACGTCGAAGAGCGCGTGATGCTTATCTGCGCAACACCAGCCGGGCGCGCCGGGATTCGATCAAACGGCCGTTCAGACCCGGCCTCCTCGGTGATGGCCGCCTGCTCTTCCTACTGGGCGGTAATCTTTCTGACGACGCCATGGATCGCTTGCGTTCCGAAGTGGCCGGTTGCAGGGCCGGTGTACACCAGCGTAACGTTCGACCATTCGATCTCGGACCCTCCAATGATACAGACCTGCAGGGTTGATGGTCCCATACTCTCGAAGGGCGCGGGGCTTCCATTTGCCGAAGTAGTAGCCGTGCCCGTGAGCATCATGCCGTAACCGGTGGACGCGGGCTTGTTGGCGGGGCAGGCGCTCGTGTCGTAGCTGACCGTGGCGTTGTTCATGACAATATGGTGACTGTGAGGACTTCGCGTCGCGGGGTTAGTGGGATCCACCTTAGTACTATCCGAAATCCCGTAATCGGAAGTCTCCATCGTGAGGGCGGCGGAAAAATTGGCCGTGCCGAACACGTCCAACGACCATTCACCGCGCATTTCCCATGGCCCCCCCGACACCGTTGACGGTGTATAATCGCCGATCGTGCCGCTAAACGTCACGCGCCTCAGATCCTGAGCCTGTACGAATCCTACGAAAGCTATCGCGGTCGCACAGAAGCCCACTACGTTTTTCATCTTCATGAATCCTCCTTGTGGATCTTTCGTTTCGATCCAGTCTGGAATCCACGATGAACCTGGGAGGGAAAAAGAGCAAGTCCGTACAGGTTGAAAGCGTGTTTCATACATTTGCACATTATTGAAACAATTGGTATTGTCGGAACATGCGCATGGCGCCCACAGATGTTGACGCCGCGCGCCGGCAGTTGGAACGGGTCCTGGCCAGCCCGGGTTTTGTCCGGAATGAGCGGATGAGCCGGTTCCTGAGGTTTCTCGCCGAACAACACCTGGAAGGCAACGACAGTCAGCTCAAAGAGTCTGTAATCGCCGTTGAGGTATTTAGGCGCAGAGCGGATCACGATCCTTCGCAGGACTCTATCGTGCGGACCGAGGCGGGCAGGCTGCGCGCTCGGCTCGCCGAATACTACGTGGGCGACGGCATGGGGGACGCGGTGATAATCCGGTTGCCAAAGGGCGGATACGCACCCTCCTTTCAGTCGCGGGACCTTTCGTCTCAACAGACCCTTGGAAAGCAGACACGCTGGCGCTTGCGGCTGACCGCCGCGGTGGTGGCGATCGCGTTGGCGATCGCCGGAATCGTCTGGTTGCAGAAGACGGAACTCCTCTGGCGAAACCCCGTTGAGGGCGGGCGATTTCAGAGCGTCACCGATTTCGATGGAACCGAGCAGGCGGCTGCCATATCGCGTGACGGGAAGTTTGTAGCTTTTTTGTCGGACCGCGACGGACATACCGATGTCTGGGTCACGCAACCCGGTTCAGGACAGTTCCACAACCTTACCCACGGATGGGCTCTGGAACTCGTCAATCCTTCGGTGCGGACCCTGGGATTCTCGCCCGATGGCGCATTGGTCACGTTTTGGACGCGCAAGCCGGCCAATGCCAGCGGGCAGATCGGCGTATGGGCGGTGCCAACGCTGGGCGGACAGCCCAAGCCCTATTTGGACGACGCGGCGGAGTTCGATTGGTCGCACGACGGTTCACGGCTTACCTACCACACGACTGCTCCGGGAGACCCGCTTTTCGTTTCAGACGGCGCTCCGCATGCTCACGGACCACCGATCTTTACCGCGCCTGCGGGCCTGCATTCTCATTTTCCCGTGTGGGCGCCCGATGATGGGTTCATATACTTCGTAGGCGGCGTGCTTCCGGACAAACTGGACATCTGGCGCATCAAGCCGGCCGGCGGCCAACCGGAACGGATTACGGCACACAATGGGCATGTGAGTCATCCCGTGCTGCTGGACCGCCGAACGCTGATGTACCTCGCCAACGATTCGGACGGCGCAGGTCCGTGGCTGTACAGCATCGACGTCGAGCGCCGCAGTCCTCACCGGCTTACCTTTGGTCCGGACCGGTACACGTCGCTGGCCGCTGCGGCTGACGGAAAACTCCTGGTTGTCACACGCGCAAGTCCAAGGAGATCCCTCTGGCGAATGCGGATCGGCGATTCACGAGCCGAGGTGTCGGCTCCAGCCCGAATCGCCCTGACGCCCGCGACCGCGTTTTCTGCACGACTGGGGCCGGGTTATCTTATATGTGTCTCCGCGGCCGCCACCAGCGAAAGCATTTGGAAACAGGCGAACGGAACGGACACGGAGCTGTGGAGTGGTCACGGAGCTCACATCATTGGCAGCCCCGCGATTTCCCCCGATGGCGGACATATTGCATTTTCGGTCCATCAAGGCTCGCAGGCCGTGTTGTATGTGATGCAAGCGGACGGAAGTAACAGGCGGGTCGTGGCCGATTCACTCGAGTTGCAAGGCTCTCCGGCGTGGAACCCGGATGGCCGATCCATTACCTCGGCCGCCAACGATCATGGTGTGCCACACCTTTTCCAGGTGCCGACTGATGGTGCCCCCCCAACTGTCCTTGTTCGCGATTACTCGGTCGATCCGGCATGGGAACCCTCCGGTCGCTTCGTCGTTTACTCGGGACCCGACATCGGCACGACGCTTTCGGTGAAGGCCGTGACGCCCGAGGGCATCGCACATCCGCTTCCGCGCATTACGACCTTGACGCGGGGCGCTAGACACGTGAAATTCCTTTTGGGAGGACGTGGACTCGCGCTCCTGCGGGGAGGGATTGATCACAAAGATCTCTGGCTGGCGGACCCGGAGACCGGCGCCGAGCGGCAGGTTACCACCCTTGCTGACGATTTTGACATTCGGGACTTCGACATCTCCGCAGACGGCCGTGAAGTTATCTTAGAGCGCGTGCAGGAGCGTTCTAACATTGTGCTCCTCGATCTTGCCCGACGATGACTGCGTTAAATCGCCAAGTTCTACCGTCATCACGACCAATACAGCGTTTTCCGATTGGGGGAAGATGCTCTACGACACCAGCATCGGATCGGACCAACTCCAGAGCTTTGCACTACTAATGAACTAGTATAAACTGTAGATGATCTTGTGGCTGTTCAAAGCCTTCTGGTTCAACAGCGTTCAACAAGCCTCAACACGTGGCCCGTAACTCCTTGAAATCTAAATACCTGAAAATAGGGCACTTGCGAATTGGCACATCCACCGCCTTCTAAGCAGAGGGTCGCCGGTCCGAGTCCGGCCGCGCCTACCTATGCTTTCAGTCAGATACGTTTGAGAGATCGGCGACCCTCCAGATTTGCCGCAGAAGGCCGCCTGCTTCAAAATCTGTTGACTCAAGCGGCCCAATCCACGGACGCGAAGCCTGGCACAGCACAGGCGGACCTCTGTCATCCTGCCACAATGGCGGAATATCAGCGGGCTTCTAACTCGCCTACCGGACGCGGTGGAGGACCACCGACCCGCCGTCGAAGGCGTACAATAGTGCCATGGGAATACAGGTCGATGCTGTGTACGAAAACGGAGTTCTCAAGCCATTACAACCATTGGGCTTCGCAGAGCACGAGCATGTCTCGGTTACAGTGACCAAGGCCGCACCCGCGCCCGGTTCTCCGCAACTCGACATTGCATACCTCGAAAATCTCCAGGCAGCCCTGTTGCATGCCGGGCCGGCACCTGGAATAGAGGAGGTTCGGCGGCGGCTTTCAAAGATCCCCGGCTCAATGACGGGGGATTTCATCGCTGAGCGCGAGGAGCGCTGATCTTGTCGGCGTATTTTTTCGACACCAGTGCGTTGGCCAAGCTGTATCACCCGGAGGTCGGAACACCTGAGGTCGTCGAGTTAGTCGAGGCCAAAGGCGCTCAGGTCCGGATTTCTCGGCTAACAGTTGTCGAATTGCGGTCCGTGTTCGCGATCAAGGTGCGGACCCATGTGGTCACTCGGGAAGACGTGAGTTTCCTTTTGCGCCAATTCCAAGAGGATGTCGTCTCGCGGAAGTTCCATGTATTCGCCATGCACGAATCGGAGTTCGCGTTAGCTGAGCGCCTGATCGAACAGCACGCCTTCGACAAACCTCTACGTTCGCTCGACGCGGTTCAGTTAGCCGTCGCGCTCGGATTGAAGC
>Ga0224555_1001432_pt1 | contig 33026 bp, 28 predicted proteins | sample 714S23034metaG_FD_180687 | JGI IMG/M metagenome (GOLD analysis project Ga0224555, IMG submission 180687) | Peat soil microbial communities from Stordalen Mire, Sweden - 717 S2 30-34 | ecosystem: Environmental > Terrestrial > Soil > Wetlands > Peat | place: Sweden: Norrbotten County, Stordalen...
AATTGACGCAAAACCAGAAATCGCTGGGCGACTTTGAGAAGATCTTTCTGGGCAAGGGCGGAAACACGGGTCCACTGATCGTCACATACGATTTCAACGAGCTGGTCCAGGACCTGAATGCCGTGGTCCCCTACGATTGGGCGACGTTTCTGCACGACCGCATCGACAAAATCAATCCGCATGCAGACCTTGCCGGTATTGAGCAGGGCGGTTACAAGCTGGTCTACGAGGACAAGCCGAGTGCAACGCAGCGCATTATGGCCGCGATGCCGGGCGGGCGCCGTGCAGGCACGGACTGCTGGTTTTCGATCGGCTTGAGCGTAAGAGGCGATGGCAGCATCGCCGATGTGCGCTGGAACGGCCCCGCCGACAAGGCGAGCCTGGCTCCTGGCGAGAAGATCATTGCGGTCAACGGACAAATCTTCTCAGCGGAGGCGTTGCACGCAGCCATTCGCGCGGCTAAAGGAAACACCGAGCCGATCCATCTCATCGTGCAGGCCGACTCGTTCGTTTCCACGACCGACATCGACTACCACGATGGTGAGCGCTTCCCGGTACTCGAACGCGTGGAGGGCGCGCCGGCCTACCTGGACGACATTACCAAGCCGCTGACTACGCCGGAGAAGGCGCCGGCTGAAGAGAAAGAGACGGAGGACTAAGGAGAGCAGCGCTAGACGGGAGGGAGTCGCCACCCAGAGACCGCTCTCCGGCCGTCCCGGTTGCGTTACTCTGTTGACTCAGGAGATTTTGCCCAACCATGCTTCGCTCGCAACGCTCCGCTTTTGCCGTCATGGCTGTAGCGATTCTGGCTCTGCCTTTTGCCCGCGCGCAGCAAGCTGCGCCGCAGCCTGCAAGCGATGAATACGTCCGCGCCCATTACACCAAATATGAGTACCGCATTGCCATGCGCGACGGCGTGCGGCTGTTTACCGCCGTCTACGTGCCCAAGGCTTCGGCATTCCCCGCCGATCCGGGGCCGTACCCGTTTTTGATGGACCGCACGCCCTACAGCGTGGCTCCCTACGGCGAAGACCGTTACCCCGCGAAACTCGGACCCTCGGATGAGTTCGAGAAATCCGGCTACATCTTTGTCTACCAGGATGTGCGCGGCCGCTGGATGAGCGAGGGGACGTTTGTGGAGATGCATCCGGCCATCGACGAGAAAAAATCTGCGAAGGACGTTGACGAATCCTCGGATACGTACGACACCATCGAGTTTCTGCTGAAGCAAGTGCCCAACAACAACGGTAAGGTGGGCATCTGGGGCATCTCATATCCGGGGTTCTTCACTTCAGCGTCGATCATCGACTCGCATCCGGCCATCGCCGCGGCCAGCCCGCAAGCGCCCATGACCGATCTTTTTCTGGGCGATGACTCCTATCACGGCGGCGCGTTCATGCTTTCGGCCGGCTTTGGCTTCTACGCGCCGTTCTTCCATGCGCAGCAGAATCCAGTGGCCTCGCCCGACGGCACCTCCTTCAGCTTCGGCACGACGGACAGCTATAAGTTCTATCTCGAGGACGGCAACGTCGCGAACCTCGACAAGTTCATGAAAAGTCCCACCGTGTTGTGGGACGACCAGTACAAACACGACACCTACGACGACTACTGGCAGATGCGCGACCTGTCGCGGCACATGAAGAACGTGAAATGCGCGGTGCTGGTGGTCGGCGGCTGGTTTGACGCCGAAGATCTCGAGGGCCCGTACCGCACCTTTAACGCCATCCACAAATTCAATCCGAATACGCCGATCACACTGGTGGAGGGCCCGTGGGTGCATGGCGGATGGGCGCGCAATGACGGCGATCATCTGGGCGATGTGCAGTTCAACGCCAAGACCTCGGAGTACTTTCGCGCCAACATTCAGTTTCCGTTCTTCGAGCACTATTTGAAGGGCGGCGGCAAGACGCTTCCCACGGCCATCGTGTTTGAAACCGGAAGCAATGTGTGGCGCCGCTACGACCGGTGGCCGCCCCAAGCCGCCACGGCAAAGACGCTCTACTTTCACGCCGGCGGCAAGCTCAGCTTCGATCCTCCGACCGAAGCCCAGAGCGTGGACGAGTACCTGAGCGATCCCAACCATCCGGTACCCTTCGTGGGCTATACCACGGATACCGTGCCGCAGCGCTACATGGTCGACGACCAACGCTTCGCCAGCTCACGGCCCGACGTGGTTACTTACGAAACCGATCCGCTCACCGAGGATTTGACCATCGCAGGCCCCATCTCACCGCATCTCAAGGTCGCGAGCTCGGGCACGGACTCCGACTTCGACGTGAAGCTCATCGACGTCTATCCCGACGATTACCCCGATCCCGACGCTTCGCTCAACGGCAACAAGCGCATCCTGGGTGCGCCGCCGCTGCACATGGGCGGTTACCAGCAGCTGCTGCGCGGCGAGCCCTTCCGCGCCAAGTTCCGTTCCAGCTGGGAGAAGCCCGAGCCACTCACGCCCGGCAAGCAAACCGCCATCGACTTTACGATGCCCGATCTCTACCACACGTTCCGTCGCGGCCATCGCATCATGGTGCAGGTCGAAAGTTCGTGGTTCCCGCTCACCGATCGCAATCCGCAAACCTTTACCGACATTCCCTATGCCAAGCCGGAGGATTTTAGAAAAGCTACGGAACAGATTTTCCACCAGAAAGACGCTGCCTCCGGCGTGGAAGTCCTGGTGCTGCCGCAGCCGTAACTGCGCAGTGCCGCACCTCCGGATTTTTTGTCCACATCATCCGGGTGCGCGCGGCCGGATGATGCGTTGCCGATTCTATCCGTCAGCACGATTCGACGTACAATTAAAGAGGACCTGGAGACTGCGGAGAGGTGGCCGAGCGGTTGATGGCTCCGGTCTTGAAAACCGGCATACCTGAAAGGGTATCGGGGGTTCGAATCCCTCCCTCTCCGCCAAGACTCCTTCCGAAGATATCCCAATACATCTAGCATGATGGCGCAAAGCCTAGCAAGTACTAGACTTTGCGCGTTTATGCGTCCTTCTGCATCCAGGTGCAGCCGTGTTTTGGTGGGTGTATTTTTGGGTGAATCCTGTTCTTGGAGTGGGTGTACTTTTTTTCTTGAACGGGGCGGAATGGCATGTCCGGACCCTCGGTGGTCACCTTAAAACCGGCCATACGTGGTCAGTTCAAAACCGGCCATAGAGATTGGCCGAAGACGTGATTGTTTTACCTTACCGCGGTGTTTCTGTGCAAGGCGCGGTTGAGTTGTTGATGTTCAGGCCCGCCGGTTGCGTGTTAGGGTAGTAATCGCTCCGCCGGGGTCGCGCCTTGCGGGGCATCCAGGGCCGATGACGCGGGGCTGGCTCCGAAGGAATCGGTAATCGAGACCCTCTGCGGTTTGCCCGATGGGCTGGCCGGTAGAGGGTTTCGTGTTTTTGCCATGATTTCTATGGTGAGGCTCCGGCGGGAGAGGCCTCTGGATCACGAGTCGCGACGCCGCCGGGCGTTCTTTGCCCGGCATCCTAATCGCCTTTGCTTTTGTCTTTGCTTTTGTCATTGGCTGTCTCCCGGGCTGCTGGTTTTGGTGCGCCAGCTGCGCGGGCCCTGGCGCTATGGGAATTTCTGCGGTCAAGGTGGAAAGGGTTTGCCTATCAATAAAGTAGACACAGCCTGTATGCTGCATGATTATTGCTACTATCAGGCCGGAGCGACTGCGTTGGACAATGCTTGGGGCCATAGCGCTGCGGTGCAAGCCTGCAACCAAGCTCTTTGCAACAGGGCGAGGTCTTTTGAAAATCAAAACCTTCCGAATTCCAAAGAATGGTGGGCAGCGTACCAGATTGACAATTTTTTTACCTGGGGTTCAACCATAGGAAACAGCTGTAGTATGTCGTTATTGAACTCCTTTTAGCGCACCGTCGAGTGAACCAGATCGTTTAACTACACAACTGTAGCGGTTGGCTTGGAAATCCAACGGAGCTGTAGAAATGAAGGATTCAATCGCGGATACCACAAAGACCTTTGGCGGACCAGTTTATGCAATTAGCATTTGGGTGCTTCGGGCCATAATCGTACTAAACTTCATCCGCTTTGCCCTTTCATTTTTCCCCCGATTCGAAGGCACCGCACAAAAAGCGGGCACCATCGATAGGCTTCTGGGATCGTACACAGTGCTTGGTTTCTTTCGTCCAGACTTCGCGTGGCTAATCGTTTCCACGATGGTCATTTTTGCAGCAAGTTTCTATCTCGCAGGAATCCTCAAGACAGATGAGCGGGCACGCACTGATGTGCTTCTCTGCTGGGGATGGTGCCTTGCGTTTGTAGTTTACATAGTTAAGTTAGTGTTGACTGGCGTACTGTATCCAGGGTGATGGCTTTGTACGAGTCGAGCAGTATGAAGGGAGTCGGAACCCGGGGACATCCATGATAAGTAACGGTCAAGCTGAGACGGAGGTCTCCGTACACTTCCGAGGGTTAGGTCCCGAAGCGGTGGCGATTCGACGGGATTGTGGAACTGGCTGCGATCCTTGCTAGCGGCCACAGCATGGGCTTGGTGCTTGGGCAGGTGGCCCGGTCATAAGCATCGCAGAGAGCTGCAAGGGCTGTGCCCCGTTCATCGCGTTCTTTGCGATGAGCGGGCGTTGCGATAAGATCGTGGGCGGATGAGGATGGAGCCATGCCAAGCGGCCTGAAGCGATTTCAAGAAGCGGAGTCTCTGCACTTCATCACCTTCAGTTATTTTCACCGTCTGCTGCTGCTTGAAACGGCTGGCGCCAGGGAGACGGTCTAGCATCCGGTTTGTGAATGTTAATGTCTTCAAGTGGGTTGCCGAACATAGCTCGAAAGTCCAAAATCCAAAGCGCAAGTAGGAGGAGAAACGCGGATTCGAATCCGTTTTAAGGCGATTTGGTGTCTATTTGGTGTCTGTTTCTTGGAAGCACGGGAAAGCACGAGCGAGACTGGAAAGAATATAGAGACTTCGCTTAAAAGAAAGAAAATAAAGGAATTATTTTCTAATTCGTTTCTTTCGCATGACTTACAATATGGAGCGGATGAGAATCCCTCCCTCTCCGCCAAGACTCCTTCCGAAGATATCCCAATACATCTAGCATGATGGCGCAAAGCCTAGCAAGTACTAGACTTTGCGCGTTTATGCGTCCTTCTGCATCCAGGTGCAGCCGTGTTTTGGTGGGTGTATTTTTGGGTGAATCCCGTTCTTGGAGTGGGTGTACTTTTTTTCTTGAACGGGGCGGAATGGCATGTCCGGACTGACCGATACGGAGATCAAGAGGGCCAAGGCGGCAGAAAGAGCCTACAGCATGGGCGATGGAGGCGGGCTGTATCTCTGGGTTAAACCGACAGGCGGGAAGCTGTGGCGCTGGTCCTATCGGTTTGAGGGCAAGGAAAAGCTCATGTCCTTTGGCAAATACCCCGATGTTTCGCTGGCGCTGGCAAGAGACCGCCACGCGGAGGCGCGCAAGCTGCTGGCTACGGGCATTGACCCGATGGCGCAACGGAAAACTGAAAAGAAAGTGCAGAAGGTCTCCAGCGGAGATTCTTTTCAGAGCGTGTACGCACGATGGCTGGAGTATTGGCAGGATGGAAAAAGTCCGCGCCACGTGGACTCGGTCCGGCGGCGCATGGCAGCCGACATTCTGCCCTGCCTGGGAGCCAGGCCCATTGCGAAAATTGAAGCACCGGAACTGGTCACGATGGCCAACGCGATTCAGGATCGCGGCGCGCGGGATATTGCCAAACGGGCTCTGGAGACCGTGGGACAAGTCTTCCGTTACGGAATTGCTCACGGCCTTGCAACGCGCAATCCAGCCACTGAGATTCGTCCAAGCGACATTCTGAAATCCATACCAAAAACCAACTATGCCCGGATCGACGCCAAGGAACTGCCCACCTTGCTGAGGCGCATCGAGGTCTATCAGGGAAAGCAGGCCACGCGGCTCGCGATGAAGCTGATGGCAATGACCTTTGTGCGCACTACTGAATTGATCGAGGCGAAGTGGACGGAATTTGACCTGGAGAATGCCGGCTGGGACATTCCGCCAGAGCGCATGAAGATGCGGACCCCGCACATTGTGCCGTTGGCCAGGCAGGCATTGGAGGTGCTGGAAATGTTGCGCGATTTGACTGGGAGCGACGAATGGCTTTTCCCCGGCGACCAAAACGCTGCCCAACCGATGAGCAACAACACTATCCTGAAAGCTCTGGAGCGCATGGGCTAGAAAGGCCGCATGACCGGGCATGGCTTTCGTGGGCTGGCGTCTACCATCCTGCATGAGCAGGGCTACGCACATGACCTTATTGAATTGCAGCTTGCTCATGCGCCACGGAATGCGGTGAGCGCGGCGTACAACCACGCTCTCTATCTGGAGCCACGCGCCAAGATGATGCAGGACTGGGCGGATTTTCTGGAGCGCACGCAGCGCGGAGGCAAGGTGCTGCCCTTCCGTGGAGCTGCGGCATAGCCATTCAGTCATCTTGGTCGGCAAAGATCAGGCATACGTCGCAATCGAATCCCAGATCGAGGCAAGCTGGAATTCAGCACCGGCGCTATCTCGACAACAACGGATCCATGAAAATCGGCCACCGCGATCAGCATGAACCGCGACTGCATCTGCGGTGTTCAATGCTCGCCCAGGAGGCCCGTCGATTCCCAGATGCCGACTTATCGGGATTGATTAACCATCGACGTTTTGGCCAGCAGAAGGTCGCGGTTCCTATGGCACTCATCGTACTTTTTATTCAAGCCACACCAGCAACGTTGGGTTGGCTTGATCCGCCGTACATGTTCTGCGGGCGTGATTGCCCGAGCGGCTTTTCCGGGCCAATAACCAGACCAATAACTCCGGCAGACTGCATATCTGGCATCGCGCAACAATTTCAGAATGCTGAGCAACGAACGTGGCGGCAGATAGCTCATAGCGGAGGACATCCTCCATCAACTGCGAAGTGCGTAAACAATGCGCCATGGCCCATTGCGCCCAAGCTCTTCACGACGATCATCGCGTACATGCCGCCGTCGTCTGAACAATGCGCCGACAACGAGACTATGCGAGTGTGGATTGGACTGGCCTCTTGAGTTTATAAACGGCTGCAAAGTTGGCCACCATCTCGCGAAATGTCTTGGACTTGTTCACTCCGCCGAGAATCTCTCCGCCCACTCTTTCCAGCTCATCCGCAATCTCGTGAGTCAACGGGAAAACGAACGAGGTGTCGATACTTCGAAATGAAAGGTCCAGCCACGGGCCGTTATAGAAAGCCATAATCTGCGCCTGCGCAGCCTTGGTTTTGAAACTCATGATGATGTGTCCAGCGAGGGCGTTCATTCTCCAGATTTTGAGCACGGCAAAAAGTTGGTTGAAGTGGGTCTTGGTGAATTTGGAATCGACGGTGAGCCGGACTTGAGTGCGCTTCTCCAAGGGAGCAACGATTTTGCGTTTCGGTCGGAGTTTCGTCTTCTTCGGTGGACGCATTTTTCTTCCCTCTCGTGCTGTAGGTTACATCAGACGTGTAAGTCGCTCCATAGAGATGCGGCAACCAAATGCAATCAAAGGAGTCCCCACGGAGGAATCACCGGGGGCATAGTGGATTCGTTGCAAGGAGAGGACAGGCGCAACGGGATCAATCAAAGCAAACCGTGGGGGACGGGGAGAAAAGGAAACGGGCTAGAGGCTTCGTAGCTGATCTGCCAGCAACTCTCGGACCCATCAGAAGTGCGTCAATCCAGGATTGCAGAAAGCTCAACCTGCAGGCCTCAATCAATTGCAAAGGAGAATAGTGGCTACCTACCGCCAGCTCACTTGCTGAACGCCACGCTACCGCACGGAGGGCGCTTGGCCTGTCGCAGCGGAAGATAGCCGGGAAGCTGGGGGTCGTTCCGGCGACGCTGATGGGTGGAAAAGCGGAGCGGCATTGGCCCACCGGCAAGAGCTTTGACCCGATCAGGAGAGTCTTTGAGAGCTAGTAACGGTGGTGAATTGGGCAGTTGGCCAGTTTCCTGCTGGTTAGTCACCCTGAACCCACCGTATTCCTGGATGCTACGGCGTTTTTCGGGGCCGATCCTCCGAACGATGCTCAACCCATGCTCAATAAGTGGATTGGCCTGTTCGCATCAGTCGAGAATGGGAACAAGGTTTTGTCTGCAAAATTGCAGCCGAATCCTAAGTGCCGTCAGCATTGCGCAATTGAGCGGCGGTTACGAGTGGTGCGAAGGGTTCCGCAATCCAGAGTTCGCGTCATCCGGCAGGATCTGCGGCAACGCGAAGTCGCGGAAGAGGCGGGGCTCTAAGAACAGAGTCACCGCAGAAATCGCGTCGTTCTCAAGCGCGAGCACGTGAATGGAGTGCGCATTCCAGCGTTTGTCTGCGCCGGAGAACTCATAAATGGCAAAGGCCGGTTGCCCATTCGCGGACGTGGGTATCAGGCGGAGGCCGCCGCAGGTCTTCCATGCCGCGGCAAAGAATGTTCCGATGGCCTCGCGCCCCACAAACCACTGCAGCCACGGCGGCATGACGGCGGTGGCATCTTCCTTGAGCACAGCCACGAATCCGTCCACATCGTGTCCTTCCCAGGCACGCAGATAGCGCCCGAGAAGTTCTTGCTGCGCAGGAGTTGGCCGGGATTCAAGCGGTGGCCGGCGGTCGGAGTAGCGCTGCGAGAGCGTCTCGCGCGCCCGTTGCAATGCACTGTTGATGGATGCGGTGGAACTGTCGAACAGACTTGCGGCATCGGCAGACGCCCAGCCGAGGACATCGCAGAGCATGAGCGCGGCGCGCTGCCGCGGCGGCAACTGCTGAATCGCAGCCACAAACGCAAGCTGCACAGACTCCCGCGCCGTGTAGCGCGCCTCGGGATTCGGCGCGGCATCCGCGAAGCTCTCGAGATTTGCATCCGGATACGGCTCAAGCCATGGCACGTCGAGCGCGGGGCCACCTTCCAGCTTCGGCGGGCTGGCGGGGCCAAGCTGGTCGGGCATATACCGCTGCTGGTGCTTGCGGCCTTCGAGCGCATTCAGGCAGGCGTTAGTGGCGATCTTGTAAAGCCAGGCGCGAAACGATCCGCGCTCATCGGCGGTGCCCGCCTCGAAGCTCGAGAAGCTGCGCCACGCGCGCAGATAAGTCTCCTGCACCAGGTCGTCGGCTTCGTGCAGGGAGCCAAGCATGCGGTAGCAATGCAATTTGATTTCGCGGCGGAAGGGTTCGGCGAGCCGCTCGAATGCCTGCTCTGCGTGCGCCTGACCGGTTGGTTGCGCCGTCGCCATTGCCGTTAATGGTAGACCTCGCGCGTCCAATTGCGAGGTATTTATCGCCAGGCCTGAGGATCGTGGAACGGTTTCGCCAAAACCATGAGTCGCCGATCGGGCTTGAGCTTCGTCCCTTCGATTAGGAGTGGCCCTCACCCGAGCAGCATTCGCCGGCGCAGATTTTGGATTCCGCGCACTTCTCGGGGGCGCTGCCTAAGTCGTCCGAATACCCTGCCTGTATGCGGGGCCACTGAGCGATAGGGCGTCCGCCAGGCCACTCTGGTTCCCATGTGGGCGAGCCGGTTCTAGATCGGGTGATGGCACACTGTTGCGGCCAGCCCGCCGGCGAGTCCTCCCACGGCTCCTGACGTCCGTAGACGGTCAGGTCGAGCAAGTGATAGTTGTTATCCATCGCCTCGACGCCGCGACTCGTCGTCCAGTACGTCTCGAAGACTTTGGAGTCTTGTCGCAGGTAGCAGACGAGGTGCATCCTTCCAATATGGCGTCCGACCAGGAGGGTCTCGAGCGACTCCCGCGGGGCCGAATACCAGGGCATCTCCCAACCCATGAACTCGCGGTACCTGGCACTTTCTTCATAGGGCCCCTGGCAAAACGTGGCGTAGGTGACGTCGCGAGAATGAATGTAGGAGAGCTCGCGGACCTGCGCGGTAACCCAGGTGCACCCCTCGCACTGCTCCGGCGCAGGGTGGCCTGTGTGCCACATAAAGTAGTAGGCGATGAGCTGCCGGCGTCCTTCGAACGCGTCCAGTAGTGTCACCGGACCCCGCGGGCCAATCAGCGTTGTGGTCCCGTCCACCTCGACCATCGGCAGCCGCCGGCGAGCGGCCGCAATGATGCCGCCTTCATGCGTGTGAGCCTTCTCTCGAACCCGGAGTGCGTCCAGCTCCGCCTGAAACTCCGCGCGATCGACGATCTTCGGCGCCCCCAATTCATCATTCTTCAAGTCAGCCACTGTTCTCTCCTTTGCTGCACAGGCTTTCGGTCGCGACGTCGCGCTCATCCGCAGTTACATGCCTTCGCTTCTACCTCGCGCCTTCGGATGGCGGCTCCTGCAGGGTCGGTGATGACATCGATCCACAGCGCATCGGGAGCAGTCTCGGCGTTGTAGTTGTCGTGCCAGTTCCACCACTTGTATGGCGGGGTCTGCGGGTACCCCTCTGGCGAGTTCTCCCAGGTCTCCTGGCGGCCAAGGGCCGTCATATCGAGATAGCTCCATGTGGTTCCCATCGCCTCGTCGCCGCGGCTGCTGATGAGGTATGTGCGGAACACCTTGTCGCCGTCGCGGATGAATGCATTGTGCCCGTGCCACTGGTCCACGCCGAAGTCCACGTCGAAGCTGCCGGTCATGGTGTACCAGGGCATCTCCCAGCCCATGCGCGCCTTCAGGCGCGTGATGTCCGCCTGCGGCGCGCGTGAAGCATAGGCCAGCGTGGTGTCGCGAGCGTTCAGATGGGACAAATGAGAAACCTGATCCGCGCCCAGAGAGCAGCCGCGGCAGGCATGATCCGGCCAGCCGAACACGCCGGGCTCGAAGAAGGCGCGGTAGACGATCAACTGCCGGCGGCCCTCGAACAAATCGACCAGGTTTACTTTGCCATTGGGCCCGTCGAACTGGTACTGCTTCTCCACCGCCATCCACGGCATGCGCCGGCGTTCGGCAGCCATGGCGTCACGGGCGTGCATCACGGCCTTCTCTTTCACGAGAAGCTGCTGCCGCGCAGCCTCCCACTCCTGTTGCGATACGACCGGGGGTGTCTTCATCGCGAGATGCGCCTTTACGCGTTCCATTTCTCTCACTTTGCTCGTTGTCATCCTATCTCTCCTTTGTCTCCCGAGCGGGACGATTCGCCGTGAACAACCTCTTGAGCTTGCCGATGCACACCGCCAGAACTCCTCTCGTGGATCCGGCTCCGGCGACCATCGCTGCTGCGTTTGCTATGCATACTGGGCACATAGGTCCCTCCTCATTTCGCGTTGTCGTTTTCAATGTTCGATACTCGATATCAGGTTTTACCGGTTCGCTCTAAACCTTTTCCACACTTTCCTTCGCGTTGGGCGAGCCCTTACCGGTCGCGATCAGGCTCTTCAAACTGCCGCGGATGTACGAGCCCCAGGCGTCAGAGCAGATGTTGTAGCACTCGTAGGCTGGGACAAGGCCCTCGTGCGTGAAGTGAATCTCGGTCTTGTTGCCGTTCTTCGCGATGTCGAAGACAACCTTGGTGCCCTTCCACTCCGTCTTGTCCTCGGTGAAGCTGAAGTAGTTGTCAGTGACGAGCCAGGCGACTCGCTTGCCGGGCACGAGTTCCACGAGCTTCATAGTGCATGTGTGGGCATCCTGGTAGTGATACTTGAATTCGTCGCCGATCTTGGCGGTGCTGCCTTCGATCTCTTCCGACCACCATCCACGAACGTTTCGGATGGCATCGAAGGCTTCCTTCGGCGATTGGTCGACCGAAATGGTTGCAGTGTAGTCTTGATTCGGCATGGTTCCTCCGCTGCGTTGTAGATTTGTGGGTGTCATCGACGTGCCCCGTTCACCGCACGCCGCATGGGTCTTTCCGCTCTCTTAGGCAAACACGTCCGGCTGATTCTTGCCCGTAGCGATCAATTTGCGCAGGTTGCCTTCCACCAGCGCTCCCCAGGCGCCCGAACAGCCGCCGTAGCACTCGAATGCAGGCACCAGGCCCTCGTGCGTAAAGCGGAGCTCGGTCTCGCCGTCTTTTCTGGCGATTTCAAAGACAATGTCAGTGCCGATCCACTCTTTCTTGTCCTTGGCAAAGGTCAGTTCGGCGTCCGTAACATGCCACACAACTTTCTTGCCGGGAACGAATTCAGTCACCTTCTGTGTGGTTTTGTGCATGTCTTTGTAGCGGTAAGTGAACTCAGCGCCAGGCTTGTTCGTTTCGCCTGTGACTTCACCCGACCACCATCCGCGCACGTTGTTGATGGCTGCGAAGACCTGTTCGGGCGATTGGTCGACCGTAAACGAAGTGGTGAAACCATCCTTCTTCATGATCCGTACCTCCGTCCTCATTTTTTGTTGACTGTCGGCTTTGCGTGGCGCGCGGCGCTCTTTAGAGCGCCACGCTCTGCAGCACGAAGCCCGCGTACTGGTGTTCGAATTCCTTGGCCACGCCCTTACGCCACCCCTCCGCAATCGACTGGGACATCGGATCGGGGAAGATGTCCTCTTCACCATTCTCAAGCCCATCGAAGATGCCCTTTGCCGCGGACTCAGGCGGAGCCTTCGGTATGTCGAAGCCGCGGTTCATGTCTGTGTCAATTGGACCCAGGAAGACGCCGTGGACCGTTACGCCCTCGCTTGCCAAGAGCGCTCTCAGCGATTGCGTCATGCTCAGCGCCGCCGCCTTCGAAATCGAATAGCTGGGTGTGAGCGGCAACGGCGCCAGCGCCAACAGCGACAGGTTGTTGACGATGGCCCCTTTGGAGCGCTTCAGCTTCGGCAGGAACGCCCGCGAAACCTTGTACATGCCAAAGAAGTTCACGGCGAGGGCCTGCTCGATGACGGCCGGATCGCTCAGATCGTCATACGGAGCGATTCCGGAGTTGTTGATGAGGACGTCGAGGCTGCCCACCTGGCTCACTGCCTGCTCGATCTGCTCAGCGCTGGTCACGTCGAGCGTCAGCGGGGTCACGCGTTCGTCAGTAATGTCGAGCGCGCCACGCGTTCCGGCGTAGACTCTCTTCGCTCCGCGCCGCAGGGCTTCCTGGACCAGTGCGCGACCGATGCCGCGGTTGGCGCCCGTGATCAAGACTGTTTTCCCTGCGATGTTCATATTGATCTCCTTTTGGGGCTGACCTTGGCCCGCCCGATTTTGTCTCTCTACTGGGTAAAACCGGCGTAGCGGCGAAACTCATCGGTCCCCGGCAATTTTTTTGTATTCCGCCGGAATGCTTGCGCGACAGTCCTATACCTTCCTGCTAAATGAATTCCGACTGTCCGCGTACAGGGGAAGCCTGTGGTGAGCCTTCGTATCAAGCCCAGCGCCGATCCGGGCCCTAAGAAGCCCCGTTGCTCATCGAACCACGGAAGTTATATGGTTCTCAATAGGCGTGAATTGGCGGGAGTTGGTATTTGCTGGCACCAACACCTCTTCACATTGTTCGTCTCTCCAAAGCACGAAGAATCGGTAGGGATGAGCATGGCGGACGAGCCCTCCAGTATTGACCGTGTAGACGGGTGGAAAAGCATCGCGGATTATCTCGATCGAGACGTGACAACCGTCATCCGCTGGGCCAAACTCCACAAGCTGCCGGTGAATCAGGCGTCTATGGGGAGCCCCGGCGGGCCGTTTTTGCTCCGAAATCCGAGATTGACGCATGGGTTGCAGGCCGTGCTTTTCCGAGCTTCTCGGATACCGAAAATGGCCACGGGGCAACCACTGAGCCGCAATCGTCCGCCTCGGTTCTCGGCCTTTCGCTAGGGCAGTCGGCGCTGCCGGCTGCGAGCACTTTCGGTTCCACGGGCCGCCAGCAGAAAACGCATTCCCGGTCGTGGCTTCGGCTCGCACTGTTCGGCGCTGCCGGAGTAGTAGTAATTTTGGTGGCTTGGGCTGGTTGGCGTTACACAAAGTCCCGTCTCTTGTCACACGCGCCGCGGCTCACGGAGTTGCAACAATCCGGGCAAGGGCCAGTCATCTTTCGGGGCAGCTTCGAATGCGTGGGTTGCAGCGCAGACAACTCCTATTTGGCTTCTGGCATTGCGGACCAGCTTGCTTCCGATCTCATCAGGATTCCAGGAGTGCATGTTCGTGCGCTCGACGCGGCTCAAATTCCCTCTGCGCACGAACCCATTCGACTGGTCCTCACCGGGAGAGTGGCTCCAAAGGAAGGCTCCAGAATCGCGGTCGCCATTTTTATGGCCACTAGCGACACCCGCGAGCAACTCTGGTCCAGAAGTTATGAGACCCTCACGACGGGGCTGCCGGTGCTCGAATTTGAGATCGCCAATGACATCTTCCGGTATTCGTCGTAGCGAAGAAGCCCGGTAACTCGGGTGGAGCGAAGGGGTCGGCCCGGCCCGTCTCAGACGTGGAACCTCGCTGGCGCTGGCCGACGTGGCGGAGCGGCTCAATCCGGCAGTCCGCGGATGGGTGGCCTACTATGGACGATTCTATCGCTCGAAGTGTCTGGATGTTCTGGGCCACTACCTCACCGATTCCTTGGTGCGATGGGCGATGCGGAAATACAAGCGATTCCGGCGCAGGTGGGGCAAGGCATATTGCTGGCTGGGGGCGGTTGCCTCTTGCAATGGCAATCTGTTCTACCACTGGAGCCTGGGGTTGAGACCAGCGGCTGGCCGGTAAGAGCCGTATGAGCCGAGAGGCTCACGTACGGTTCCGTGAGCGGCTTGGGGTGAAATCCCCCAGGCCGACTCGACGCTCCCTCCTTGCGTAAGATCGACTTATTATTCCCTTCATCAAACTTCGGAGTGAGTGAACTCTCGCTCCACGAGAGCGAAGGAGGCTGGCGGCGAGACGTGAGCTTTTCTCGTTATTCCGCCGATCAAGACCCCTGGGGCAAACTATTGCAGTAGTCGAATTTGTAACTGTCAAAGCACCCAAGAGTCACGAGGATCAACAAGGATTGACAGTCGCACTGCAAATAATTCAACCAAAAGCACTTAATTTCACACGAAGTCATCAGGGTTCCATGAACTATCTGATCTGTTTTGGGAGCAGAGGGTCGGGAAGAATCACCCCTCACGCTGGGGCGTACTTAGGCCGCAGAATACGCCAACAGTATCCCGTGCAGAACGAAACCGCCGCCAATTTTCGGAAGAGGGGTACTTTTGGGTGTATTTTGCTGATGTGATTCTCTATCTATTTAATCAACGATGGTTTACAGCCAGATATGAAGCTCTCCCTCTCAATAACTTATTGTTTGCTTTTTAGCCAGGCTCGCATTTCCGGCCGATGTGGTCTCGCGGTGTGGGCCCCAGGAAATGCGGACTTCAACGACAGCGCGAGGGGCATCGGCAACCCAGCAACCGGAGAAACAAAGAGCCTGTCTGCCAGCGGGCATTATATCGAGAGAGAAAATGCGGGCCGGCCTCCCTGATCTGCGGCAGGTGAGTGTATCGGCAGTCTCTGAAAGATTTACCCTGGTAAACTCGACCGGTCATCTGGGTGCCGATTTGGGTGAAATGCAGTCTGAGTTCTGCAAGAGCAGCCAATTGCTCCTGGAAGTGATCGCCGAGGTGGATGCGAACTACGCGGAGAGCGTAACCCGACTGGCGGAGGCGTTGGGGCATATTCAGTTTCAGGACGTCATGCGCCAGAGAATGGAGCACGTGCAGGGAGCGCTGATAGAAATGCGCGACCACTTATTACGGTTGGCCGAGCGGCCGGACCGTCCTGGATGGGATGGCCTCTTCGATACAACATTCAAGGGGTTGTTGGACTCCCATCTGAGTAGCTACAAAATGGCGAGCCAGACCGTCACCCACCTTACCATCGCCTGTGGCAGTTCCGAAAGCGACCACAGCCGTCCCACCATTGAATTGTTCTAATCGAAATCGCGCCCGGCCGAATCGAGGGCCTTTCGCCTACGTATCGGGCTTTCCTCCGAGCAAGGAGTTAGCGCGGCATCGACCACAGGGCGCACCGTTCCCCTCGGCTGCTTACGGATAGGTGCGACCGACCCCAAAACGGGCGTGTGGATTCCAGAATGGTTCGCACAACCTTCCGCAACTCTGGAGTGGTAGTTACTCTCACCGTGCTTCTGCCCGTGCGAGGTTATTGTGAGTCATTGAATTCAATTCATCTCCCATCGCCAGCGGGAGGCGAGGTAACCATGTCAGAAGCGTTGGCCACATCGTTATTGCAGCCGAGATCGCAAAAGGGCCAGAGAACCGCACTTGGCTCGGAGGCGCTGGCCCAATCGTTTCTTGACAATCTGTTCTTTGTGCAGGGCAGGTCGGTGGAACGGGCCTCGGTGAACGATCTTTACATGGCGCTCGCCCACACGGTGCGCGACCGAATCCTCGAGCGCTGGATCGCAACAGTCAAAAGCTACCAGGCGCAAGATGTACGCGTGGTCTGCTACTTGTCGGCAGAGTTTTTGACCGGACCCCATCTGGCCAATAACCTCATCAATCTTGGCATCTATGACGAAGCCGAGCAGGCGATGCGGCAACTAGGCATCGACCTGAACGTTCTGATCGAACAGGAAGAGGAACCGGGGCTGGGCAATGGCGGGCTGGGCCGGCTTGCCGCCTGCTTCATGGATTCTCTGGCCACACTGGAGATTCCCGCGATTGGCTACGGCATCCGCTATGAATACGGCATTTTCGATCAGCAAATTCGTGACGGATGGCAGGTGGAGTCGACAGACAAGTGGTTGCGGTTCGGAAACCCGTGGTCGCTGGAACGGCCCGAGGATGGATTTGAGGTGAAGATGGGTGGGCACACGGAGATCCACACGGATGCCCAGGGACGGTTCAAAGTGCAGTGGATTCCAAAACGAATGGTGCGCGGAGTTCCACACGACACACCCATTCCCGGCTACCGAACCAACACGGTGAACACCATGCGGCTGTGGGCCGCGCAGGCTGTCGAGAGTTTCGACTTCGGGACGTTTAATCACGGAGATTTCGTCGGCGCCGTGGCCGATAAAGTTTCGTCTGAGAACATCTCGAAGATTCTTTATCCGAATGACGACAGGCTCGAAGGCAAGGAACTTCGGCTGGCCCAGCAGTTCTTCTTCGTCTCCTGCAGCCTGCAGCACATTGTGGGCATTCAAATGACTCAAAACCGGCCCTTGGCAGAGCTGCATCGCAACTTCGCCATCCAGATGAACGACACGCACCCCGCGATCGCCGTTGCAGAATTGATGCGGCTGCTGGTGGACGAGCACGCAACGGACTGGGATACCGCCTGGCATGTGACCCAGAACGCCTTGTCGTATACAAACCACACCCTTTTGCCGGAAGCGCTGGAGCAATGGCCGCGCAATTTGTTCGGCTCGCTGTTACCTCGCCACTTGGAGATCGTCGAGGAGATCAACTCCCGCCACCTAAACAATGTGCGCCAGAAGTTCCCTTGCGATCCGGGTCGCGTCGAACGCCTCTCGCTGATCAATGAAAACGGGGCCAACGGCGAGAAGGCCGTGCGCATGGCGCACCTGGCCGCGTTGGGGAGCCATGCCATCAACGGCGTGGCGGCGCTCCACACGGAACTTCTGAAGACCCGCGTGCTCGACGATTTTTATGTGCTGAGTCCGGAAAAGTTTTCCAACAAGACCAACGGAGTCACGCCCCGGCGCTGGATGGTACTGAGCAATCCCCGTCTTGCCGAGCTGCTGACGGCACGTGTCGGCTCGACCTGGATCCGCGACATCGAGAGGCTGCGCCGGCTGGAGCCCTTCCTTGAAGATGCTGACTTCTGCCACGAGTGGAGAGCCATCAAGCGGGACAACAAGGCGAAGCTTGCGACATATATTTACGATCAGCTCGGGATTCAAACCGATCCGGACTCGATATTCGATGTTCTCGTCAAGCGGCTGCATGAGTATAAGCGCCAGCACATGCAGGTACTGCACATTCTTACCTTGTTGAAACGTCTTCAACGCAACCCCGATGCGGAAATGGTGCCCCGAACCTTCATCTTCGGCGGCAAGGCGGCGCCTGGATATCGCATGGCCAAGTTGATCATCAAGTTGATTCACTCGGTTGGAGAAGCCATCAACGCCGACCCCATCGTGAGAGGCCGCCTTAAGGTGGTTTTTCTACCCGATTTCAGCGTGAAGCTGGGCCAGAGGGTGTACCCCGCGGCCGATCTCTCCGAACAGATTTCCCTGGCCGGAAAGGAAGCTTCAGGGACCGGAAACATGAAGTTTGCGATGAATGGCGCGATCACAATCGGCACCCTGGATGGCGCAAATATCGAGATCCGCGAAGAGGTGGGGGCGGACAATTTCTTCCTCTTCGGCCTTACTGCTTCAGAGGTCGAGAGCCAAAAGCGAGATGGCTACAATCCGTGCGTCGCATACGAGTCGAACGCAAACCTACGCGAAGTGATCGACTCGTTGACGAGCGGCGAGTTTTCCCACGGCGACAGGACTCTGTTCGAGCCGCTGGTCAACTCCCTGCTGACAAGAGACGACTATATGCTTCTGGCTGACTATCAGTCTTACATTGATTGTCAGGATATGGTGAGTCTGGCATATAAGAACCAGGAGCAATGGACGCGCATGTCAATTCTGAATGTGGGCCGGATTGGCAAGTTCTCCTCGGACCGCTCGATCCGGGACTATTGTGCCGACATCTGGAAGACCTGGCCGGTCACGATCGAGTTATAGGCGGCTCGATCGAGTTATAGGACCTTTGGTCAAGCACCCGAATGCAGCGCCCCTTCGGTCCAGACCACGGCATCCATATAGGCACTGGATAGCTCTGCCTGGTCCAGGCCATCGGCCTCGGCCGCGGCATCGCAAGCCGCCCAATCGCTGCGTTCGAAATGTTCCAGCCAGCCCAGCACAGCGCGCTCGGGACATCCTTTGCCCAGCAGTGCTTCAAGGATGTCTGCGCTGAGCGGCAGGGCGGGAGCTACTTCGCTCATGGGCTGGCCCTGCATCGCCGGCAGCAGGCTGAGCAGCCCCAGCAAGTATTGTCCGAATGGATCCAGGCCGCGTTTCGATGCCATTACTTCGCAGATGCGTCCGCGCAGGATGGCCATACACAGCAGTTCGGCCGGCTGATCGCCATTGAACTCGCTGGCGATGGCCAGGGTCGCGATGCGGCGAAAGGCATTCTCGCCGACTGCCACCAGCGCCACCTCGATCGATGCCACGTTCTGGCGCATCCCCCAGGCCGGCGAATTCACCAACCGCAGCAACTGATAGGTGAGTGGGCCGTCGCGCTTCACCAGCTGGCTTACCTTGTGCAGATCCATAGGGTGCTGCTGCAGCGCTTTCAGAATATCGAGCCGCACCATCTGGTTGACGGGCGGCCGCCGGTTCCTCATCGCCACCTGCTCCAGGAAGAAGTAGCCCTCAAACAGTGTGAAGCCTTCCTCGCGCGCCATGCGGTAATCCGGCCGTGTATGAACGCCTTTGGCCAGCATCATAATGGACTTGCCGCGCAAGTCTTCCAACAGCCTGCGCCGCACTTCTGCGGTGGTCCGGCGAAAATCTACCGTGATGTAGTCTACCAACTCCAGCAGGGATGTGCGTTGCGGCTCATTGGTGAAATCGTCCAAAGCAAAACGGAAACCAAGCGCCTTCATCTGCCGGTATGAGGAAACAAGTTCAGGCGATACTTCCAGGGTCGGCCTGGTCTCGAGGACCGTGAGCGATGCCGGCAGGACGTGCGCAAGCTGCTCGCTCAGCGCCTCCCACGGACAACGCACAAACGCGGTGAGCTTCCCAGTCAACTTCTTCAACTCGCTGGGCTTCTCCAGGCCGAATCTTCCTGCGGTCTTGAACAGGTTGTGGAAAGCGGAAACTCCGTCAGGAGCAGAGTCTCCGCGGAAAAGCAATTCGTAGGCATGAACTCGGCCGTGCAGATCCAGAATCGGCTGACGGACGACAGAATACAGTCGAGGATTTGACGTTAAGGCTGGATCGCCAGAGTTATGGACGGGTTGGATTACGGCCGCCATCAACTCTCCCAATACATTCATCGGCGTGCGCCACAGCAACTTGATATCCAAGTTTCCGCCATCCGAACGGCTCGACCGTGGTGCGAAGATCTGATTGGTCGCCAAGCCAACGTACTCATCCAGCAGGCGTTGCTCCCCAAAAAGCAGAATAGGTACCCGCAAATCGCCCTAGGCTGCGGGGATGTGCCATCCAACCCCATATATGCAGAGAAACTCCCTCAACGAAGGGAGCCCAGCACAGCGTTCTCGATTAGTATTGCCGTCGAAGCCGTGAAGCGATGAGGATATTCGAATGATCGGCCCCGGATTTTTGGGACCACAGCAAATGTTAGCCTTCGCAAGATGAGGGGCCTGGATGGGGTTCTTGCTGGTACATGACACTTACACTGCGGTCAACCCGCCATCGCACATGTAAAGGCCACCGGTGCAATACGCTGACTCATCGGAGGCAAGAAAGACAGCCAGACCTTCAACGTCATCGGGCTTTCCCAATCTGCCCATCGGCACAGCCCGGCGAAGCTCGTCGCGCGATTCCTGATCGGACAAGACGCTGTGATTCATCGGCGTATCCATTGTGCCGGGAACGGCGGCAAAGAGATTCTGAACCGCGTCGTTTTTCGCGACATCTGCTTCGACAAACATTGCGTTGTGGCCGTGCTCCGACAGATCACGGACCAACTCCTCCCCTTCAGTCACATTGGTGTCGGCAGCGATAACCGATGCACCTTCGTGCGCGAATCGTGTGGCAATCGCGCGGCCGAGTCCAACCGCGGCGCCAGTTACCACGGCAACCTTTCCAAGCAATCTCATGGACCTCGTACCTTTTCTTGTCATCTTTCCAGGTTGAGGAAGCCAAAAGGGACTGCTCCGGATCACCGGTTTGTAAAGAAACTCTTAGGCTGACTGAAGAGAGGAGTCTCTGAGGATTAAACAGGTTTTTGTTGAAGCCGCATGAAACTTACCCGCACGCATGAGCGGCAGCATCGCAACAAGAATTGCGTCGGATTTCAGATTTCTTCAACACAAACGGCCATCAAGTTTGGAAGTGAAGGTATCTTAACGTGACACTGTTGTGGCCTCGAGCAATAAGACCCAAATGTCATCGTCGTTGCCGCGATTGTTCGCGGGAGGAACAAAGCGCCGCTCGCCAGTATTCGGAATGGGGCCGCCGGGAAATTTCAAAAGTCATTCGTGGAATTCTTATATCCGTGTTTATCGTTGATGATTCACGATGCAAGTGTTCGCCGCCTTGAGCGAAGCGACAAAGGAATCCAGCGCGTTTATGGTCTTCGCCGAAGATACGCGGAACCCCGAGGGACCAGTCGCCTTAGCCGATGGCACTTGGCTGATCGTGGAAGGGAGCACAGACCGCGGATGCGTGACGCACCTGAGCCCGGACGGAAAGACAAGGCGGACGATCAGGAAAACGGGAAGGCCGAACGGTTTGGCCATCGATGCCGACGGAGCGATCTTTGTAGCCGAATCGAAAGTGCCGTCGCTTCTTCGTCTCACAATGGACGGCGAGTGCCAAGTGGTGGCGACGGAATGCGACGGAGAGACCTTTCTTTCTCCGAACGATCTTTGCTTCGGCCCGGACGGAACGCTGTACCTCACGGACTCAGGGGTTCATATCGACAGCTTCGCGCCGGATGGCAAAATTCGTCCGGATTACATGGACGTGAAGTACGATGGGCGTGTGTATCGCGTCGAACCGCGAACTAGATCCGTCAGCCTGATCGATCGGGGAATCAAGTTCACAAATGGCATCGCATTCGGCCCCGATGACCGGCTTTATGTGAATGAAACGCTGACGGGGAATATCTACCGCTACGGTTGGCGCGACGGGAAGATTGTCCCTCCGCGGGAACTTTACGGGAACGTGATTCGCCCCGATGCGCCACCGGGTTGGAAAGGCCCGGATGGGATGGCATTCGACGAGCGGGGTTATCTTTACGTTGCGGTTTTCGGGCAAGGCGATGTGACCGTGCTGGGGTTCGACGGAAAAGTGGTGAAGCGGATCGCCACCCAGGGAATGTTGCCGACTAATCTTGCCTTCGCACTACCGGGGCGCCACTGCATACACGTTACCGAGTATGAGCATGCGCAGGTTGAGATTTTCCCTATTGATTGCGACGGGCTTCGACATTGGGACGGACGCGCAAGTTCGACCGCGCCAAAATGATGGAGGAGCGCTGGATGCTGATGAAGAAGCTTCTGAATGACCCGAAGCATCTAGAGCCTGTTATTAACTTTATTCATTTGGAGTCAAAGAAATGCTCTGGAATCCCATTGTCTCTGACGATAGAAGCATGGGAAATAAGGGGCAAATCGGTTATCCAAGCGATGTGACGGACGAGGAGTGGGCTTTCGTGGCGCCTTATCTGGCGCTGTGCCGGGAGGACTCTGAGCAGCGGGAGTACAGCCTTCGCGCGGTGTTCAACGGTCTGCGCTACATCGTGCGCACCGGCGGGCAGTGGCGCTACATGCCCAATGATCTTCCTCCTTGGCCGGTGGTCTATCAAAAGACCCAGCGCTGGATTCGTGCCCGATGTTTCGAGACTCTGGTCGAGGATCTGTGCATGCTCTTGCGCGAATTCCCGGGACGCAGGGCGCAACCGACAGCCATGATCCTGGACAGCCGCACGCTGCAGTCCACGGCGGAGTCGGGCGCGCGAGCCGGCTACGATGGAGCCAAACGACGCAAGGGCTCCAAGGTCCATGCGGCTGTGGACGCGCTGGGCCATCTGCTTGCCCTTCATGTCACGCCGGCCGATGAGCAGGATCGCGCACAGGTCGGCGAACTGGCCCGGCAGGTGCGGCAGATCACGGAAGAGAATGTTGAGTTGGCTTACGTGGACCAGGGTTACACAGAAGAAGCTGCTGAAGAGTCGGCGGCCGAGCATGGCATCCAACTGGAAGTGGTCAAGCATACCGAGGCCAAACGCGGCTTCGTGCTGCTGCCGCGAAGGTGGGTGGTGGAGAGAAGCTTCGTCTGGGCCGCCCGCTTCCGCCGACTGGCCTGCGACTACGAAAGACTTGCCACTACTCTCGGAGCCTTCCACTTCCTGGCCTTCGCCTGCCTCATGATCGCCAACCTCTTCAGGTTGCTCGCTTGAAGTTAATAACAGGCTCTAGCATTTTTTAGAGCGCCCATGATGTTCAAGAATCTTCTCGATTTACGAAAAGCGACCGTAGAGTTTGCCGCAATGCCGGTCCTATTTGTCTCGCTTGCGCCGGTTCTTGCCCAGAGCCCCGCCACGCAACCGGCTGCTCCTGCCGCGATTGCGGTTCTGGCCGTGATCACCGTAATGGAATGCATGGGGAGTCAGTGCGTTCCCGATGCGAAGATCAGCGGGACCTGGAAATTCAGCGGAATCCTGGGCACCGCGGACTGGAACAATGGCGCCGAGGCGAGGGGCGTCGTCGAACGCTTTGACGAGGGAGGCGTCGACATTCGCCGTATTGACTTACCCAACAGTTCCTCCTACGGCCAGACCGCGGTATACACAGGAACAGTGCACGGCGACCGAATCGAAGGCGACGTGGTTTGGTCCTGGAACGGTCATTGGAATGACGAACACCCGATCGGTCATTGGTCTGCGGTGATAGAAAAATCTGCGCCCTCGCCCCCAGCCGAGGCGATCAAGATTTCTGCCGCGCTGAACGAATGCGAAGCAGATCAATGCGCGCCGGGCCAGCAGGGTGGATGCCTTTGGACCTTTAATGACCGGCAGGGTGAAGCGCGCTGCCGCGATGGCGCCCACTACAGGCTTGAAGTGCAAAAGTTCGACACCGATGGAATCGCAATGCGCCGCACGGAAATGCCCGACAGCGTGTCGGCGGGCTTGACGGCTCTTTATACCGGGAAATTGCGCGGCGATCGCATCACCGGCATCGGAACGTGGTCCTGGCCGGGGCATTGGAACAACCACAACCCATCAGGCCGATGGTTCGCGACCGTTGCAGAAGGCGATCATGTCGGTCTGCCTCCGGTTCCCGGTCCTCTCATATCGCCTGAGGTTCATCCTGACGGCAGCGTAACATTTCGCGCCCTTGCGCCGGCCTCTCTTGAAGTCTTTGTTCAGCTCGAGGGCGAAGAAGCAGGTCATCATGCAGAAGGACGACCTGGGCGTATGGAGTCTTACGACAAAGCCGCTGGCGCCGGACTACTACGGGTATATCTTCCAGGACACAGGCGTTCCGGTGATCGATCCTTCGAATTCGCTTATCCTGCCAAATCTTCTACAGACAGAAAACATGGTTCACGTCCCTGGGGCGTCTTCGTTGCCGTGGGAGGTCGACGATGGACCACACGGAGTTGTGCATCATCACTTTTTTCAATCGAAGGTGATTGGAGACGAGCGCGATTTCTATGTTTACACTCCGCCGGATATGAGGCGGGCAGCAATGTCAAATATCCAGTGCTCTATCTGCTTCACGGTTTCGGACAGGTGACGCGAAGCTGGTTGGACGTCGGTTTCGCGAATCGCATTCTGGATCATCTGATTGACGAAGGCAAAGCCCGGCCCATGATTGTGGTTATGCCGGACGCGTACGGCGGCGAAGAAATCCTCGCGCACGGCGCATATTGGAATGACGCCATTCGGACACGTGTCTTCGATCGCTTTGCGAAATCCCTCTTCGAGGAAGTGATTCCACAGGTAGAAAAGGAGTACAGAGCTGAACCTGGTCGGGATGCCAGGGCCATCGCCGGGCTCTCAATGGGCGGTGCACAATCGCTCCTGATCGGGCTGAACAACCGGGACAAATTCAGCTGGGTCGGCTCCTTCAACTCCGGTGGACTGTGGGAGAATTTCGACCAGGAGTTTCCTGGCTTGAAAGGTACAGCAAACTCGCAACTTCATCTGCTGTGGGTAGCGTGTGGAACGGACGATGGACTCCTTGGCATCAATCGCGACTTCAACAAGTGGATGACCGGCGAAGGCATTACCCACACAGCGGTTGAAACCCCGGGTAATCACACGTGGATGGTGTGGCGCCGCAACCTGGCGAGTCTTGCGCCACTGCTGTTTCGTTAGTGCCAACCCTGATTGGCTCCGCGCCTCTCGAACCGTTTGAATGGGCAGCAGTCATCTTCGAAAAGCGAAAGCCGGGCTGATGCAAAGTTCTGGCCAGCGGCAGAAAGAGCCGCCGCTATGCCTTCTCCGGCCCCTGGCCATTTTCCTTCTCATTGGCCTGTGATCATCTTTGTCTCCAGTCGGTCGAGACCGGGGGCACAGCCTGAATAAGCGACTCCATGACGCCGTATTGCACATGTTTGCGCATCGCCTCGTCGGCGGCAATCGGATCCGATCCGGTGACTACTTCGAGCAACTTGACGTGAAATCCCGGGGGCAGTGTGCGGCGATTCGTGGCAACGTCATCAGCGTGGTTACCAAGGGCGGCACGGAGCAAATCCACGGCGGCATGTACGAGTTTTTGCGGAACTACGCCCTGGACGCCAACTTCATTCTCAACAAAGTAGCCGGAGCGGCGAGGACGCCGACACGGATGAATCAGTTCGGAGCGACCGAAGGTGGCCCGTTGTATATTCCGGGGCTGATGCACAGGACGCACAAGGCGTTTTTCTTCGGCGGATATGAAGGGCTCCGCCTGGGTGCTGTTTCGCAGTTGACCTCAACTGTACCGGATTCGACGATGGTAGCTGGAAAGCTATCCGAGTTTCTGGGTGCACAGCTGCCCGGCACAGATGCACTTTGCCGTCCAATTTATACGGGACAGATCTACAATCCGCTCAGCACCCGATCCGTTGTTGCTACATGCGCCACCGCGAATAACACGGTAGGCCAAACGGTCGAGATTCGCGATCCGGTTCCTGGCACCAACATTGTCGAGGTGTCCGGCCTGGAGGACCCGGCTGCCAAGAAAATTGTGACCTACTTCCCGGGCCCGATGAGTTCAAGTACGCCAGTCGCGGGAAATAATTTCTTTGCCTTTGCGAGCGTTCCCACCACCTCGAACGAGATGAATATTCGCATCGACCAGAACCTGACAGAGAATTCGCGTTTCTATGCCAGGTATTCCAGAAAGTGGGAAGCGAAGGTGCAATCGGCGCCTCTTTTCGGGGCCTCCAATCCCGCCGGCCCTGGGCAGGTAAACCCGAATAACCGCTATAGCGTGGCTTCAGGCTACAGCCAGGTTCTGAGCCCGACGCTCACATTGAGCATCAACTTCGGGTATAACCGCTTCGTCGAGGGCAAAGTCGGCCAGGGGGCTGGATTTGATTTGACGACGCTCGGATTGCCCGGATCGCTCACCACGGCCTCGCCGTTCTTCCCCATCGTGAATATCTCGGGGTTCGCCGAATTAGGCAATGCGACAACCGAGGCGACTGCGCTTGACGAGGGAACCATCAGCGCAGATGTCGTCAAGGTGAAGGGGAACCACACATTCACGTTCGGATACATGGGCATACTGGGCATGGTTCTCGGTGGCGCCCCGATCCATACCACGTTCAACTTCACCTCGGCATTTTCAAATGGCCCGGATCCGAATTACGCGGCTCGGGGACGGGAAATGCCTTTGGCTCATTCCTGATGGGCGCGGTAGCACCCTCGGGCGGGGCACCGAACCCCTCATCGACAGGGTTTGCCCAATATCCTGCGCTCAGCAAACACTACTTCGGATGGTATTTGCAGGATGACTGAAAGGCAACGAAGAGTCTGACGCTTAATCTTGGCATGCGCTACGATTTCCGGCTCGCTCCCACAGAGAGGCACAACCGGCAGGCGTACTTCCAGCCGAACCAAGTTAACCCAATCAGTTCGTTTGCAAGCGGCGGCCTGTATTATGGACAACTCGTTTACAACACACCGGGAAACAGGTCCTTCTATCAGAACTCCTTTACCAATTTCTCGCCACGCTTTGGATTCTCGTACATGGCGACCAAGAAACTTGTGGTGCGCGGAGGCGGCGCACTGTTCTTCCCGGATGAGTGGGCAAGAGATCTGACCATGCCCGGATACACGCAAACAACGAACGTTATATCTTCGTTGAACGGAGGGCTCAATCCTTCGTCGATTCTGAGCAATCCGTTCCCGCAAGGGATTCTTCCAGTTGCAGGCAATACACAGGGTGGCCTGACGGACGTGGGACAAAACCTCAGCACGGAGGCTTTTAAAAGGCCCTCGTCTTACGTCGAACAGTGGATGTTCGGCCTGCAATACTCGCTCACGCCGCGGGACATGATTGAAGCCGACTATGTGGGAAATCATGCTCTCAAATTCGTGATCAGCGGGTTGAATCTGAATCAGCTTCCTCCCGCGGATCTTGCGCTGGGCAGTAGCGCGCTTACTGCGCCCGTCGCCAATCCATTCTTTGGTTTAGGCCCGGTTACTGGAAGCGGCTGCGGTTTGGCCGGCTCAACGGTTCCCGCCTTCCAGCTCATGTTGCCGATGCCGGAATTTTGCCAGACAGTCACAAACGTAAAAGACGATATCGGTTTTTCGTTCTACGACGCGCTCAATGTCAAGTACCAGCATCGCCTGAGCAATGACCTCACCATATTGGGCACTTACACGCGCGGAAAGGCCTTGGACGATACCATCGGCGGCTCGGCGTTTGAACTGTTCTACTCCGAGGTTGTGCGCAATAACTATAACCTTGCCCAGGAAAAGTCTGTGGCTTACGCAGACCAGCCAAATGCCGCGGTCGTCAGCTACATCTACTCGCTTCCAGTGGGCAGAGGGAAGTTGATCGGCCAAAACTGGGGCAAGAAAACCGACGAGGCATTCGGCGGATGACAGGTTGCCGGGAACACTACCTTCGACGAAGGTGAGCCAATGGGAATCAGCGCAAACCTGGCCTCAGGCAGTGTGTACGGCGGCGGACAGCACGCCCAGGTGGTCGGCAATCCCAAGGTACCGGGTACCGTCACGGCGAATCCGAGCCGCAACGCGCCCAGCACGCTCAGGAACATCACACACTGGTACAATCCCTGCGCATTTATGCCGGCTGCTGCCGGTACCTTCGGCAACGCGCCGCGGTATTTCTCGAGCCTGTGCAGGCCTCCCTATTACGACACGGACATCTCTCTTTCGAAGTGGACAAACCTGAGCGATTCCGTCCGCATGCAGTTCCGCGCGGAGTTCTTCAACACTTTCAACCACGTCAACCTCGGACCGCCGACGAATACAACTCCCAACACCGGGAATGCAGGGTCGATCATCGTTGCAGATATCGCACGGCAGATCCAATTCGCGGCGAAATTCTACTGGTAGCCGGACGACGGGTGATGGGCTCAGCACACGGGCAATGCGGACTCGATCGTGACGCCGCTTTGGCCGCAATGAGCCCGTCCACCCAAGAGAGACCCAGGCAGCGAACGCGCAGAGGTGAGAATGTGAGAACTGCAGCGCGCGACCGAAATACGCGTTATGCGCCTCGCCTGACGGCGGTATATTGGAGTGGTTTATTGGGTTGCCAAGGCTGGATTCGGGCAGCAATGCGAAATCCAGCCACGCACCCTTAGATGGTCCCGAGTCACCGCCGCCCGGCTCATATGGAAGATCACGCAACCACGGAACGCAGCGCAAGACAGACGATCTGCCTGGTGGGAGATGAGCAGTGAGGCGACGCGAGTTCTTGAGGCAATCGGCAGGTGCGGCGATTGCAGTTGGAATCCGGCGCTCGCTTCACGGCGCGCCCATCCCGCGAGAGGTAATTTCAGGCGCGCATCCGGGATTCCAAACCACTGCTCCGAGTAGCTCTGTTTCCCCATTGCCGGATACGGCACCGCTGACCGCGCAGGGCGACCTTGCCATGCAGATGGTCGAGGGCATCCATCGCCATTTGCTAGCGCAAACAGCGCAACAGGCTGCGGACCGGTCGCGATTGTGGAACCGCGACTTCAGTTCGGCTGCCGGCTATGAACAATCCGTCGCCACGAATCGGGAGCGCTTTCGTCGCACGATTGGCGCAGTCGACGAACGTGCTGCTGCCCGAGCTTCCGAGCTCGAGGTAACGTTCGCATCGCAGACAGAAACTGCCCAGAGTTCCCGTTACACGATCTACGCAATCCATTGGCGAGTGTTTGGACCGGTGACCAGCGACTCCGGCGGAATGAAGGCCATGGGTTTGCTGCTTCAACCGAAAGATCCGCCCCTGGCAAGAGTGGTTGCCATTCCCGATGCCGATTGCACGCCCGAGATGCTTGCGGGGATTGAGCCCGGAATACCGGCGCAGGCACAGTTTGCCCGGGCACTTGCCGAGTGCGGCATTCAGGTCATCGTGCCGCTGATCATCAACCGTGACGACAGCTTCTCGGGCATTCCTGGCATAGGCATGACGAACATGCCGCACCGCGAATGGATCTACCGCATGGCCTTTGAAGCAGGCAGGCACATCATCGGCCTCGAGGTGCAGTCGGTCCTGGCAGCGGTTGACTGGTTTGAGCGCGAGAACCTCGCGCGACGGCTTGAGATCGGCGTAATGGGTTACGCCGAAGGTGGACTGCTCACGCTTTACTGCGCCGCGATCAACACACGCATTCGGGCGGCGGTGGTCAGCGGATACTTCCAGCCTCGCGAAAGCGTCTGGCAGGAGCCGATCTATCGCGACGTTTGGGGCCTGGTGAAGGAATTTGGCGATGCCGAGCTGACAGGCTTGATCGCGCCTCGAACACTGATTGTCGAAGCGAGTGAAAGCCCGCAGGTCACCGGCCCGCCCCCGGCAACGGACGGCCATCGGTCATTTGCCTGCCCAAACGGCACACTCAAAACGCCGTCCCTCGAAGATGTGAAGGCCGAGATTGAGCGGGCACGGCCGACCTTCAAAGGTCTTCGTGCGGAAGAAGCACTACAGCTCGTTGCGAGCGCAGATGGCTCCGGACTTCCAGGTTCGGAACCGGCACTGCAGGCATTGCTGAAGGCGCTTGGCGCCGGGGATGCTGTTGTTTTGAGTGCTGTCGCGCCGGCAAAGGTAGACTTGGGCTACGACGCGTCGAGCAACATGCAGGCGCAGTTCAATGAGCTCGTCGACTTCACCCAGGCGCTCATCCGCAAGTTGCCCGATGTCAGAAAGGAATTCTGGAGTAAGGCCGATTCCTCGTCGATTCAGAAGTGGAAAGACTCGACAAGGGACTATCGCGATTCCATTTGGACCGATCGCCGTTATCTTGTCGACCAGAACAACAAGCCCTTCCTGATGGTGGGCGATTCGCCGCAGGGGCTGATGGGAAGATTGAGCCCCGAGGAGGTGGAGAAATACTTCGCCGACCGGCAGGCGCACGGCTTCAATACTGCGGGGTGGGTCGATGCGGCTTGCGCCGGAAGAGACTTTCCTGACAACACAACCGCCGGAACTTACGATGGAGTTCTGCCATTCGCTGGGTACGTGGCAGGCGGCAATGACTTCACGCACTACGATCTCTCGAAACCCAACGAAGCGTACTTTGTGCGTCTCGATCATGCGATCGAAAGCGCGGCACGGCATGGCATCTTCGTCTTCATCGATCCGGCAGAGACCATCGGCTGGCTGGCGACCCTACGCAACAACGGCCTCGACGCGTCCTACGCCTACGGCCAATATCTCGGGCGCCGCTACGGAAAATACACGAACGTAGGGTGGCTGAGCGGTAACGACTTTATTCGATGGCGCATTCCGGCCGACGATGCGCTGGCGCTCGCGGTGGCGAAAGGCATTCAGTCTGTTGCCCCACAGCAGCTGCAGACCGTCGAGATTAACTACAACACCAGTCCCTCACTCGACGATCAAGCTTGGGCTCCACTTATCTCCCTGAACGGCACGTACACTTATGCGGCGACTTACATTCAAATGCTGCACAGTTACAACCAGAAGCCGGTGATGCCTGCATATCTTCAGGAGGCTCACTGCGACCTGGAAGAAGTGGGTACGCCGACCGATTATGGGACACCTGAGGTTCTTCGACGTCAGGAGTACTGGACGATGCTCAGCGGAGGAGCCGGCCAGTTTTACGGCAACCGCTACACGTGGAGCCTTACGCCGGGATGGGATTCTTATCTGGATACGCTGGGCGTGAAACAGATGGAAATTTGGAAGGACTTCTTTGTGTCCCTGCCGTGGCAGGATCTCATTCCCGACCAGCAGCACACGACCCTTATTGCCGGCTACGGAACATTCGGCAGCGATGAAGTTCACTTCGACAAAGAAGGGCTCGATGCGAGTTACACGCTGAGAGTGAGCCAGAGCGACTACGCTACCGCTGCCGGGACGCCGGACGGCGCGTTGGTCGTTATTTATATGCCGACGTCGCGCACCGTGACAGTGGATATGTCTCGCCTGCGTGGGCCGGTGCGTGCCGAATGGCTCGACCCCACAGATGGCGAACACAAAGCGATCACCGGAGAGCCCTTCCCCTACGCCGGTTCGCGGTGTTTTACGCCGCCAAAGCAGAACCATGTGCGTGACAGCGACTGGGTGCTTCTGCTGAAAGCCGCGAAATCCCGCTAACCTGGGCAGAACCTGGAGATTTGTTACTGGAGGCCTGGCACGAGTTGGAAGGGCGGCATCGGCCTCGCCAACACGGTTGCATGGAGCCCGGACGGCAAACGATTTTACTTCGGAGATACAAGCGCGAACACCTTGAGCTAGTTTGCATACGACGAAGCGGCCGGCGCTATTTCAAATGAGCAGCCTCTTCTCAACGGCTATGAACTTGGAGTGCCTGACGGCTCCGCGATGGATGCAGAAGGATTCCTTTGGAACGCGCGGCCCGGCGCCGGTTGCGTGATCAGAATTGCTCCCGACGGCCGCGTTGAACAAACGGTAAGATTGCCGGTGTGGCGGCCAACGACCTGCGCATTTGGAGGCGACGACCTTCAGACTCTCTACATTACGAGCGCGCGGTCGGCCGAGCAATACTCGGGTAGTGTTTTTTCACTGCAAACAGCCGTGCGCGGCCTCCGGGCAAGGCGATTCCGGCTGCATTCATGATGCTCCCTCTCATCTATTCCTAGAGTGGGAATCCGGCAAATGCAACGGCTCGCGGAACCAATTGGAGCGAATGCCGATCACCACAACTCCGGCCAGCAGCCAGATGCTTCCCGTGATCTTTGCCGGCATTGCCAGTCCCCACCAGATGGCTGCGCAAAAAAGGAAACCCAGCAGCGGCACCGCGCTGTCAACCAGGACGCTTTCCCAATGCCGGTGACTTTGCTGCACGCCGAATTTCCAGAACGCCGCCAGGTTTACGCACATGAAGCCGAGAAAGGCGCCAAAGTTGAGAATCTCCGCGGTCAGTTCATAACTCATAAACTGCGCGCCCAGGTATGCCAACACTCCGATCAGAATTACGTTCACATCTGGCGTCTTATGAACAGGGTGAAGGCGCCCGAAGATTTTCTCCGGGATCACGTTTTCGCGTCCCATTCCAAACAACAATCGTGCTGCGCCCACCGGGGCTGTTAGCCCGGCGCCGATGTTAGCGACCACGAGCATGATCGCCGTAGCTTCGAGCAACGGGATGCCGCCAATGCGGCCAGTGACGTCGATAAATGCTGTATCGACATTCTGAAACGACATGTAGTTGGGCCAGACGAGCTGGCCCAGATAAACCAACAATCCACCAAAAAATCCCGTAAAGAGACAAACGCCCACAGAGGCCAGCAGAACGTTTCTGCGGGGGTTTTCAACTTCCTCGGCTAGCGTCGTGACTGCGTCGAATCCAAGATAAGTGAGAGCGGCAAACGAGGTTGCCGCACCAATCTTTCGCACGCTGAAAGTCTCTGGGTTGTAAAACGGGCGGGTGGAGAAGAGCCCAGCCATTCCTTGTCGCAAGCAAATATACCGAACCGCGAACACAATAAACGCGCCAAGAACAACAAACATCATCACGAGCAGCAGTTCATTTGTGCTGGTCGTCGACGGATCCCGCGGAGGTTAAGTAAAGTAATTCCTCCGGTAAACAATGCCGCTCCCGCCCAAAGCGGGATCCAGGGCAGGGCCCGTTGAAGCGAGAGCGTTCCGTAGAGAACGCAAAACAGCGGAATCACGATGTAGTCCAAAAGCATGGCCCAGCCGGCCACGAATCCAAGAAGCGGGTGAATGCCGTTGCTCACGTAGGTGTAAGCAGTTCCCGCAGATGGATCGATGCGAGCTGGCCGTAACTGACGGCAGTGAGAACCATGGCTGCCATGGCGGCTAGTATGGTCACAACGACGTGGCCGCGCGATT
>Ga0224555_1001436_pt1 | contig 32950 bp, 31 predicted proteins | sample 714S23034metaG_FD_180687 | JGI IMG/M metagenome (GOLD analysis project Ga0224555, IMG submission 180687) | Peat soil microbial communities from Stordalen Mire, Sweden - 717 S2 30-34 | ecosystem: Environmental > Terrestrial > Soil > Wetlands > Peat | place: Sweden: Norrbotten County, Stordalen...
TGATTACTTATATTACAAACCGACCGAAACTGACGTGGAACAAATCCGGCACAGACGTCAGAAACGATCTCGAATAGCCAACCGTGTTCAATCATCAGCATTAGGTGCAGTATGAAACCTTCCCCTTCGACCAGGCATGGTAGGGTTTTGCGTGCAGGAGTCGCACGCCCAGGTTGGCACACACGACCCGGGTATGGTCGTTGGTGAAAGGGCCACCCTGATCGGTGTAGAGTTTGGCGGGCAGGCCGCGGCGGCGCAACGCTTCCTTGAGGGTTTGATGGAAGGCCTGGGTGTCGGCCCGCAGGTAATAAGCGGCATAGGGGATCAGGCGCGAGTGATCATCAATGATGACACACAGGAAGGTGGGGATGGCCTTGGTTCCATCGGCGGGGTGCAGAAAAGGGCCCGGGGAAAAGTCGGTCATCCACAGGTCGTTGACAAAAGGCGCCTCGAAGCACTTGGTCGCCCCGCCCAGCGGTTGACGCAGTTGTTGACGCCGAGCTTTGGTGTGCAGTTCATGCTCGCGGAGAAAGCGGTAGATCGAGTTGAGTGCGGGCAACTGCGGGTCTTGTTCGCGCCAGCGCCGGTAAAGCACTTTGACCGGCACCGCCAGATGAGTCTGGGACTGTTCGAGGATCCACTTTTGCTGGGTGGAAGTGAGCTTGCGAGGCTGGCCCTTGTCGGTTCGCATTTTGGGGGCCAGCGCAGAAAAGCCGCCGCGTTGATAATCATACCACCAGTCCTCGATGGTGCGCCGGGCGCACATCCGCTGACTGCCGTCGGGCAAGCTCATCGGACGAAAACTTGCCTGTTCCAGGGCCACCGAAAGGGGAAAACCCTGGCGTAAGAGGTCTTGAATTTGGGTGATGAAGGCAAAACGCTCCAGTGCCAGCGCCTGCCCCTGCGGAATCTGAGATTCGTTTTTCATGCCGGCTGGTTTAGCGCGCCCAAAAGTTTTGGGGAAGATAACCCTTGTGTGGGATCATCCCCCGGCGGACGTGGCCGGCCACCCACCCCGAATCAAATCGCCCCGTGTCAGCCGCTACGGGGCCGGGCGCAAACAGGCGTAATCGCCCAGGAGCGAACGCTTGCAGTGCCGGGCCAGAAACCGCAACATGTCCTCCGCCGAACCCGCGCCGCGCCGCAACTCTTTCCAGAGTTGCCGGGCGGGGCCAAGCGCGGACGGTAGTATCTGGCCAAAGGCGTCTTTGAGGATGTTGACTCTGGCCAGAAAGCGGTTCCAGGCTCGCTGCAAACAGCCCGCCTCGATCGCCTCAGGCGGGGGATCGAGGCCCGTGCCGCCCCCCGCTTGGGCATCGAAGCCGCCTTGCAGCCGCTCCACTTCCAAGGGCCGATACGGCAGCCGATAGGCGGGCAAGACCGAAACGGTATGACCACACAGCAGACACAAATAGCGCTGCATCGGAAACTTCTCCGCTCCCTTGGGCTTCTTGTAACGCTTATAGCTTCCGTGACGATGCATCCGTCCGGAGCAGCCGCGCGGACAATCCGGTCGATCTCCTTTGAAGCTGTCGGCGCGAACTTGAATGTCCTGTTCAAAACCCAATTGCCGCCGAGGGATCAAGCCAGATTATTACCGCGAGTACGAGTTCTCGCTTCGGCCTCAGTCAAGTAACGTCAGATCTCCCATCCCACGAAACGCTGCGGAACGCCACAAGATTTGAAGAATCGGGCCGAGGAGTTTTCTGTCCGGTTCCCGGCCTGCCGCCTTCATGTCTTCCATGTAATATTGAACCATGCAAGCCATCGTGGCGGCATATACCTGGGGCCGTTGAAGGAAGTGGCGGGACAAAAGCTTCACGGCGGCGGTCGAGGCAGCCGCGCCGTGGGGAGAACCCAATGCGGGAAGGTACGCTCTCGTGCGGCCGATCATGATTCATCCGCCAAAGGGGGCCTGTCGAACCATTGACAGTAGTATCATAATATCGTAGTATGATAGTGCTATGAAACAAATCCTTGCGAAGGAAGATGTAGAGAGGGCGATGGCTGACTTGTCGGCCAAGGGACGCAAGACAACGCTTGCTGCGCTGCACGCGGCGCTCGACCACCGGGGTTCGATGTCTACCTTAATCAGATTAAAAGCTGAAATCGAGGCTCCTCCAAGCGGGACCCGCGACTCCGAAGAGGCTCTGAACGCTTTCCGACAGCTATGGAACACGGCGCAAGAGGACGGCAGGAAACAGCAAGGCGCGACTATTGCTGATCTCCAAGAAACCCTCAAAATGCTTGCGACCGAGAACGAGCGGTTGGACGGAGTTGCTGCTGCCGCAGAACGCCGTTGCGCAGAACTTGAGCAAGCAAATTCTGCGGCAGAAACGGAAGCGCTTCAGACTCGAGCCAAACTCGAGGGTGAGATCAGCCGGGCGCAAGGAGCGTTGAGCGACGCAAACGCGCAGGCAGCCAGGGCGCTCGAAAAATTGGCGAAGGCGCAATCGGACCATGCGGCCGAATTGGCTGACCTCCAACGGAAATTGTCTGACGCGCTCGCCAAAGCCCACGATCAGGAAATTCGATTGGTCCGCGCAGAGGCCTCCGCGGCAACAAAAGCTGCCGCGCGTCCGAAAGGCTAGGAAGATACCAAAGTGTGACTATGCCTGTGGATGGGCAAAATGCCGATATTGTTCACGCATTGTAAGATAATTGTGAAGTTAGGGCAAAACCAACCGGATGGATTGCGTGGTGGAACCATGGCCAGCGGGCCAGTTTGTGGTGGGGACGGCGTTGCATAACCAAGTCTTGTCGAAACTGGTGCTGGAGACTTGTTGGACACCGCCGTCGCCCATCAAAATATTGCCGGCCCCGCAGGTTTGCCGGCTGAATGCATCTTCATCGACCAGGCGACAGGATCGGCGATTGGGAGGGCGATGTCGTTGCCGCCGCCGTTTGCAGGGGAATAACCGTAATCGGAATCTGCCTCGGTGCCTCCGCCCAAATTGCGGTCACCCGCGAGCAATGACTGCGGCGACTTGGTATTTGCGCTTACACCCACGAAATAAGAGAGGTTGCTGTTGTTCTGGAAATACTCGATGCGTTCGTCATTTGGCCCCGGGCGTGGAACAAATCCATGTAGTCGCGATACCAGAGTGGCTCCGGCGCGGTGTCCCCCAAGGCAACCCGTAGCAACATGGCTGTCACTGCCAGAACCCCGTACAGCCACAACACAGTTGGCTGGGTGTCAGCAATTTGCGTGAGCCGAGCAGACAGCAACCCGCGCTCCTTTAAAGGCGTTCACGACACCGAAACAATGTGGTTTTTTACAACCAAGCCTCCCGGATTGGCGGTGGCTGGCTTGAAGGCGAGCTACAAAACCAAGATAATACTCGCATCACGCACGATAAACTTGATGTATTTATCGTGCTCATTTAGTGTATTGAAGAATGGCAAGTCTCAAAGAACGCCTGCTCAACCATCTGGAGTTGCTCTCTGGTGTGCTATTGGAGTTAATGTTTACGTCGTGCTGCTTGAGCCGGCTGTCGGCAAAATCCGAAAGGTTCGTGCCGAAAACCCGCAGCGCAATCCCAAGAAACCCTGCATCTACGTTGGGATGACGCGGCTGTTTATGTGACCGTGCCGCCCGGCGTGACCGGCCAGGACGAAGCTGGCCGGCTCTGGAACCTGGTTTGGATGCTGAGATTTGCCATCCACCGTGCATGCCCCGGAGTTGAGCGCATCCCCTTTGCGTTCTATGTCCGCAACGACAACCGCGCCGCCCGCCTGGTGAAACTCATCGCCACTTGCGGCCCGCTTGATATTGACGACCCGCAACCCGCGCCATGACCATCATGATGTTATGTGAAGATTGACCGTCAAAAACACCCACGCGGCTGGACTGGCAGCGGTTCAGCCGTCTTTCTGGTGTTGGGGACTTGCGCCGTCCCCAAACCCCGGCGCTGAGTTTCACGCCAGCCCAGGCCCGCGCCAGAGGGCAAGCCCTCATGGACTCCAATTCTGCTCGCGCTGGCCTTTACGCTCCGCGCCCTTTCCGGCGGGCGGAAAGGATTTCAGTTTTAACTCGCAAATTTGCCGGATTGTGATAACTTCGCACCAACGCGCAAGGTCGGGAAATGACGTTGGCACTTGCATCAGTTTGCATCAGCGTTTGGTCATCACCGTGCCTTTTGGTGCGGAAATGGTGGAAGATATGCGGTTTGCAATGCACTATGATTGGGCAATTTAACGAATTATGAACATTTTCAGACAGGATTCGATTCCCTTCACCCGCTCCATTCTCACTAATAGCGCACTGGATAATCCCGCATTTCAACGACCCAAAGTTTTCCGTCCCCGCCCCATTCAAAGGCAACGGGACTTTCAATCACCGGTTCGCTCGCCACAAGTTCGATTTTGAAGCCGGGCGGAACGATGAGACACGTCAATGCTTCTCGTGGCAACTCCGGGCCTGGTTGATTGTCTAAGGCAACTCCCCGACATTGGAAAACGCCGACGCCGAGCAAAGCAACAAAGCACGGCCTTCTTTTGAAGCGGGGGTTTTGATTAAGGAAAAGGTTAGCTTTCGAATCGCTTGCGCCAGGCCCAAAGACCGAGCGCCGGGTTGGAAATATAGAAAATCCGTTCACCGTCGGGCAGCGTGTTCCAGCCGTCCTTCAGGGCCGCTGGATTGTAGCGCCGCATGGTGGCGGCAAGATCGGCATATTTGAAGCCGACGCTCTCGATTTCCGCGCGTGTCAGTTGGCCGGGGCAATAGGTCATGCTGAACCGGCCTTCGCTGGAGCCATGAATCAGGTGCGCGGCGGCGCTGAGGTTCTCCCGCAACTCGCCGTTGGCGCGAGTGGCCGCCAGCGTGGCCGGCGTGCCGCGATACCCGTACTTGCGGATGAGACGATCAATCTCCGGGTCTTCGCCAAACTCTTTGAGACCGGGAGCGAGAACGACCAACTCCCCGCCATCGGCCATGGCCATGCGCGTGCGATAGATGCTTTTGTTGCCAAGCCAGGTGCTTTTGAACTCACCCGGATCGAGATAGACGACCACCTTTTTGAGCGGTTCATCGAGCATCTCAAAATTGACCTTGAGGGAGAGTTCCGCGGCCTTGGTGAATGCGGAAAGGTCGTCGCCGATAAACAGGCCGCGAACCTGGAGTTTGCCCTGCTCATCGCGGCTGACCACGGTATGCACGTAAACGATAGGCAGGTGACTCGTGAATTTTTCTCCCGCATAGTTGAGCATTCTGCGGACCGGCGTGTCGGCCCGCCCCATCATGCGTTCCATGCCGTAAGCGGCCCCGACAAAATGGCTCTTGTTGATCCCCTCGGCCCCGCCAGTGCCAATGAAGATGTTCTTGTTGTAGTTGGCCATGCCAATTACTTCGTGCGGCACAACCTGGCCGATGGATAGAATCAAATCATGTTTGCCGGTCCAGATCAGGTTGGCCAGTTGCGCCGGCCACGCGAAATCCACGGCGCCCTCGGAGACCTCACGCACGAATGCGGCCGGCACTTCGCCGACGGTCGTGACGCCGGTGCGCCAGTTATGCACACGGAACAGGCTGGCAGGCACACCGGCGAACATTTCGGCGATTTGCGCCGGGGTCATGGGCGAGTGCGTTCCGAGCGCAGGCAGCACGTCGGCAAGCCGGTCCCCATAATAATCGTAAACCAGACGCGTGAGAACCCCGGCCTGGGAATGAAACCGGGTAAAATCCGGCGGGATAACAAGCACCCGGCGGCGTGGCCCCAGTCGTTCCATGGCCTGGGCGATACCCGCGCGCAAGTCCCCGGTTGCAATGGTGTCGGTTGCAGAACCACGTTCAAAGTAAAGCATAACAGTCAACGCTGGATGCGCGCGGAGCCACCCTTGGCAAAGGCCTTGACTTGATCCACAGTGGCCATGGTGGTGTCGCCGGGGAACGTGGTCAGCAAGGCGCCGTGGGCCCAGCCCAGCTTGACCGCTTCCTCCGGGGCTTCCCCGCTGAGCAAGCCGTAGAAGAAACCGGCCGCAAAACCATCCCCGCCGCCCACCCGGTCCAACACATCCAACTCGCATTGAGGCGCGAGATAATTCTTGCCATCAATCCAGGCCACGGCGCTCCAACTATGGCGATTGGTCGAATGGACCTCGCGCAAAGTCGTGGCGATAATCTTGACCTGCGGATGTTGTTTTGTCACCCGTTCGATCATGGCGAAGAAGGCCGAGGGGTCGAGTTTGGATTTGGCCGCCATTTCTGGTCCGGGAATGCCCAGGCCGTATTGCAAGTCTTCCTCGTTGCCCACCAACACGTCCACGTTTTTGACAATCCGGTTGATGACCGAGACCGCCCGATCCTGGCCGCCGGAGATTCGCCACAGCTTCTCCCGGAAATTCAGGTCGAAAGAAACCACGGCCCCAGCCGCCTTGGCCGCCTGCATGCCTTCGATAATCAACTCGGCCGTGGTTTCCGAAAGGGCCGCGAAAATGCCGCCGCTATGGAACCAACGCACGCCCCCGGCAAAAATCTGTTTCCAATCGAAGTCCCCCGGCTTGAGTTGAGCCGCGGCTTCATTGCAGCGGTTGTAAAAGACCACGGGCGCGCGCACGCCCTGCCCGCGGTCGCTATAAACCGCGGCCATGTTGGGACCGGTCACGCCATTGTGGGCAAAGCGCTTGTAAAACGGCTTGACGCCCATGGCTCGCACCCGCTCGGCAATGAGATCGCCAATGGGGTAATCCACCATGGCCGCGGCAATCCCGGTTTGCAGTCGAAAGCAGTCCGACAAATTGGCCGCCACGTTAAACTCGCCGCCGCTGACGTGAATCTGGCACTCCGTGGCTTTGCGAAAAGGAATAATGCCCGGGTCCAGGCGGTGGACCAAACCTCCAAGGGAAACCAGGTCCAGCGCGCCACTCGTTTTTATATTCAGTCCGTATTTCATGGGCGGAAGGTTGGCCGAATCCAGCCTCGTTTGTCACGGAAAAAACGGATTAATTCCGAGCATCAGGAAGTCTGGCAGCCGGCAAGAACCCGCGCCACTTCCGTGGCAAAACCGTGAGGAATCAGAAGCCGCCCCAATTGAGCCATGACGAGGTCACCAACATTGGCGTGGCCGATCTTCATCGTGAACAGATCCTGGCCCATGATGCCTGCATCCGAAACCAACGACCGCAGCGCCACCGCGGATTCCGGCTTGCCCAACGTCACTTCCCGTTGCAGGTAAATCAGAAGTTCGCGGCGAGGGTCCGGGGCCAAAACAAAGTCTGTGCCGTCGTCGGTCTTTCCCACCACGTAACGCAGGCCGGCGGCGATCAGCAGAACCAGTGGAGCAATTTCCGTCTCGCTCGCGCCGCCATCCACCATGCGCTTGAGGGTGGGGTACACCCGGGGCAGATATTTGGAGGTCCAATTCAACGCGATTCGCTCCGTCGCGTCGGGCAGGTGCGGGTTGAGCACCCGGCGAATGGCGTTGGCGCCAAAAGCTTCCGCCGTCGAGAAACTCGGAGAGGCAATTCCCGTCGTGGCCAATTTGATGATCCGTTCGACCATGGCCCGCAACAGCGGATCTTGCATTCCCTTATAGATGCTGAAGGGGCCGAACCAGCCCTTGATCGCGCCCGCCAGCGCCAGCCAAAGATGGAGGGCGTTGAGGGTGGTGAGCTTGAGCTTCTCCGCCACCTCAACTTCGTGGTGCGGCACCACATGCACCCCGGCCACTTCGTCCATCGGGGGGACCGCGCCCGCAAACTGCTGTTCGATGATCCACCAGAGTGTCTCCTCGGTCACGGCCGTCGGGCAAACAAAACCGAACTCCTGGACTCGCGCCACAATCTCCGGCGTCGGGAAGATGGCGATACGGTCAATCATGCTGTCAGGACAACCGACCTGCTCAGGGTCGGCAATCCAGGCCTCAAAGCCCTTCAGGGCGGCGCCGCGAGCACGCTCAAAACCACGCGCCATGACGCGGAAGGCCGCTCTGGCGAACTGCCCGTTGCGGCTGAAGTTCGTGCCGGAGATAAAGGTGAACCTGGGGCCGCCGGCAGCGTAACGCGCCGCGAGAAACTCCGTGAAACGTCCCAAATGGCTCCTGGTGGCGCCATGCGCAACGTCATCTTTGGTGGCCGGCCCGAGTGGACTGGCCACGTCCCCATCGCCCAATTTCCACTCACAGTCCCACCAACCTTCGGGCACGTTGCCCGTGGCGAAACTCAATTTCGGATCTGCCGCGTGATGCCGGAGCCAGGCCCACGTGGCGCCTGTGCCGCTTTCGCCCGCAAAGCCAACACCCGCGAAGCTGTCATGAATCCGCAGTTGCGGAGTACCGTCGGAAGGCAGCACCAGGTGGGCGGCCAAGCCATCGGTCTGGTTCAGGTCCGATACCAGGCCGCCATTGAAGGTTTCCATCCCAATGACACGGGGAGCGCATTCCGGGCCGCGTTTGCGCCGGAGCAGTCCGAGAACGTCGCTGGTAAAACCAATCCCCATCCCGCCCGGTCCGAGAATGACTCCGGCGGCCCGCGGGGCCATGGCGTTGCGAAAACAAGGCGGAGCTACAAGGGTCAGGCCCGCGCCTGTCAGGGTTTCTTTATCCCCCAGAAGTGCCAGCAGGGATTTTCGGGTAAGGGGCTCAAGTGCTTTCTTCATTGTTTAATAACGACTGCCACCGCCGGCCCCGCTGTATTCACGACGGCCACCGCCGCCGGAGGGCGCTCGCTCTTCACGCGGCTTGGCCACATTCACGGTCAGGGCGCGTCCGCCCATATCCTTGCCGTTCAGAGCGCCCGTGGCCTTCTGCGCTTCCTCGTCGGTGCTCATGGTCACGAAACCAAAGCCGCGGGGACGATTGGTCATGCGATCCATGATCAGGCAGGCGTCCGTGACTGTGCCATGCGCGGCGAATGTGTCTCGCAGGTCATTTTCAGTGGTGTCGAAGGAAAGATTCCCGACAAATAATTTATTGTTCATAATGCTATTTTGCTGTCCGACAAACCGTTGCTTTCCACAGACTGTTTCCGAATGCCGGATCTAAAATCATCACTGAACGAGGTTCACTTGAAGATTCCCCATGCCTTGAAAGAGACAAACTATCTAACGGACAAACAGAATATGACAGATTCCAGGCGGATTGCAACAACTATCGTCAACTATCTTTTGACGATTTAACTGGCTTAATCGAAAGCAAAGGCGCAGCCTTGGCCATGAAGAAAATAAAGTCTCCTCCCCGCGTGGGCCAACCACCTTTGGCCGCCGGCCAGCTCTGGCGCATGGCCGAAGCGGATCTCCGGGTGCGAATGGTTGGCAAATTGCTGGTGCATTACAAATTGGGCAGGCCCAACGTCGTCCGCGTCCCCAATTCCTGCAATCTCATAAAAACCATTGAGAAATATCTGAAAGCCAAGAAGGCCGTGCTGGCTTAGTTCTCCTCCATGATGGGCCTCTTCACGTCGCCCCGCCAAAGCAAAAATTGGACCATGGCTTCCATGCAGACTATTTTGGGTTGGGCGCCTGTTTTAACGTCATGCCGTCCGGAACCCAGCGAATCACCCGCGCGGTCCAAATGCGCCCTGATCTAAAACTCATGTCGCCAAAAATGGGGAGGGCCATGGTCGTATTTCCGCCGGGACAAGGAAGAATGTCCAGGATGGCATCCCCGCCGATTTTTGAGGCTTCCCGCCGCAAACGATCCACGGCTTCATGCAGGGTGGTGGTTTCAGCTTCCGCCAGACCCATGACAATGTACGGGCGAGTGACGGCGGAAACATCCAAAACTTCGATGCCGAATGGCGTCGCGGGCTCATGTCGGACGGACTCCATCTCCGGCGGCTGTTTAAATGGGACGCTGTCGGAATGGCCGACGACAAGTCTTCCATCCCCCGCGCAACCGGCCACAAGGCCGGTCAAGGCCAAGGCAGAAGCAAATAAACTGACTTTCATAAGGACTCAATCTCAGCACGGCGGCGGAGGAACATAATGCGGAAAACCTCCGGGTGATCGCAGACGTCTCCGCCGTTGGACCGGTTACTTGGCGGCGGCTCCATGAGCTGCCAGATGGCTGTTATGCGCCTCTTGGGCATGCGAGACTTGCGCGGGCGTCGGACCTTGGTGAGGCGCGCGGCTTGCCTCCGCTTCGCCTCTTGAGGGTTGTGCCTTGATTCCGCCTTTGCCGTTGAAGGCGTGATTCGGACCCTTGATTTCCCGAACCGCCGAGCGGTCCTCGTAAGTATTATGCACGTTGTTGCGGTCCACCTTCGAGATGACCGTGTTGTGCCGGAACACGCCCCCCTCCCAACGTCCGCCGGTGAAGCCTGAGCCGAAGTAGCCGTTGCCGTAATTGATGCCGCCGTAGAAGCCGACTTGCGAGCCCCAATACCCTTCATGCCAGGCGTACTTGCCTCCGGCGAAGCCCCAATAACCGGGCGTCCAGAGAAATCCCGCGCTGGGCGGGAGCACCCAGGCCCCTGACACCCAGTAGTAGCCATAGTCACCATATTGATAGTATCCAGGCGTCCAAATGTAACCGTCGCCAGGACAGGCAGGCTGATCGAAGACCGCGATGACAGGGGGGGCGACGTTCACCGAAATGAGGACTCCGCCGTAGGCATGCGACCCGAAGAGAACGGCCAGCAGCAACATCAGAAACACTGTGAGCTTATTTTTCATTTTTAATATTCTTCTTCTGAGAATTCTTTGCGGCTTCGGAACCATTCTACTTGTGCGCGTACGAATTGATCTTGCCGGCCAGGTTGGAAGCGGTGGCGCTGGGCTGTACCTTGTTGTCGAACAAGATATCCCTGATGCTTAAGTTCCGCCCATAATAGAGGCCATTGTTCTCGGCGTCGGCTGAAATGCCCCCGCCTTTGATGACCGCGCCGCCGAAAAGTCCCGTGCGATCCTTGTAGGTGAGCGTCTCCGGGTCGGAGGTCGTCTTGGTTCCCACTCCGCCGCTGGTTTGGCCGGCCGTTCCGCCCGCTCCAGCGCCGAACTCGATCTTTGGATCAATCAATCTCCAAGTGGAGTTGCTCGTCATGAGAAGAATGATATAGAAATTCTCTTCCCCGCCAATTTGCGCTCCAAAGCTGGCCTGATTCGCCTTCAAAAACGCCACCGGGCTCCAGTTCTTCAGCCCCGCATCCTTCACCATGGCCACGCCATCGCCGCCTTGATAACCGACGATAAAGCCGCCCTTGGTGGTGTCGAGCAGAATGATGCCTTGCGCCTGGCGGAGAGTTTCGGACGGGATGCCGCCATCCTCCCGGTGTTGAAAGGCTTCGAACTTATCCGTCAGCGCGCGGATTCGATTGTCCAATTGCGCCGAATCGGCAGCCAGCGCCGCGCTGGCCAGAAACGGGAACATTAAACCAAGCATTGTTGTTTTCATAGAATTATCACTGCCGCGACCTCGATTGTCGCATTGTTGATCACACCGGTCACTGCTTCAACCTAAGTAATGGGCCGGCTCCTCGCTATGGGGTGAAACCCTAACAGCGCGACTATCTGGATGCCGTGGTGGGCGACATCGAAAGACCCAGACTTCTGAATTCCTCGGACAACTTGGCAAGGGATTCCTTGAGCGGAACCGCGTCCCTGGCCGCCTTGGCAGCGCTGTCTTTGATCGCGGCCAGACCACCGGCGGTCAGGTCAGTCGAAAGAAACTTCTGCACGTCGCGCAGGTCCGACAGGAACGGCTGAAAGGCGATTTCGGTTTCGTTGTATTGCTGGCCGATGCGGTTGAAGCGCGCCGAGACTTCGCTCCGGCGGGTTTCGCTGCGGCTGCGGATGTCCTCGTTCTGAATCCGGGCCGATTCTTTGTCCCATTTCGCAAAGTAATCCGCGCCTTGGGATTTCATTTCCCCGTCTTTGCAGGCGATATCCTTGGACGAGACGCCGAGTTCGTCCAAGGCATGATTGAACCTGTCGAACTGTTTGCGCAGGTCGGGAGCGGGATTGGCAACCAAGTCGTTCAAATCGGCCAGGCTTTCATCAATGTGCGTGTTGGCTTTGATGATCATGCCGCTGGCCTGGTTGAGTGAAGCCGCCGTGCTGGCGCTGTTTTTGTAGTTATCCGAGGCACAGCCGGTGATAAGTCCGACGGCGGTGGCAAGGGTGGCGAGGTTGCGGATAAGTTGGATGGGTTGCATAGCTGCTTTCATTATTTTCTATTAGTTTCCGGTTCACCGGGCCGCCGCGTTATTCACGGCGCGGCCTTGGTTGAACTGTCAATCGAGTGAACAATAACCGCGGAACCCGGCAGGCGCCATAGGGTGTTCACCCCATAGCAGAGGACCAGCCCAAAAAGCTAATATGTCTTCGGCGATAAAGAGAAACAAAATGATAAGTTCAGAAATCACGGTTGCTGATTACCTGATAGCCCGGCTGAAAGAGATCGGGGTGGATCACCTTTTTGGCGTGCCCGGAGATTTTGTCCTGGGTTTCCTCAACCAGGTCATGAAGAGCGACCTGATTTATGTCGGCACTTGCAATGAGCTCAACGCGGCTTATGCCGCCGACGGCTACGCGCGTATTCGAGGCCTAGGCGCGTTTGCCTCAACTTATGGCGTCGGTGAACTGAGCGCCATCAACGGCGTGGCGGGAGCATTCGCCGAAAGAGTGCCGGTGGTGGTGATTACCGGCTCGCCTGCGACGATGAATTTCCGCACACGGCCGCTGTTGCATCACACCTTGGGCGATTATCAAATCCCCTTGAGGATGTATGAGAAAATTACCGTCGCCTCGACCCAGCTTGTTGCCGCTCAAACGGCGCCGGACGAGATTGACCGGGTGTTATCGGCGTGTCTTTCTCACCAGCAACCCGTTTACATCAGTCTCCCTTCAGATGTTGTGATGATGAAATGCCATCGGCCGGACGCTTTCCTCTTCCCAGCGGTCGTCCCGAGTGATCCTGCCGCGCTTGGGGAGGCGATCAAGGAAGCTCTGGCCATGCTGGCCAGGGCCCAGAAACCGGTTGTGATCGGCGACGTGGAGTTGATACGCTTCAAACTGCAAAAGGAATTCGCCGGTTTTCTGGCAAAAGCGGGCTTGCCGTATGCCACCATGATGTTGGGCAAGGCCGTTCTCTCGGAGCAGCACCCGCAATTTATCGGCCTCTTTGAGGGAGATCGGAGTCGTGACTACGTGCGGGATCGGGTCGAATCCGCTGATTGCATTCTGCAACTGGGCGTTTTGATGAGCGATTTTAACACGGGTGGCTTCACCACCAACATGGACGACGCCAAGACAATCAGCGCCAACATCCGCTCCGTGAAGATCAAACACCATTTTTACGAGGACGTGTCTCTCCGGGATTTTATCCTCGGTCTGACGGAAAAGCTGACAGGCCGGGATCCCGCGACTCTGGAGATTCACCGCGCCGCCGACGGCTGCGTCCACCGGCCTACGGAAGCGTACCGGCCTGATGCGCTGAAGCCGCTGACCATCAAGCGTTTTTTCGACCGGATGAGTCATTTTGTAGCAGACAACTCCATTGTCATCGCTGAAACAGGCGTATCCCTCTTTAGCGCCGCGGAGATGCTCATGCCGGAAGGAGCGACGTTCATAGGGCAGACCTTTTACGGATCCATCGGCTATACGATCGGGGCCACCCTGGGTGCGGGCATGGCGGCGCGGGCGCGGCGCGCCGTGCTGTTTGTGGGGGATGGTTCATTTCAAGTGACCTGCCAGGACCTTTCCACGATGATCCGGAACCGTATCAAGCCCGTCATCTTTCTCATCAACAATGATGGTTACACGATCGAGCGGGTGATCAGTGATCGCCCCTACAATGATATTCAGCCCTGGCACTATCACAAACTCGTGGACGTTTTCGGAGGCGGGCTGGGCCTTGATGTCCGCACGGAGGGGGAGCTTGAAGAAGCGCTGGGGAAGGCGGCCGCGGCGGACAGTCTGGTTTTCATCGAAATTCACACCGAACGGTTGGACTGTCCCGAGTCCCTTCGCAGTGCCGGTCGCTCGATGGCCAAGACAAACCAACTCAACTAAGCAAAACACGATTCAGAGTCACCCTGGCTGAAAAAGAAGCCGCGAAACAGCATGCTGACGACAGGAACAATTCAACCGCGAGGAAGTCCTTATTTTTCACGGGCCTGATCGTCTGAATGAAGGAGTTGTGGTTTCCGTGATGGCTTCCGCCTAGGTTCGTTCCATCATGGCATTGTATTGGCCAAGGCGCGCGGCGCGGTTGCATCGGGCGCGATGAAGCAGAGCTTGCTGCGCTGCTTCCACGTTGGTTTCATTGCCGCGCCAAACCTCCAAAGCCGGCTGCTGGATGGCGCGAGCAAACGAAAACGCCAGTGCCCAAGGCCGTCGCGATTTGAATCGAACATTCATGGCATTCAAACGGGCCGAGGCCAGTTCACCGGATTGGCCGCCCGACAAAAAAGCAATTCCCGGAACCGCGGCGGGGACGGTTCGCAACAGACTTTGCAACGTGATGTCGGCTATCTCGTCCACGGATTCCTGCGATGCACAGGCCAGCCCCGGCAGCACCATGTTGGGCTTCAGAATCATTGCTTCCAGCAGAACGCGCTGGCAATTGAGCTGGATGAAAACATTTTGCAGAACCTCCTCCGTCGCTTTGCGACAGCGCTCCAGACTGTGTTCACCGTCCATGAGCACTTCGGGTTCGACAATCGGAACCAGTCCGGCTTCCTGGCACAACGCGGCGTAGCGGGCCAAGGCTTGCGCGTTGGCCTCGATGCAACTCCGGCTGGGAATGCCATCGCCGATGGAAATCACGGCGCGCCATTTGGCAAAACGGGCCCCCATTTGAAAATACTCCCGGAGGCGAACCCGCAATCCGTCCAGACCTTCGGTGATTTTTTCGCCGGGATGAGCGGCCATGTCCTTTGCGCCAGTGTCAACTTTGATGCCGGGAATGATTCCGGCGTCGATGATGGCCCCAATAAAAAAAGCGCCATCCTTCTTCTGCTGGCGGATTGTTTCGTCGTAAAGGATCACCCCACTAATGCATTCCCCAAGCGCGGGCGTGGTCACAATCAACTCGCGATAGGAACGCCGGGCTGCCTCGGTCTGGGGAATCCCCAATTTGGCAAAGCGTTTGTTGCAGGTTGAATTGCTTTCGTCCATCGCCAGCAGTCCCTTGTCGTCGGCGACCAGCGTTCTCGCGGTGTCCATGAGAGCTTGCATGTTCATTGCTATTTTCCGGTGGCGCCTGAAAGCGGCGGCTGCGGTTGTTGGAGGCGAGGCCTCCACGACAAGTCGCCGGTCATCAAATAGATGATCATGCACGCAATCATTAAGACCACGCCGACCCAAACACGCCAATCACGATGCGCGCGCGTCCAGTAAGGACGATGCCCCTGATAAACATTGCCGCCATTCGGATCTCCGTTCTGAGGGTGACTGTGCTTCATCTCGCTCATTGCTTCCCTGCATTCTCGACGCCAACCCCTTCGTCCAGCCACAGCCGGGCATTGGCAGCTTTCGCGTGATCAAAGTATTGGATCGTGGCTTTTGTGAACGGCTTGCAAAACATTGCCATCCCTTGCTGCCACTTCTTTTCCCCAACCATCGCAAGCCGTTCAATGTCCGCGAAGTGTTTGACATCGAACTTGATGTCATCCCACAGCGCGCCTGCTTCCCAGCCGTGAAAGCCGGTCATGTCGAACAGCACCCGCAGTTTTCCGTGCTGCCGGACGAGTCGCTCAAACTCGGGCACAAAGTGTTCGTAATCTGCTTTCGCCAGCCTTCCGCTGACGTGAACGACGAGAATCTTCCCGCCGTTTTGTTCATCGAGTTGAATAGGCATATTGGTCTCCTTTGATTGGTTTCTGTTTGGACGCCGATGTCTTTGGCTCCGGCGCCTTTTTGATGGGCGGTTTTCCTGCCGGGGTTTCTCCCAGTCTCCACCTCCAGTTCCGAATTTCCGGCAAATCCTGGCCATGCTCGTCAATGTAATGCTTATGCTCGATGAGCTTGTCCTGCATCTGCTGTTTCAGGTAGGCCCCCTTGGCGCCCAAGTTGGGCAGGCGGTCCACCACGTCTTGCACCAGGTGGAATCGGTCCAGGTCGTTCTGCACCCGGATGTCGAAGGCGGTGGTGATGGTGCCCTCTTCTTTGTAGCCCCGGACATGCAGATTGCGATTGGTCCGGGCATACGTCAGCCGGTGAACCAGCCACGGGTATCCATGAAAGCCAAAGATGATGTGCTTCTCGCGCGTGAAGAGCGCATCGTAATCCGTTTCGCTCAATCCATGAGGGTGCTCGGTTTGCGGCTGCAACTTCATCAAATCAACGACGTTGACCACCCGGATTTTCAGGCGGGGCAGGTGTTGGCGCAGAATGGAAACAGCGGCCAAAATCTCCAGCGTGGGCGTGTCGCCGCAGCAGGCCATGACGACATCCGGTTCGGCGGCGTCCTGGTCGTTGCTGGCCCATTGCCAGATGCCGATGCCTTCCGTGCAATGCACCACGGCGGCGTCCATGTCCAGCCATTGCGGGAGGGCGTGTTTGCCCGCCACCACCACGTTGACGTAATGGCGGCTGCGCAGGCAGTGATCAAAGACCGAGAGCAGACAATTGGCGTCGGGCGGCAGGTAAACGCGCACAATATCGGCCTTCTTGTTGATGACGTGGTCGAGAAAACCGGGATCCTGATGGGTGAAGCCGTTGTGATCCTGCTGCCAAACATGGGAGGCGAGCAGATAGTTGAGCGACGCGATCTTCCGGCGCCAGGGCAGCTCCGACGTCACCTTCAGCCATTTGGCATGCTGGCTGAACATGGAGTCCACAATGCGAATGAAGGCCTCATAACTATTGAACAGCCCGTGCCGTCCGGTCAGCAGATAGCCCTCCAGCCAACCTTCGCATTGGTGCTCGCTGAGCATCGAATCCAGCACCCGTCCTGTCGGCGCAAGGAATTCATCATTCTTGACTTCCCGCGCGTCCCATTGGCGATTGGTCACTTCGAAAACCGCGCCCAGAAGATTCGAGAGGGTCTCATCGGGGCCAAAGACACGGAAATTGTCCTGATTCAGCTTGGCCACGTCGCGCAGAAACTTGCCCAGCACCATCGTATCCTGGCCGTCCACCGCGCCAGGAGAAGGCACGCTGACCGCGTGAAGGCGGAAATCCGGCATCCTGAGGTCGCGCAACAGAATGCCGCCATTGGCGTGCGGGTTGGCGCCCATCCGCCGGTCGCCCTTGGGCGCCAGTTCGGCCAATTCCGGCATGAGCCGGCCATTGGCATCGAACAGTTCCTCGGCCTTGTAGCTTTTCATCCAGCTTTCAAGCTGTTTGACATGCTCTGGATGCTCGGCATCCACCAGGAGCGGCACTTGATGCGCCCGGAAGGTGCCCTCCACCGGCAGGCCATCCACTTCCTTCGGTCCGGTCCAACCTTTGGGGGACCTGAGGACGATCATGGGCCAGCGCGGTCGCATGGTGTCGTTCTTGTTCCGCGCCTTTTCCTGGATTCGCCGGATCTCCTCGATGGCCTTTTCCAAGGTGGCAGCCATGAGTTCGTGCATCTTTTCCGGCTCATCCCCTTCGACAAAGTATGGCGTCCAGCCGCAGCCATGGAAGAATTGTTCCAATTCCTCATGCTCGATGCGGGCCAGGACAGTTGGGTTGCTGATTTTATAGCCATTCAAGTGCAGGATGGGCAGCACGGCTCCATCGGTGATTGGATCGAGAAATTTGTTGGACTGCCAGGCGGTCGCCAAGGGACCCGTCTCTGATTCACCGTCACCGACAACGCAGGCCACGATCAGGCCGGGATTATCGAACGCCGCTCCGAAAGCATGGCTGAGCGAATAACCTAATTCGCCGCCCTCGTGGATCGAACCCGGCGTCGTCGGCGCGACGTGGCTGGAAATCCCACCGGGAAATGAGAATTGCTTGAAGAGCTTTTGCAGGCCGGCCTCGTCCTGGGTGACGTTCGGATAAATTTCACTCCAGGTGCCTTCGAGGTAAACATTGCCCACGATGGCCGGGCCGCCGTGACCGGGGCCGGCGATGTAGACCATGTCCAGGTCATACTTCTTAATGACCCGGTTCAAATGGACATAGATGAAGTTCTGGCCCGGCGTGGTGCCCCAGTGTCCGACCACCAGCGGCTTCACGTCGGATAGTGTTAGCGGACCTTTTAGCAAAGGATTGTCGTAAAGGTAAATCTGGCCGACCGAGAGGTAGTTGGCGGCGCGCCAATAGGCGTTGATCTTCTGAAGCAGGTCCGGCGCGAGTGTGTTTGTCTCTGTTTTCATGGGTGGAATTGGGTGTTGTAGGGGTTCCCTTCGTTGATGCGGTGCCAGACGATGCCATAAGGCCCTTTGCAATGGTTTTGAGTCCTGATTCGTTTCGGCGCGGATCATTTTGTTTTCGCAAGCAACATGACGAACACTTCGTGGTAGAGGTTCTCCATATCCGTGCCCACGCCGGCCAGCGCGCGGGCGCGATCCGGTTGAGAATCGTTTTCGCCGGCAACCTTGGCCAGGTGCCAGGCATAGCTCAACGCCTCGGTCTGGGTCAAAAGCAAGGTCAGCTCAAATGCGTCGCCGGTTTGACCCAATAATTCCTTCTTCTTCGTGGACGCAATCGCATCGCGCGTGCTTGTCTCGCCGGGTGGAAGCTGGATGTCGTTCAATTGGATGGAAGGGTCATGTTTGGCAAATTCCTCCAGCAGTTTTGATCCGGCGCCAGAGGCAGTGGCAATTTTCTTGATCAGGTTCTTAACATCGGGGTGCTCCGACTTGATGAAGCGCAGCATGCTGACGTCTTTTTGTTCATCCAGGAGTTGGTGGAGCAAACTGTAGCAGTTGTTTCGGGTTGCTTGCGCAGCGATGCTCCCGGACGGAGGCTCGGCTTTGGGCGGTTTACAGCCAGTTAAAACGCCAGCAACCGACAGCATGGCCACGAACAACTGGAGGATGGGCTTCCTGATCACAGATTTGACGGCCTGACCGCCGGTTCCAGGCTGGCTTGGCGCATTTGGTCATGCTCCGCTCCGGCCATGCCCTCTTCGACCAGCCTCGCATCGTCGCTCCGTCCCTCCTCATCCTCATCAGCGCTGGGGGCCGTTGGCGCTTTGTGTCCGGTCGAGCCGGGCACCGGGTCCCAGCGTTCGGATTCGGGCGCGGATTCAAGCGCCTCCTGTTTTGGGTCCATGTCCGGTTCCCCCGTCAACTCCCGTTGGGCCTGCTCCCCATCGGATTTGGACACCTCCTGCGCGGAGCGGCCGTTGATGACCGCCAGTTCAACCGCGCGCTCCCGCACCATCTTGCGGGTCACGGTGCCGATGCCGGCGGAATTTTCGGTCAAAACCCCTTCCTTTAATGGATTCGCCTTCAAGGGTTCGTCATCACCGTCCGTGCGCGCGCCAGGAGGTTTTCGGTCCTGGCGCCGGGAGATGTTTTTCTGTTTCATGCTGTAAAGATAGGCTGCGCCACGATGCGGCCGCTATGGGGTGTTCACCCCAACCGATTGGGATGGGCGATGCCGGGCGGAAAAAGGGCGTCTGCGAAAAACATTTGAATGTTTTACTTGCATTGGAGTCTATACATGATAGTGTGTAATGTGTGGGGCGCCTCCGCCGCCGCCAAGGCTTCCGCCTTCGTTAAAACTACGGCGGACGGGATGGCGGGACAAATGGGCGCCCTGTTCTTTGACATTTTGCAGGATGGAGAAGGGACAGGTCTCGCCAGGGCGTGGCGCATCAAGCTCCGCCAGGAGCGGCCTCTTGGCAGAGCCCGCCGTCGCAAAAAAAGTTGAGGTTACAAGAATTCAAGTAAATACAAGTGAATTAAACCAAATTAAACCAAATTAAACCAAAATTTTTATTTTTTTTGGCGGCCTGCGCGCGGAAGCGGCAAATTCTGCCGGTCAATCGCGGGCCATCCCGGGCGGTGCGTGAATTTCACGCAAACCAGCCTCCCTGCCAGGAAGGCCGCTGGCGAAACCGTCGGGAAGCCTGGTTTAAGCCGTGTTGGAGTGGCAGACCAACACGCCTCAACACGGCTAATCGAAGCTAATCGAAGCTAATCGCACCTTGCGCTTTTCACGGAAATGGGCGGCAAAGCGGGCATTATGTGATGGCGTTTGTGACGGTTGTGACGGGTTGTGCCGCCACATGTGACGGGTTGAGCTTGTGTAAGTTGTTGATTATAAACACTTGTGACGGGGTGACGGCTCAAAACCCCTGCGCCCGGGGACGGGCGCGCGCCGTCACTGAGGCATTACGGGTCGTAAATATTGCCGGTTGACAGAATGGCGGGGGGAAGGCATGTTAGCCGCCCACTTAACGCGTGTCCAATGACGGACAGGCGAAACTGAGAGAGGATGTGAGAACTTTTGACCGAAATTAGACTGAAAAAAGGCGAGCCGGTTGATAAAGCATTGCGGCGCTTGAAGAAAAAGATTGACCGCGAAGGCACTTTGAAGGAAGTGCGCAACCACCGCCATTTCGAAAAACCCAGTGAACGGCGGCGCCGGAAAATGAAGGCAGCCCGCTTTTCCGCCATGTTGAGCGCCCGCTACGCCGACATGTGAGTCCCTTTTGAATTCTCACCACCGGGCGCGGCCATATCATGGTCGCGTCCGGTTCCTGGCCCATGTATTCGTTCTCGACGTGCTGGAATTCTCATCGGCACACGGATGGACGCGCCATGTTGCGCGAAATCCGCGCCTTTGGCGTTGAGTACGCGGAGTTGAGCCACGGCATCCGCGTCAGCCTGCTGCCAGGCATCATTGAGGCGGTTGAGGCGGGCGAGATCAAGATTTCCTCGCTCCACAATTTCTGCCCCCTGCCCATGGGCGTCAACCACGCCGCGCCCAATCTCTACCAATTTTCATCCCTGGACCGGCGGGAGCGCGAGTATGCCTGGAAGCATTCGGTCAAAACGGTTGAAACGGCGGCCCGGCTCAAGGCCCCGGCGGTGGTGTTGCATCTGGGTTCCATTGACATGAAGGACTACACCGAACGCCTGCTGGAGATGTTGAAAAAGGGACTCAAGGACAGCCCCAAATACGCCGCCTTGCGCCAAGAGGCGGACGAGAAACGGGAGGACAAAAAGCAGGAATACGTCGAACTGGCCAGCGAGATGCTGGACCGGCTTTCGGGAGTCGCCGCGCAGCACGGCGTCAGGCTCGGCGTGGAAAACCGCCAGGCCGTGGAAGAAATCCCGCTGGACAACGACTTGCAGATGTTGCTGCTGGAGTTTAACCGGCCGTCGGTGGGCTACTGGCACGATTGCGGCCATGCCCAGATCAAGCAGAATCTTGGGTTCATTGACCATCGGATGCACCTGGAAGGCCTGGCGCCGCGCCTGCTGGGTTTTCACGTGCATGACGTGGTGTATCCCGGACGCGACCACGCCGCGCCGGGCAGCGGCATGATTGATTTCGCGGCGTTGAAGCCGATGGTCAAGCCGGAGCACATCAAGGTGTTTGAACTGAGTCCGCGTTTGTCGTCGGAAGAGGCCGCCGCCGGGGTGGCTTTCATCAAACAGGTTTGGGGCGCCCAATGAGCACACTCAAGAAGTGCTGGAGCGTGGGCTGGAGGGTCGGGTTCTGCCTGCTGCTGTTGCTGTGGATTTTCCATTCCATTTTCATGTACCAGGGCAAGATCGCCGCGCAGAACAGCGGGCTGGATTGGTCCCGCATGGCCCGGTCGCAACAATGGAGCCTGGCCTGGTCCAAGGGGCCGCGCGATTTGTGGCTCACCTTGCGCATGATGGATCCGGTGGCGCTGGTGGCGTCGCTGGTGGTGGCGGGGCTGGCCTTGTTTGTATGTGTCATTCGGTGGCGCATCGTGCTGGCCGCCCAGGGGCTGAGTCTGCCGCTGGGCCGGGCCACGCGCATTTCATTGGTGGCGCAGTTTTTCAATTCGTTCCTGCTCGGTTCCACCGGGGGCGACTTAATGAAGGCCTACTACGCGGCGCGGGAGACGCACCACAAGAAAACCGAGGCGGTGACGACAGTGTTCGTGGACCGGCTGGTGGGGTTGTGGGCCATGCTGTTTTTCGCCGGGGTGATGATGATGCCCAATTACAACCTCCTGCGGGGGTCGCGCGACCTGGGCGTGCCGTCGCTGTTCATTCTGGCGATGCTCGGCGGGGTGAGCGTGGTGCTGGGGCTGGCGTTTTGGGGCGGCGTTTCCAAAGGCTTCCCGCGGGCGCGGGAGTATTTGCGCCGGCTGCCCAAGGGCGAATTGCTGGAACGGGCCTTGGATTCCTGCCGGCAATTCGCGAAGCAAGGGAGTTTCCTGCTCAAAACGATTGCCCTTTCGTTGCTGGTCAACGTCCTGTGCGTGGCGCAGATCATGGTGCTGGGCCGGGGGCTGGGCCTGCACATCCAACTGCTGCCGCTGTGCGTCATCGTGCCGGTCATTCTCTGCATTTCCTCCCTGCCCTTAACGCCCAACGGCCTTGGCTTGAGGGAAAACCTCTACGTGCTCATGCTGGCGGTCATCGCCGTGGACAAGACGGCGGCCCTCTCCGTCTCGCTGATCGCTTCGGCCCAGGGCCTCTTTTGGAGCCTGGTGGGCGGGTTGATCTACATGGGGGTGCGCCAGAAGGAGCATCTGAGCGAAGTCACCCGCAACGGCGGCGACGCAAAGGAGAATTGAGTACGGGGGCGATTGCTGGTAAACTTACGTAGAATATGGATAAACTCCTATTGATTGATGACGAAGCGGAAATTCAGTACTCCTTCCGCCGCATCTTTGACCAGCCCGACATCGAATTAACCACCGCCAACAGCGGCGAGGAAGGGTTGAAGATCATCCCCCGCCTCAAACCCGATCTGGTCATCATGGACGTGCGCATGGGCGGCATCAGCGGCCTGGAGACCTTGCGCCGGCTGCGGCAGACGGACGCCAAGCAGATGGTCATCATGATGACCGCCTACGGCACGACCCAGACGGCCATCGAGGCCATGAAACTGGGCGCCTACGATTATTTGCTCAAGCCCTTCGACGTGCCCCGCCTCAAACAAGTCGTCCTCAACGCCCTCAAAGCCGCGCGGGACATGAAACAGGTCGTCTCCTACGAACCGTTGCTGGAGTCGGAGGATTATGACGTGGGGATCATCGGGCGGAGCGACGCCATGCAGAATGTGTTCAAGATCATCGGGCAATTGGCGGCCAGCAACGCCACCGCCCTGATCACCGGCGAGAGCGGCACGGGCAAGGAATTGGTTGCGCGCGCCATTTATCATCACAGCACGCGGAGCAGCCTGCCGTTTTTGGCCATCAACTGCGCCGCCATCCCGGAAAACCTGCTGGAGAGCGAATTATTCGGCCACGAAAAGGGCGCCTTCACCGGCGCCACCGCCCAGCGCATCGGCAAATTCGAGCAATGCGACGGCGGCACCATCTTCCTGGACGAAATCGGCGACATGGCCCTGGCCACGCAGGCCAAGATTCTGCGCGTCTTGCAAGCCGGCTCCTTTGAGAGAGTCGGCGGCAACCAGACCCTCAAGGTGGACGTGCGGGTCATCGCCGCCACGCACAAGGCGCTGGAACAGGCGGTGGCCGCGCGCGAATTCCGGGAGGATTTGTTTTACCGGCTCAACGTGGTGCGCATCCACATCCCGCCCCTGCGCGAACGGCGGGGCGACGTTCCGCTGCTGGTCAATTATTTCCTGAAAAAATTCTCCCAAACCCTGGGGCGCCCGCCCAAATCCATCGCCACGGCGACGCTGGAGATGTTGCAGCGGTTTCATTGGCCGGGCAACGTGCGCGAATTGGAGAACGTGGTCCAGCGGGCCATCGTCATGGCCAAGGGCGACGTGCTCCTGCCGGACGATCTGCCCCCGCTGATTGCCAGCGGCCCCGCGCCTTCCCCCGCGGCGGAACGGGTCGCCGCGCCGGCGGCCCCGTCCGCGCCGGACGAGACCAAGCCGGCGGACCTGGCGGTCCTGAGCCGCGTGCTGTTCCAATGGGCGCGGGACAATCCCAAACTCAAGATTTTGCCGGCCGTCGAGCGGGAGTTGATCATCCAGGCGCTGTTGGAGACCAAAGGCAACCAGGTGCGTTCGGCCAAGTTGCTGGGCATCACCCGCGCCACCTTGCGCAAGCGCGTCGAAAAATTCCAGATCAAGCAGGAACTGGCCATTCAGTAAAGGATGAAGGAAGAAGGATGTCCAGCAACGAGCCTTTGCGAATCGTCCAATTGACGCCGGGCGCCGGCAAAATGTTTTGCGGCTCCTGTTTGCGCGATAATGCCCTCGTCACCGCCTTGCGCCAGCAGGGCCACTCCGTCGTCATGGCCCCCATGTACCTGCCTTTGACCCTGGATGAGGATGACCAAACCGCCGGCGCCCCCGTCTTTTTCAGCGGCATCAATGTCTTCCTGGACCAGCAATCCGCCCTTTTTCGCAAATCGCCCGCCTGGCTGCACCGGCTGCTGGCTTCGCCCCTTTTGTTGAAATGGGCCGCCAGCGCGGCGGGCAGGACGCGGGCGGCCGAGTTGGGCGAATTGACCCTTTCCATGCTGCGCGGCGAGGAAGGCCGCCAGGCCCGCGAACTGGATGACCTGGTCCGCTGGCTGCGCCTGGAAAAGCCCCAGGTCGTCTGCCTCTCCAACGCGCTGCTGGCCGGCCTGGCGCGGCGCATCCGGGCCGAGGCGCGCGCGCCGGTCATCTGTTCGTTGCAAGGGGAGGATTTTTTTCTTGACGCCCTGCCTGAGCCGCACCGCCAAGCCGCCTGGCAGGTGGCCGCCGAACGGGCCGCTGACATTGATTTGTTCGTCGCTCCCAGCGCCTACTTCGCCCGGCTGATGGGGGAGCGGCTCAAAATCCCGCCGGAACGGATGAAGGTGCTGCCCAACGGCATCAACCTTGTGGGTTACGAGGCCGCCGCGCCGCCCGGCGAAAAAACCGGCCCGCCGGTGCTGGGTTACTTTGCCCGAATGTGCCGCGAAAAGGGAGTGGACCAATTGGCCGGCGCGTTCATCCGCCTCAAAAAACGAAACGGCCTGGCGGATTTGAAGTTGCGGGTGGGTGGCAGTTGCGGACCGGCGGACCAGGTTGTGGTGGACGATCTGCGCGCCACCCTGGCCGCGAACGATGTTTTGGGGGACGTTGAGTTTTGCCCGAACCTTTCCCGCGCGGCCAAACAGGATTTCCTGCGTTCGCTGACGGTTTTCTCGGTGCCCACGCGCCATCCGGAGGCGTTCGGACTTTACGTCGTTGAGGCCCTGGCGGCCGGAGTGCCGGTCGTGCAGCCGGATCACGGCGGATTTCCCGAATTGATCGCCGCCACCGGCGGGGGCCGCTTGTATCCAGCCCACGACGAGGAAGCGTTGATTGACGCCTTGGAGGCGATGCTGCGGACGCCCGAACAGGCGCGGGCGATGGGCCAGGCGGGCCGTCTGGCCGTGCGCCAACATTTTACGGCAGAAGCGATGGCCGGGGCCTTTGCGGCTCTCTGCCGGGAGGCCGCGCGGAATTTCCCCTCGTAATTCGTCCCGGCGGAATTTACCATTGGTTTATGGCTTACGAATTCAAAGCAACGCGCCGGGTGGAATTTTCGGAGACGGACATGGCCGGCCTGATGCACTTCTCCAATTTTTTCCGTTTCATGGAAACGGCCGAGCAGGCTTTTTTTCGGTCGCTGGGATTCTCCATTATGACCACCAACGTGGAGCCGGCCGTCGGCTGGCCGCGGGTTCACGCCGAATGCGACTACAAGGCGCCGCTTCATTTCGAGGACGAGGTTGAAATCCATCTTTTGGTCAGCGCGAAGAAGAGCAAGGCCCTGAGCTACGTCTTCAAATTCATCAAGCTCAACGGCGCGGCGCCGGAGGAAGTGGCGCGCGGCCATCTGACCGTCGTGTGCGTCCGGCACGATGGCCGCCAAATGAGCGCCTGCGCCATCCCCAAAGCCCTGGCGGACAAGATCGAGGTGGCGCCAGCAGAAATGCTAAATGCTAAAACGGGAGCGTTTTGGAAACTGGACGTTCTTCCTAAAGTTTCAGGATTTAGCATTTAGCATTTTCCGCCCCCACCCCCTTGCCGCCGCCGGCGGCGTGGCTTATGGTAGGTGCTTCATGCTTACGATTTCCGATGTCAGCAAGGCTTACGGGCCGCAGATTTTGTTTGAGGACGTGTCGCTGCAAATTAATCGCGGCGACCGCGTCGGCTTGATTGGCCCCAATGGCGCGGGCAAATCCACCTTGTTCTCCCTCATCCTGAGCCAGGAGGAGCCGGACAAGGGCACGATCGCGCGCGAAAAAACCGTCGTGGTCGGGCATTTGCCCCAGGAATGCGCCCCGGCAGGCGAGGGAACGGTGCTGGATATGGCCCTGGCCGACCTGCAGGCCGGTCACCATGACGCGGGCGCTTATGAGTTGGAGCCGAAAGCCAAACGCATTCTGTCGGGCCTGAGTTTTCGGGAAAAGGATTTCAACCGCCCCCTGCGCGAGATGAGCGGCGGCTGGGTCATGCGGGCGCATCTGGCCCGCCTGTTGGTGCGGGAGCCGGACGTGCTGATGCTGGACGAACCGACCAACCATCTCGATCTGGAGTCCTTGCAGTGGTTCCAATCCTATTTGCGCGATTACGCCGGCGCGATCCTGATGATCTCGCACGACCGGAGCTTTCTCAACGAGCTGGCCACGCACATCGTGGAAATCCGCCAGCGCAAACTGCTGCGTTACCGCGGCAATTACGACGCCAGCCTGGAACTGCGCGCGGCGGCCGAGGCCCAATTGCTGGCCGCCTACAAAAACCAGCAGCGCGAAATCGCCCACATGATGGAGTTTGTCCAGCGGTTCCGCGCCAAAAACACCAAGGCCGCCCAGGCCCAGAGCAAGCTCAAGCAAATCGAGCGCATGGACAAAATCGAGGCCCCGGCGGACGAGGCCAAAAAAATCCATTTCCAATTCCCCCAGCCGCAACGCGGCGGGCTGAAATCCGTCACCCTTAAACACGTCCATTACGCCTACGGTCCCAACGCCATTTACCGGGGCATTGATTTCGTGGCCGAGCGCGGCCAGCGCGTCGTGCTGGTCGGCCCCAACGGCGCGGGCAAATCCACCTTGCTCAAGCTCCTGGCGGGGGTGCTGCCGCCGCAATCCGGCGCGCGCGAACTGGGGCACAACGTCAAGAGCGGCTACTACTCGCAGTACCGGGTGGACATGCTCCAGCCGGAGCGGAGCGTGTTGGAAGAGGCGCTGGACACGCCGCAGCGGGTGACGGAGGAATTCGTGCGCACGGTGCTGGGATGCTTTTTGTTCCGGGGCGACGATGTGTTCAAAAAGGTCTCGGTGTTGAGCGGCGGGGAAAAAAGCCGGCTGGCGCTGGTCAAGCTGCTGTTGGACCCGCCCAATTTATTGTTGATGGACGAGCCGACAACCCACCTGGACATGCCCAGCATCGAGGCGCTGATCGGGGCCTTGGAACAATTCTCAGGCACGCTCATTTTCATCAGCCACGACGTGTATTTCATCCGCGAGTTGAGCACGCACGTGGTGCGGGTGGAGGGAGGCCGCCTGGCGCATTATTCCGGCGGCTGGCAGTATTATCTTGACAAAACCGCCGCGCAGGCGCTCCCGGCCGCCGCCCCGGCCGCCCCGCCCGCCGCCGGGCTGAAATCCAAAAATCAGGAGCTGAAAAGGATCGAGGCGGAAGCGCGGCAGGCGCGTTCGCGCGAGCGAAGAACGCACGAAACCGCCGTGGGCCGGCTGGAGGCGGAGATACAAAAGTTGGAAATCCGGAAAAAGGAATTGACGGCTGAATTGGAAAACCCCGCCAGCTACGAAAAGCCCGGCGCCGCCATGGCCTTGAACCGCGAATGGATGGAGATCACCGGGCGCCTCGAAGCGCTGGCCCAGCAATGGGAAGAAGCCGCCCTCAAACTGGAAGAGACGAAGTTGGCGGGCGCCAGGCGTTGAGCGCGTGGCTTTCCCACTCCAGGCGCAGCCCTTCCAGCGTCAGCAGCGGATCCACGGCCGTGATCACCGGCAGCTTGGAGGCCATGAGCCGGGCGTAGCCGCCCGTGGCGACCACCGGCAGCCGGCGGCAGCGCATCGCCCGCTTCAATTCGCCCACCAATTCGCGGATCAGCCCGCGATAACCCTTGACCGCGCCGATCAACATCGCCTCCTCGGTGTTTTTGCCCACCGCGGCCGAGACTTCCCGGATGCGGATGCGCGGCAGCAGCGCCGTCTTCTCGTGCAGATAATCGGTCATGGCGTTGAGGCCGGGGGCGATGATGCCGCCGATGTAGTTGCCCGCGCCATCCACCACGTCGAAGGTCACCGCCGTGCCGAAATCCACCACCACGGCGGGCGCGCCGAAATGATGTTTGACAGCGACCGCGTTAGCCAGCCGGTCCGGGCCGATGGCGCCCGGCTTGGGATAATCAATGCCCACGCCCCGCACCGTGCGCGCCGTCAATTCCATGCAGGCGAGGCCAAACTCCCTTCGCAGGAAATCCACCGCCAGCGGCGTCACCGCCGGCACCACGCTGCAAAGGATGGCGCCGGTCAGCGGCGCCTTTTTCAAAAACCGGGCGGCCGCGGCCCGGGAGGCGCCGGCGCGCCAGGCCGCGGTCAGCACGTCCGCGTGGCGCGTGACGCGCCGCGCATCAGCCAGGCCGAGGTGCGTGTGCGTGTTGCCGATGTCCAGCAAGGCAATCATCCCGCCATGCTCTCCCACTTCGCCAAAAAAGTAAATCTTCCGGCAAAAAGTTATGTCCATCGGAATCCCGTTGACGTCCGGAACAAGTCGCGGCAAGGTGAATTTATGCTGAGCGATGTCGCCAAACAGAAAATCACGACAATGCAAGTGATGGATGAGTTGGCACGGCTTTCGGCCCGCCAACTTGAAACAGTCATCGAACATGCCTCAGTGCTGCGTTTGCAAAAGCGCAAGGCGGTCATGCCCGCGCGCGAATCGGATTTGATGCGTGTCATTAATCGTGGTTTGAACGCGGAGAAGAGCGCGCGATTGGAGCAACTGCAGGAAAAGCTGCGACAGGAGACCATCCATGCGCGCGAACGCCAACAACTGCTCCGGCTATCGGATGAACTTGAAATGTTAGGCGCGCAACGATTGCAGGCTCTCATTGATCTCGCCGCGTTGCGCGGGACTTCCGTCCCCAAATTGATGTCAGAGTTGGGTCTGGATGACGCTGCTTATGCCTGAGCGTCCAGACGCGCGCACGCGCCGCATCGTCGCGGAGCGCGCCAATTTTCGCTGCGAATACTGCCTGACGCCGGCGGGAATCGTGCCCTCCCCGTTCTCGTCCGAGCACATACTGCCTCGAAGCAAAGGCGGCAACGCCACGCTTGAAAACCTGGCTTTCTCCTGCCAGGGCTGCAACGGCCACAAGGCCGCCAAGACGACCGCCCTGGATCCAGCCACTCGAAAAACTGTTTCCTTGTTTCATCCGCGCCAGCAAACTTGGGCTGATCACTTTGGGTGGGCTGCCGACGGGACCAGAATTGAAGGGCGAAGCCCCATAGGGCGTGCCACTGTCTCGGCATTGCAACTGAACCGAGCGGGATGGCAGAACCTTCGGCGTCTCATGGTGTTGGCGGACCTTCATCCGGCCGACAACAGTCGCGGAGTGTCGCGGAGTTGACTTTTGCCGGGGTGCCACCGATTATTAAAGCCCTAACATGAGCTTGTTGAAATGTTGTTTGCTCGGAGCCTTCGCTTCGGGCTTTGTTTTCGCCGGCGGGGCCGCGGCCAAGCCGGTGGATTTCGTCACCGATGTCAAACCCATCTTCGAGTTGAACTGCCTGACTTGCCATAACCCGCAGCACGCGCAGGATAACGGCAAATACCGCCTCGACACCAAAGAGGAGGCCTTCAAACCGCACAAGAAGGACCAGCGCATCGTGCCGGGCCATCCGGAGGAGAGCGAAGTCTATGCCCTGACGGTGCTGCCGTTGACCGACGAAAATCACATGCCGCCCGCCAAGCTGAAAAAAGCGCCCTTGACCAAGGAGCAGTCCGAAACGCTCCGCCAATGGATCGCCGAGGGCGCGGCCTGGCCGGAAGGCGTCACGCTCAAGGTGGTCATGAAAGTGGATTTTGCGCGCGACGTCGAGCCGCTGCTGGAGCGGGGCGGCCCGCTTTCGGACCCGGCCCGTGAGACCCTGCGCCTTTGGCTGGCGCAAGGCGCCAACTGGCCGGCGGAAGTGAGTTTTCCCTCGGCCAAGGCCGCGGCGGGCGCGCCCTCCGTGCCGGCGGGGCCGGTTGATTTCGCGCGCGACGTGGAGCCGATCTTCGCGCGCGGCGCTCCCCTTTCGGAGCAAGCCAGGGCCACGTTAAGCCACTGGGTCGAGCAGGGAGCCGTCTGGCCGGCGGAAGTCAAACTCGGCCCGGCCAAGGGCGGGGCGCAAGCCAGGGAAATGGATTTGGTTGAGCAAATCCACCGCGACATTGTGGCCGCCTCCAAGGAACGCGCGGAGGCGGACATGAAGCCTTACACCAACACCATTCCCGGCACGGAAGTGACGTATGCCATGCTGCCCATTCCCGGAGGCGAGTTTCTCATGGGCAGCCCGGCCGCCGAAGCCAAACGCAACGAGGACGAAGGCCCCCAGCACCGGGTCAAGATCGAGCCGTTCTGGATGGAGCAATGCGTGGTGACGTGGAACGAGTACGAATTGTTCATGTACCCGGAGGACAAAGCGCCCGCGCCCGCCGACGGCACGACCAATTACACCAGCGCCACGGCCGACGCGGTGACGCGTCCCACCAAGCCCTATGTCGAAATGAGTTTCGGCATGGGCAAGGACGGCTACCCGGCCATCAGCATGACGCAGCACGCGGCCAGCATTTATTGCCAATGGCTCAGCGCCAAAACCGGCCATTTCTACCGCCTGCCGACCGAGGCGGAATGGGAATATGCCTGCCGCGCCGGCGCCACCACGGCTTATTTCTTTGGCGACGACCCGGCCCAATTGGGCCAGTACGCCTGGTTCGGCGACAACAGCGATTATAAATATCAAAAGGTGGGCCGGAAAAAGCCCAATCCTTGGGGCCTTTACGACATCCTCGGCAACGTGGATGAGTGGACGCTGGACCAATACGACCCCAATTACTACAAGCAACTCACCGGCACGGTGACCGAGCCGTGGAACAAATCCACCAAGCCCTACCCGCAAGTGGTGCGCGGCGGTTCCTGGCAGGATGACCCGGATAAATTGCGCGCCGCCTGCCGCCGCGGCTCCAGCTCGGACTGGAAGATGCAGGACCCGCAGTTGCCCAAAAGCATCTGGTTCATGACCGACGCGCAATTCCTTGGCTTCCGCATTATCCGGCCTTTGAAAGTGCCGGCGGCCGAGGAAATGTTCAAGTACTGGCACAGCGGCGTGGAAAAGGAGTGAGCCGCCGCCGCGCCCAATTACATCGAATATGACCGCGCATCCCAAAGTCAAAATGATCATTATATGAATACACAACAGCCCGTCCCTTCCGAGCTGACCCGCCGCAGCTTCCTCAAAACGACCTCGACCCTGGCCGCCGCCGCCAGTCTGGCGCCGGGCGTGTTCGCGTCAGTCAATGACACACTGAAAATAGCCCTCATCGGCTGCGGCGGACGCGGCAGCGGCGCCGCCAGCCAGGCCCTCAGCACCGCCGGCCCCGTCAAACTGGTGGCCATGGCCGACGCCTTCAAGGACCGCCTGGACGGCGGTTACAACAACCTCAAGGCCAAACACGCCGACCGCGTGGACGTGCCGGAAGAGAATAAATTTGTCGGATTCGACGCCTATCAACATGCCATCGCGCTGGCCGACGTGGTGATTTTGGCCACCCCGCCCGGCTTTCGTCCGTCGCATTTCGAGGAAGCGGTGCGGCAGGGCAAACACATCTTCATGGAGAAACCGGTGGCGGTGGATGGTCCCGGCGTGCGCAAGGTGCTGGCCGCCGCCGAGGAGGCCAAAAAGAAGAACCTCAAGGTGGGTGTCGGCCTGCAACGGCGCCATCAAAAACCTTATCTGGAAACCATCCAGCGGCTGCACGACGGCGCCATCGGCGACATCGTGGCCATGCGCTGCTATTGGAACGGTTCCGGTGTCTGGGTCCGTTCCCGCAAGGAGTTGGAACAAAAGCTCGGCCGGGCGCCGACCGAAATGGAATACCAGATGTTCAACTGGTATTATTTCGTCTGGCTGTGCGGGGATCACATCGTCGAGCAGCACATTCACAACCTGGATGTCATCAATTGGGTCAAGCAGGCCCACCCGGTCAAAGCCTGGGGCATGGGCGGACGGGAAGTGCGCAGAGGCATTGATAACGGCGAAATCTTTGACCATCACTACGTCGAATTCGAGTACCCCGACGGCAGCCGCCTTAGCAGCCAATGCCGGCATATTGAAGGCTGTTGGGACAGCGTCTCCGAACACGTGCAAGGCGTCAAAGGGCGGTGCGATGTCAGCAACTATCGCATCGAGGGGGAAAACAAATGGGGTCTCAAAGGCGACCATGGGAAGGACCCTTACCAGCAGGAACACGACGATCTTTTCGCCGCCATCCGCAACGACACCCCGTACGCCGAAACCGCCGATTACGGGGCCTACAGCACCATGACCGCCGTCCTGGGCCGCATGGCCACGTATGGCGGCAAGGAAGTGTCGTGGGACGAGGCCCTCAATTCGCCGTTGGACACCTTCCCCAAGGTGTTGGGCTGGGATGCCCAGACCCCCACCGCGCCGGATGCCAACGGCCGCTACCCGATAGCCGTTCCCGGCAAGACCAAGTCATTTTAGAGCGGTGTTTGCATGGCAGCCTTTGTTGCGCCCTGGACTGCCGCTTGCCGTAAGAAGCGCAACTTGCGATTAGCTTCGATTAGCTTCGAGTAGCTTCGACTCGGCGCGGGGGCAGGCCTCTCCGCCTGCCGCTGACGTTGGGATATTTTTCGCTCCGCGTCGCAGCCAATCCCAAAGGGATTGGTCTCTTATGTCCCAACGCCAGCGGCCGGCAGGAGGCCTGCCCCACAAAGGAACCCTCACCCGGCCTGCGGCCACCCTCTCCCGCCCGGCGGGAGAGGGCAGGGTGAGGGCTTCCCCC
>Ga0224555_1001437_pt1 | contig 32947 bp, 24 predicted proteins | sample 714S23034metaG_FD_180687 | JGI IMG/M metagenome (GOLD analysis project Ga0224555, IMG submission 180687) | Peat soil microbial communities from Stordalen Mire, Sweden - 717 S2 30-34 | ecosystem: Environmental > Terrestrial > Soil > Wetlands > Peat | place: Sweden: Norrbotten County, Stordalen...
CGCTGTTGTTGGGAACCTCCCTGGCCAGGGCGGTGGCCACGTCGTCGCCGGCGCCCGATTCACCCTCGGCGACTCGCGCATCCACCAGCACCGTTCTGTGCACCCAGTTCGTCGTGAGCCGCGGATTCAGGCGCGCAGTCGTCCCCAGCCCCACGGTCAGATGATCCGCCTCCCACTCCGACAATCCAGCCGAGCGCACGCGCAGCGTGTAGTCCCCCGGCGTCACGGCTCCAAACTGAAAGCTGCCGTTAACGGCGGAAACGACATCGCTGTGATCCCCCGATCCGTCTTCCAGCCGCACGACCGCTCCCGCGACGCCGTGGCCGTCGGGCCCGAACACCCGCCCACCTACCATCCCACCTGTATCCGATTGCGCCGCGCACGCCGGCACCAAGCCCGGAAGCAGGGCCGGAAGCAGGCCGAGTCCAGCCGCTACGCCCAACAACAACAGGGCCGCTTTCCAGGATCGGGGGAGCCGCACCTTCACTCACCAAAGACAGCAAAGCGAACCCGTCCGCGAGGCCGGTCCGCGAAGTATTTCTGCCAGATGAGTCCAACGTAGCGCTTTCGTTAAACTGGAAACAGCGAATGTTTATCGATGAAGCCAAAATTCGAGTGAAAGCCGGTGACGGGGGTAATGGCTGCATGGCCTTCCGCCGGGAGAAATTCGTCCCCCGGGGCGGACCTTCGGGCGGCGACGGGGGACACGGCGGTAACGTGGTCATGGAATCCACCCAGCGCCACAACACGCTGGTCTACTTCCGCTTCAACCCCGAGCACAAAGGCGAGCGCGGCGAGCACGGCATGGGCTCCAACTGCACGGGCCGCGATGGGGAGGACACCATCCTGAAAGTGCCGGTCGGCACCTTGCTGTTCGACGCCGATACCGGCGAACTGATCCACGACTTCACCCGTCCGGACGAGCGCGTGGTCATCGCTCGCGCCGGTCGCGGCGGACGCGGCAATCAGCACTTCGCCACGCCCACGCACCAGGCCCCGCTTGAGCACGAGCTGGGACGCGCCGGCGAAGAACGCAATTATCGATTGGAGTTGCGTGTCCTGGCCGACGTCGGCCTGGTCGGCTACCCGAACGTTGGGAAATCGACGCTGATCTCGCGCATCTCCGCAGCGCGGCCGAAAATTGCCGACTACCCTTTCACCACGCTCCAGCCACAGCTCGGCGTCGTAACTGTTGGAGACGCGCCCTACGAAGAGAGCTTCATCGTGGCCGATATTCCCGGCCTCATCGAAGGGGCGCACCTCGGCGCGGGACTTGGCGTGCAGTTTCTGCGCCACATCGAGCGCACGCGGATCCTCGTGCACCTCGTCGATGTCTCCGATGGCAGCGGCCGTCCTGATCCGGTGGAAGATTTCAAGGTGATCCTGGAGGAGCTGCGCAGCTTCGGGCACGGGCTCGACGAGAAGCCGATGATCGTCGTCGCCTCGAAGGCTGACGTCGCGAATCCGGCGAAGCTGAAAAAGCTGGAAGCGATGGCGAAGCGGAAGAAGCTGCCGTTCTACGCCATCTCCGCCGTGACGGGTCTGGGGGTCGACAAGCTGAAGTATGCCATCGGCGACCGCGTCCGCGAGCTGCGCAAGCAATCTGCCGCCGTTGAGTTGAAAGAAGCGGAGCAGGCCGCCAGATAGGCTATTGCCAGTTTCGACGGCGCATGATGCACTGCTCTGCAGAGTCCCCGGAGCCTTCTACATGAAAATGACCGCCGCACTCCTGCTCCTTGCTGTCTCCCTCTCCGCCGCCGCCCAGGCGATGCCGCCCATGCCGGGCATGCACATGTTCGAGCCACCGGATCAGCTGCCCGTGCCCATCCGGATGTCGGGTATCGGCAACTCTCACATCGAAATCAAGGCCACGTTCGAAGCCCAGGTGTGGTTCGACCAGGGGCTTAGCCTGCTCCACGACTTCTGGGACTATGAATCCGCCAGGGCCTTCGAGCAGTCGATCCGCGTCGATCCCAACTGCGCCATGTGCTACTGGGGACTCTCCCGCGCCATGCAATTTCGGGGCGAACAAGACCAGGTCTACGCCGACCAGGCGCTCCAGCGGGCTGTGAAGCTGGAACGCCACGCGAGCGCGACGGACCGCCTCTACATCGAGGCCGCTCTGGCCGGATCCCGCGAGAAAGGCGGCGACCACACGGCCCACATCGCGATCTACCGCAAGCTGGTGAAGAAAGAGCCCCACGACCCGGAAGCGCGCATCTTCCTGGCGAATGCTGTGGAAGACGGCTTCGACGACAAGGGTGAGCCTAAACCAGGCATGAAAGAAAAAATCGCCATCCTCGAATCCGTCCTGCGCGATGCGCCCCGCGACTCCGCCGCCAACCACTACTGGATCCACGCCATGGAGCCGAGCAATCATCCCGAGCGCGCGATTCCTTCCGCCGCACTTCTCGCATCGCTTGCGCCCACCAGCGGTCACATGGTCCACATGCCCGGCCACATCTACTACCGCGTCGGCGACTACTCCAGCGCGGACCGCTGGTTCACGGCGTCGACGGAGGCCGATGAGCGCTACCTGCGCGAGCAGCACGTTTCGGTCGACGACGACTGGAACTATGTCCACAACATGATGTATGCCATCGCCAATCAGATGGAGCAGGGCCGCCTCGCCGCCGCCAACGCGCTCTCCGATCACCTTGCCGCGGCGCACGGCCAGCTTGAGGCGTCGCTTTACATCTGGAGCGCGCGCGATCAGATGTCGCGCGTGAGCCTGCGCCTGCCCGTTGCTCTGCGCACGGCCGACTGGCCCACGGTGCTCACGCTCGTCGACGCGGCGAACCTGCCGGACGAAACCAACACCGCCAACCTGCGCTTCTTACGGGATGAATTACGCAGCTTCGCCACGGGCATGATTGCGCTCAATCGCGGCGATCTCTCGGCTGCGAAATCAGCGTCGGCTGAGATGGACGCCGGCCTCTGGCGCCAGCAGCAGGACGCGAAGGTGGCCGACGACGCAAAGAAGAAGGCTGACGCGGACAAGGACAAGAGCGAATCAACCGGCGACCAGGGCGCAAAGAAGTCCGAGCCGCCGACTGCGCCGGTCAATCCCGACGCCAACGCCGATCCCGTTGTGAAGGCACTCAGCATCGCCTCCGATGAACTGCGCGCCGGAGTGTTGCTGGGCGACGGCAAATCCGACGCCGCGAAGAAGCTCTACACCGAAGCCATCGCCGCCGAGAAGAAGCTCGGCTATCACGAGCCACCTTTTTACATTCGGCCTGTCGGGGAAACCGAAGCCGAAGCTCTGCTCCGCGCCAAAGACTACGCCGGAGCGCGCGCCGCTTACGAAGATGCGTTGAAAGAACGCCCGCAGTCCGGGTTTGAGCTTTACGGCATCGCCCACGCCGACGAGTTAGCCGGCAATACTGCTCAGGCTCGGACGGAGTACGAAACTTTTCTCCAGGCGTGGTCCTCAGCCGACCCGGCGCTGCCGGAACTTCACCACGCTCAGGACGTGCTGAGCACTTCCGTCGCCTCTCGCTAGCGATAACTTCCTGTAGCCGACCACACGTCAACAACGATTCGGTATGATTCGGACGGGCGGAAGCGGCGGGGGATGAATGAGCAAAGCGATCGATAATTTAAATCAAGCAATGGCACAAGCAGCGAGAATCCGACCGAAGGTGGGAGGCTTTCCGTATTTGGCTGAGACCCTGCGGCGCGCCGGTGTCATTCGGAACGTCTGGTCTCTACCTGCATGCCAAAGCCTGTTCTTGACCAACGATGGGCCGGTTGTGATGCAAGGTGTACCTCTCGTATCCGGCAGTGCTGACGTACCGGCTTTCAACCGTAAGGCGCTCATAACGGCATTGCGGACCGATCAGGCAGGGGAAAGCACTTTCTCGGAGTTTCTCGAAGCGTCCTGGCGTGCCGGGGTTGTGCGCTATGACGTAGACTTTGCTGCCCGCATCGTCGCCTATCTCGGGTGCAACGGTGAGGAATACGTGGAAGCATATCCGGCGGTCGAAACCAGCTAGGGACCGGAGAACCGAACCTTTACGCCAAACCGGCCTGGTCAAACATTCTGTATCGCCGACGATCCGGGAAAGTGTGTGCATTACCTGCGGCTACCGCTCCACTCGAGGTACGTGCGCCAGTCGCTCTGTCCCTGCATTTGCATCTGAAATCTGCCTGTCATCCGGGCGGCTGCCAACTCGACAACCCCGAGGGGTGCGGGCAGGGGTCCCGTCGAATGCAATCAACAACATCTGGAGGGGTCACCCCCCTCCATCGCGAAATACCCCTCACGGCTGCTGGTGCGTTGGCAAACCGGCGGTGATCATGGGCAGGCCGGTAGCGGGCCAGTGGCTGACCTGAGCGTCGATGTTGAGGGAGAGGGCGCTGTCGGCGTTGGTGACGGGGGTGACGTCGATGTTCCAGCCATCGACGACGGCCAGCGGGGTGTCTCCTTTGAGGTCGGCGAGGGCGGCATCGATCGTGACGGTGCGGCTTTCGCCGGGCGCGAGCGAGATGTAGTTATCGGAGTAGAAGACGGGGAGCACGCGGTCGCCACTGCTTTTGCGACGGAGTTGCAGGTGGGCCATGAGCGCGAAGGCCGGGCCGGGATTCTTCAGCGTCACGGTGAGGCCGAGGCGGGCGTCCGCGCCAGACCCGGAGTCCTGGCGGGCGAGGATTGCGTCGAGTTTGGCGGTGGGCAGGGTGTCGAGCGCGGTGAGGTCGTTGTGCATCGAGGGCAGCGATTTCCAGTAGAGGTTGCGCGAGATGATCTGGCCCTGAGCGTCGCGAAGATCGAGCTTGATGAAGTAGAGAGGGTAGAGCTTCCCCCAGTTCGGAAGAGGCATCGGGCCGAGATCGATGGCGGTGTCTGCGGGCCCGCTGACGGGGATATCTTTTTCGAACGCGGGTTCACCTTTGCTCCGAAGGTTATAGATGGCGACGTGCGCGGTGTCGCCATCGATCGCCGTTGGCAGGTTGTTGATGACCTGGAGAGTGCCGTTGGCTTCGTTCATCTGAATGTGGACCGGCTCGGATGCGGACTTCACGGCGTAGAGCGAGGCGTTAGGCTCAAGGTCGTAGTGGTAGAGCTGCCACACGAAGCTGGGCTGCGCGGGGTTGCTCATCCAGGTGATGACGCCGGTGTCGGGTGCGAAAAGCTGCGCGTTGCGGCCTTCATACATGGCGCGGTAGGCCTCGTAGTTCATCATCTGCGCCTTGCGAACGAAGTCGGCTAAGTTGGCGATGCGGCCATAGCGGCCGGCGAGGACGTAGGGGTAGGTGTCGCCGTGTTGCGCGCCTTTGGCGAAGTCGTGGGCGGCCCAGTCGTCGTTGATCACCTCCCAGTCCTTCTCGGGCATCATGCCGTGGATCGACTCGATTGTGGGGACGGACATGCTGCCGGTCTCGGTCTTGAAGGGCGCGTCGGGAACGTAGAAGTTCTCAGGCTCGCGCCAGTAATAAGGACCACTGGACATCACGCCGCGGCCAGCGGTGGAACTGGGCTGGTAGAGGCGGGCGGGATCGAGCTCGGGGATCATGGCATGGAGGGCGCTGTCGATTTCGGGCGGTGGATAGCCTTCATTGCGCGCGCACCAGAGCGCGATGGAGGGGTGATTGCGATAGCGAAGGATCTTGTCGCGGACGTTGGCGAGGTAGATCGGCAGGTCGTCGGGGTTGGGGCCGTCGCTGGGGTTGGGTTGGAAGAATTCGTCCCAGATGAGGATGCCGTATTTGTCGCACAGTTCGTAGAAGTCTTCACCGGTGGATTGGCCGACCCAGTTGCGGATCATGTTCATGTTGGCGAGGGCGTGCATGTGGATCTCGGCATCGAGGCGGGCGCGCGGGATGCGCTTGAGGGCTTCGTCGAGGCCCCAGTCGCCGCCGCGGATGAAGACCTTGACACCGTTCACGGAGATGGTGAGAGCGTCCATGCCGCCGTAGGTGATTTTGCGAACGCCGAAGGGGGTGTCGTGGGCGTCGGAGTCGCGGCCGTGCTCGACGAAGTGGAGGTGAAGGGTGTAGAGGTTTTGCGGGCCGTAGCCGTTGGGCCACCAAAGTTTGGGATTGGTGAGGTGGAGTACGGGCGTGGATTTTGGGTCGATAGAGACGGTCTGGGTTTCGTTCGGCTTGAGGGTGACTTTCCGCGAGAAGGTCACGTCACCGATGGTGCCTTCGAGGGTGCCGGTTTGTGGTTTGGCTGAGGTGTTCTGGAGCGTGGCGTTGACGGTGATGTCGGCGGTGTCGGTTTTGGGGAGCGGGAGGTCGGTGATGACCTGGGGATCATTGATGACGACGTGGCCGGAGGCGGAGAGCCAGACTTTTTGCCAGAGGCCGGTGTCGCGATCACGGACGGCGTTGAGCCAGTCCCAGCCGAGAGTGCAGAGGAAGGTGGGGCCGTCGATGGCGGTGATGCCGCCGTTCTTGCCGACTCCGTCGGCGATGGTGTGCTCGTGGGGAACGCCGGGATGCGGTTGCGGTGAGACTTTGACGGCGAGGATGGCAGTGTCGCCTGGCTTGACGAGATTCGTGATGTCGAATCGGCCGCGGATGAAGGCGCCCTGGATGGTTCCGGCCTGGGTGCCGTTGACCCAGACCTCCGAGGTGAAGTTGGCGCCGTCGAAGTGGATCCAGATTTGGTGATGGGCGTAGTTCTGCGGGACGGTGAACGTGGTGCGGTACCAGTACGAAGTTTTGTTGAGGGACTCGGGGATGATGGTCTCGCGGTTATTCTCGCCGTAGGTTGGCTCGGGGTAGACGCCGTCGTTGACCATGCTGGTGAGCACCGTGCCGGGGACGGTGGCGGCGAGCCATCCGGTGGACTGATAACTCGCGGAGGAGACGGAGGCGGCGGGGTCGGGGACCTTGGCGGAGTCCTGGAGCTGCCAGCTGGAATTGAGATCGAGGGACGCGGGGACGGCTCGTGACTGAGCCAGGGCGGAAGACGCTAGTAAAGCGATGCTCGCGGTGCCCAGCCGAACGAAGTGCCTCGTGGAAGTGACCACTGTTTCCCTCGATTCTTTGAGCCGAGGTGAAGGACGTGAATTCGGCCCCGTCCAAGTATTCACAAACGGGCAGCCGGTAGCCAGTGGCCGGTAACTCTCCTGGCCGTTAGCCGACAAAGATTCGCACGATGACGCCGGTGTAACTGCGTGGAGATTTTCCGGCAGCGGGGAGAAATTCGGTTTTCGTAAACTGTGCCGCAGCAGCTATCCTTAGCGTGCCCATGAGGATTCGCTGCGGATGAGAATTGCCATCGTTACGGAGACGTTCCTGCCGAAGATCGATGGGATCGTCACGATGGTGACGAAGACGGTGGAGACGCTGCGGGCGCGTGGCGATGAAGTAATGGTCTTTGCGCCGAGCGGAGGCCCGGCGGAACTGTACGGGGCCGAGGTCGTGAGCCTGCCGTCGATTCCCTTCCCTTTTTATCCGGAGCTGAATGTGGCGGCGCCGCGGGCTTCGATGCGGAAACATCTGGAGCGTTTTCGGCCGGATGTTTTTCATTTGTTCGAGCCGTCGCTGCTGGGCATCGGCGGAATTTACTACGGGAAGGTGCTGCACGTCCCGATTGTGATTTCGTATCACACGAATTTGCCGGCGTATCTGCACTATTACAAGATGGGATTCTTTGAGGGCCCGACGTGGAAGCTGATGCGGGCGCGGCATCTGCGGGCGGATCTGAATCTGTGCACGTCGACACAGATGATGGACGAGCTGCGCAACCATGACATTGACCGGCTGGCGTTGTGGGAGCGGGCGGTGGATGCGCAGAGGTTCCATCCGTCGAAATGTTCGGCGGAGATGCGGCAGCAGCTGAGCGGCGGCGAACCGCAGAAGACGCTGCTGCTGTATGTGGGGCGGCTTTCGGCGGAGAAAGACATCGGGACGCTGCGAAAGCTGCTGGAGGCGATGCCCGACGCGCGACTGGCGATTATCGGGGATGGCCCGGTGCGGAAGGAGCTGGAGAAGCATTTTCACGGGACGCCGACATATTTTGCGGGATACATGCGCGGAGAGCCGCTGGCGCAGGCGTATGCGTCGGCCGATGTGTTCGTGATGCCGTCAAAGACGGAGACGCTGGGGCTGGTATTGATGGAAGCGATGGCGGCTGGATGTCCGGTAGTGGCGTGCCGTGCGGGCGGAGTGCCGGATGCGGTCGAGGACGGGGTGACGGGGTTTCTCTATGACCCGTCGGACGAGGACGGTCTGGTTCAGCGGGTCGCGTGGGTGATCGAGCATCCGGAGGAGCGCGCCGCGGTGCGCGGGCGGGCGCGTGCGGATGTGGAGCGGCACAGCTGGGAGGGATCGACGGAGCAGCTGCGGCGGTATTATGCGCAGGCGATCGAGCATCCGCGTCCGAAGGTGGCTGCGAAAGGCCAGATGCGCTGGGGCGGGATGACGAAGAAGATGGTGCTGGCTTCGCTGCGCAGGCTACTTCCCTGACGGCAGGGAGCCAGGGTCGGGCTGGAGCAGGGCCTGCTGCGGGCGCGGGGCGCCAGAATCCATTTTGTAGGCGCCATAGTCGATGGTGAGAATGGCGTGTCCGCCGAAGCGGACATCGGTGTCGCTCTCGTTATGCTCGGGCAGCCAGAATTCGCCGGTTCTCGAGTTGACGTGATGGATCTTCGTGTCGCGAATCCAGAATGAGGGGTTGTGGGCGGGTTCGGCCTCGATTTTGGCGACGGCGAAGTCGTCGGCATCGACCCAGATGGTGCCGCGGTAAAGGAGCTTGGAATTGGTGTGGGGTTCGACCCGCAGCATGTAGCAGGGGCGGCCGTCGAGAAGCTGCTGGCCGACAAGGGTGAAGCTATAGTTGGCGGCTGTGGGAGCGGTCTGGCGGGGATCGGCGGCCGATTGCTGTTCGGCTTCAAAGAGCTTCTTCAGGACGCGATCGGCGAGCATCTTCGATCCCGTCTGGGAGACGATGTGGAACTGCTTGCTAGCCGGAGCCGAGTAGGTAACTGCGACGACGATGGTCGAGCTGAGATTTGCGGGGAAGCCGTGGTAGGAGACGGAATAAGTGCGAACCTCGGTGTAGCCCTTGAGGTCCCCGGCGCGCTTCTTTTCGCTGTCGGCGAGGCGCTGTACGATGTCGTCGACACCGAGGTGGCTGGCGGGCGTTGAGGCGGCCAGACGAGAGGCGGCGGGAGGGTCTGACACATTTGTAATCGCCGCGTTAACATTCTGGGCGGCGAGGGAGAGTGGCAATGCGAAGGATGCGGCGGAAATAAAGATGCCGGCCAGTGTGACCGTGCGGGATTGTGGGCGCAAGATGTCCTATCATGCTTGTAGGGAGAGACGTTCGTCAATCCAACGGTTACCTAAATCTTCATTCCCAAATGATCCGGCGTGCTGTAACGTAGAACAAAATCAGCATAATTGCGGTATTCCCCTGGTCTATATTTCTGAAGTCATTGTTCTGGTTTCCCGGGGATCGCGCGCTGCCGCGAGGGCAGCGCTCCTGAGGTAACACGGTCAGCATGGGTACGTCCCCCCACAGGATTTCCGGGGATGACGGAGGCGGAGTGCACAACGAGCTGTTAGTGCTGTCCCGAGACCAGGGAAGGTTGACGGCCTGGCAAAGCGGAGTTTCCCTTCACAGCCATACACGGCACTCGCAGGAAAGCCTCGGGTTCATTGTCGCGTATCTGGACCGGCGCGCAGTCACGCGGCGGTGGTACGCGGGCCAGCGAGAGAGATGCCGGCAGGTGACGGGAATGGACCTGGATCTGGGGCGCGCCTACTGGACGCCGCCGTTGTGCGAGCGGACGGCGCAGGGTGTGGAGCAGCGGCAGATCGAGCAACTGGGTTTGCGGCCGATGGTATCGCTGACGGATCACAACAGCATCGAGGCCAATATGCTGTTGCGGAAGGATGCGGTGCACGCCGCGGCGCCGCTATCGACGGAGTGGACGGTTCCGTTCGGGGGCGCGGTATTTCACTTCGGGATCCACAATCTGCCCGCGCGATCGGCGTGCGAGCTGATGGCGGCGATGCACGAGGCGACTTTCCTGGCGGACGAGGACCGAATCCTGCAGCTGTTTGCGGAACTGTCGGCGCTGCCAGGAGTGCTGGTGGTGTTCAACCATCCGCTGTGGAACTTCTACAGCATTCCGGCGGACCAATTCAGGTATGAACTAACGCGATTCCTGGAGTCGGGGAATCGGTATGTGCACGCGTTCGAGCTGAATGGGATGCGCAACCACGCGGAGAACCGGGCGGCGCTGCAACTGGCGTCGGACTGGGATCAGTTGGTGATTTCGGGCGGGGATCGGCATGGCTGCGAACCGAATGCGTCGATCAATCTGACGAACGCGGCGGACTTTCCGGAGTTTGTGGAGGAGGTTCGCGAGGGGCGGCAGAGCACGGTGCTGGTGATGCCCCAGTATGCGGCGCCTCTTCCATGGCGTCTCTATCGGAACTTCACGCAGGTGATCGCGGAGTATCCGGAGCATCCGGCAGGGCGGCAGCGGTGGGATGAGCGGACGTTCCACCCGGATCGCGATGGGGCCGTGGTGCCGATGGCGGGTCTATGGAAGAACGGTGCAGCGCCGGATTTACTCAATACGATCTTTGCTGCGGCGATGACGGCGGCTTGCGTGCCGTTCGACGGCCTGCTGCGCCGATGGATGAGGCGGGAGAACGAGTCGCTGCAACTGCCGGCTGCGCGGATGTGGCCGAGTCCACGTGGCGGAGCGGATGAGTCTGGCGAGCGGCTGGAACCTGCGTTCGACGAGTACGCTTACGGCGGGGGCGAAACGGCCGCGGACTGAAAAGCTGGTTACAGGTTACGGGTTACAGGTCGCAGCGCTAGCTGGCCACGGGGGAGAGCTGCAGTTCCTTCTGCAGTAGCGCGAAGTGGTCGCGATCGGTTTCGTAGGCGCCGGTATGAGGCAGTTGCTGAACGAGAGCATTGCCGGTCTCCCAGGCCTGGCGGGCTTCGTCGAGCCGGTGTTCACTCCACAGAAAGGCACTGCGGGCGATCCAGTAGTCGGCGTTGTGACGCGTCGGATGTTTGGCCTGCATGCGCTCCCACCAGAGTCGCGTTCCTTCGGGGTCGTGCTGCAGGAACGCTTTGCCGAAAATGAAGGGTGTATGCAGCTCGGCGGGGATGTCCGAGGCTGATTCCTGGTAGACGGCCTCGGCTTCGGCGAGGGCGCGGCTGGCCTCGGAGATTCGGCCGCAGTCGAGATAGTACGAGGAGGCGAGCAGGCGGAGATGGAGCGCCTGCTGGCCGATGGAGATGGAGGAGCCGGCGCGCAGGATGGCGTCGATGTCATAGTCGCGGGGGCGGAGGAGTGTGACCGTGGTGGCGGCGGCGGTGGAGAAGGCCCGGTGGAGGTCCGCCCAGGGGCCGCGAGAGAGAAGCTGAAGGATGCGGGCGCCGTCGGAATAGAAGGCTTTGGTGCGGAAGGGTATGAGGTTGAGGACGGCGGTGAGGAGAGACAGGCTGGTGAAGAAGGCGAGGGGGAGCCACTCCGCCTGCCAGGGTTGACCGGGCGCGCCGAGGGTGAGCGCCAGAGCGGCGAGGCCGGCGGTGAGGCTGACGAAGGGGCCGGCGGCCACCATGCAGATGTCGCGCCAGAGGGGACGGCTGGGGTCGGTGGGCGCGACGGCGGTAGCTCCGCCGATGGCGAGGAAGCCGGCGAGGACAAAGCGGAACTCCCAATGGCCTTCGCGCATGCGCCACTGGAATGGGCCGACGATGAAGGCGCGGAGTCTCATGCCAAATGCAAAGGCTGCGGCAGCGTGGCCGAATTCATGCACGGCGACCATGAGGATCTCGAGCAACAGAAGCAGGAGAAGGTCGTGGATGAAGGAGTTGCGAATCCAGACCAGACCATTGGATTCGGCCCAGCGCCACCACCAGGTCATGGCGGAGAGGAATCCGCCGGTACCGGCGACCCAGATGAGGCGATTGACGATGGCGTTGGTGTTGTCGCCGGGCAGAGGCTGCATGAGATGCTCCGCCTGAATCGCGTCGCGCCGGCGGAAGGCGATGAGTCCGGCGATTCCTACTCCGAGGAGGAGGGCATCGGGGTTGAGGAAGGCGGTTGCGGGCGCGGTGAGGAAGCGGCGATCCATGTAAAGGAACGTGCAGCCGAGGAGGGAGTTCGCGGCGCTGGCGGCGAGGCCCCAGGCACGGGCGGAGGGCTTGCCCATCCAGAATGTCCAGCAGGCGACTGCATAGAGGACGCCAAGGAGCGGGAGGGCAGTGTGGACGGACGCTTTGAGGAACGTGGAGGGAAGATGGGCCTCGGGCCAGGAGGCGATGTCGAGAACCGCGTAGAGGGTGGAGCGGAGAAAGAGGATCGCGCCCAGGGCGAACATCCAGCACAGAAAGTTTCGTACCGCGCGCATAACGTTCGCCTGGGACGGGAGTTAGCGGAAGGGTAACCGGGCTCGCGAGGGGTAACAATGCTACTTCGGAGGGAGAGTCGGGCAGAGGTGGTTGATGCCGGCGCCCAGCCGATCGGTTGTTGACGCGACTGGCATGTGGCGCAAGCTAAAATGACGGTCTCCGGAGGCTGGAAGTGGCTTTGTTCGAGGGCAGCGGGATTAACCAGGAGCAACTGGACGAGATCAAGGCACGGTACGGGATTGGCGGCCGTGCGTCCGGACCCAGCCGCTTTCCCATCGTCCTGATCAGGCCCTCGCACTACGACGTTGAGGGGTACGTGCTGCAGTGGTACCGGCCGGCAATGGCTTCGGGATCGCTGGCGGCGATGCGCGGGCTGGTGGAGGACTGCACACGGCGGAAGGTGCTGGGCGAGCAGGTTCAGGTTGAGATCCGCGCGATGGAGGAAGACCACACGCGGATCCGGACCCAGCAGCTGGCGCGCGCGCTGAAGGACGGGCAGGGCCTGGTGATCCTTGTGGGCGTGCAGTCGATCGAGTTTCCCCGGGCGATGGACCTTGCGCTGCCGCTGCGCGTGGCCGGCGTGCAGGTATGCATGGGCGGGATCCATGTCTCAAGCGGCATCTCGAAGCAGGGGGGCGCGACGGCGGAGCTGCAGGAGGCGATGAACCTGGGCATCTCGCTCTTTGCGGGCGAAGCCGAAGAGGGCCGGCTGGATCAGGTGCTGCGCGACGCCTGGCGCGGCGAGCTGAAGCCTCTCTACAACTACGTGGACGATCCACCTTTGATCGAGGGAGCGCCAGCGCCGTTGCCGGCGGCGGAGGCGATCCGCGAGACGATCGCGAAGTACGCGAGCTTCGATGCGGGGCGGGGATCTCCGTTCGAGCGCTCGTCCTGCACGGTCATCGACGTTGATCGGCGGAAGCCGCGGCAGCGAACCGTGGACGAGGTGGAGCGCATTGTTCGCGAGCATCTGGGGCAGGGCGTGGGGCGGTTCTTCATCACGGATGATTGCTTCTCGGGCAATCCGGACTGGGAGGCGGTCTTCGGCCGGCTGATCGAGATGCGGGAGCGGGAAGGGCTGAACATCCGGCTCGCCGTGCAGGTGGACGCGCAGTGCCATCGGCTGCCGGGCTTCATCGAGAAGGCGGCGCGCGCAGGCGTGCAGCGCGTCTTTGTTGGCCTCGAGAGTATGGATCCGCAGAGCCTGCTCCGCGAGAAGAAGATGCTGCAGGCGTGGAAACGCGCCGGGGTGATCGTGTTTGCCGGGTACGTCATCGGGTCTCCAGGAGAGACGCGGGAGAGCGTGCTGGGCGACATCCGGATCATCCAGAAGAAGCTGGCGGTTGATCTGCTGGAGCCGCAGTGCCTGACGGCGCCGGGGCCGGAGGATGATCCGGAGCCGGCAGCGACTCAGGACGCGGCGATGACGGCGGAAGAGCGGGCGCAGCTCGATCGCGAGGCGTGGAAAGAGTTCTACACGCTGGAGCACATGGAGACAGTGCTGCGGCGTGCGGCGGCGACGGGGGTTCCGCTGGAGAGCATGATGCGGTTGCTGCTGTGGTTCCACTACTGGATCGTGTACGAGAAGATCGATCCGATGCAGGGCGGATACCTGCGGCGGAGGTATCGGACGGACCGGCGGACGACGATGGCGAAGGTGGGGTGGCTGCGGTTCTGGATGGGGTACGGCTCCGAGCTGGTGTTCAAGCACTGGCAGATGGCGCGGCTCTTTCTGCGGTTCCGCCGCTTCGTGGGAGGGCTGAAGCGGGACGGCGGGGCGAAGGCGTACACGGACGCGGCGCTGACTCCGGACGCGGAGACGGATCCCGGCACGGTGGAGACGTGGGCGCAGACGGGGCTGGCGGGGTAGGGCGGGCAAAATGGGGCGTCAGTCCTCCGGCCGCGATCCTCAAGGCACCAGGGACCTCAGGGGCAGGGGCTACCGGCTACTGGGCTCCTGGCTAGTGGCTTTTGGCTTCATGGTCCTGTTAACTAAATCGGGTAGTGGGTCAGGTTGAAATCTTCTTGGCAGGTTTCGTTGTTGCGGGTGAGGAAGTCTCTTTAGCCGCCTCTGAGGCCGCTAGTCTAACGATCTGTTCAGGCTGTTCAGGCTTAATAACCGCTGGGAGCCACTTGGCTGCGCAGTCGCGGGAGAGTTCTAGAAACCGCACCATCTTCCGTATGTGGCCATACTCTATGGTGTCGGATTTTGGAAGTTCTCGAAAGACCTTGTTTCCAAAAGTAACGACCCGGCTATGCGTCGCGAGGCGAAGGTCATAGCCGGGTGCGCACTTCTTGAGCATTTTTTCAACGTCAGCGAACGACGCAGAGGCAGACATTATGCAGCTTGCAGCACTGTATTCTTGATGTTGTTCGTTGGCTTGTACTGCTTGCTGCTTTTCTTCTCCAGGCGTTCGATACGGATGTCCGTCTGGAACTCCTCCGCTTTTTGGCGCGGGAATTGTGTGAATGGCTCTGGGATTGCGGAATCATTCCGTCGCACGACCTCCAGAGCGTGATTCCAACGCGACTTCTCTTCTGCATCCTCCGCTTTGAAGAACGTTTCTATCTCCGCCTTGAAGGCCAGAAAAGTCTGGCACTCGGCGGCGATGTCGAAGAGGACTTCCTTGTAACGATTTACGAAATTCAGGAAGGCTTCATTTGGTGTGTCGCCTCCTCCGGCGATTGCGCCAGGACACACACCATACATCCACCACTCGTTGTTCTCATCCTGCTCCATCACAGCCTTGCCATGGACAGTGATGCCCGCCAAGAAGCCGCATCCTTCGATGGCGTTCTGCAACGTGAAGACGAGGGGATGGAGATGGATCGCTTCAGTCATTACACACTCCAACCGTGGTTTTGAAAGGTTCGGGCGCACGAAGGAAGCAGCCGAGCATGGCTGCCCTTCAGACAGTCCATGATCATTATCGACTGAGACGCCCACTCGCATAAGATTACCATGGTCATGGAGAAGCGTTTTAATTCCAATTGCACCAGTGGGTTAGCAGGCGTTATTACCAAAGGGGGATAGGGCGCAAATCGCTGTCGCAGCGAATACTAAGCCGCAATTCGGAAGATTGGCAAGCGAAAATCCACAGACTGCACAGGTAGTTTGCGCCTGGAAGGGTTCTATCAACGCGACCAGATCTTCGACGGTCCAAACGTGGTCGCTCAGGCCGAAACCGATAACAGAGAGGGTCGGACCCTCCGGATCACACTCATTCTGCGTCGGGGGACGAGGATTTAGACCCCCATCTCGGAAACTCGTCAGGAAAGAGACGAGCCCGGATCACGGGTTCGCTGCTGCGACGCTGCGGCCGAAGTCGCGGAGGGCGCGGAGGGTGGCGCGGGCGGCTCCCGAGTCGATCGCCTCGGCGGCGCGGGCGACGCCTTCGCGGAGGTCTGCGGCGAGACCGACGGCCTCGAGCGCAGCGGCGGCGTTGAGGAGGACGACGTCGCGCTTTGGGCCTTTCTCTTCGCCGTTGAGGATGGCTTCGAGGATGGCGGCGTTGCTTTGAGGCGTGTCGCCGCCCTGGAGGGCGGCCAGGTCAGCGGGCGCCAGGCCAACGTCTTCCGGGGCAACGTGGGCGGACATCGCGTGCGGCGGCCCATGGTCGGAGACGGAGCGGACGACGATGGTGTCGGTGGGGGAGAGGGCGATTTCGTCGATGCCGTTGCGGGCGTGGACCACGCGTCCGAAGCGAATGCCGAGGCGGGCCATGGCGCCGGCAGCGACATCGAGCTTCGTCGGCGAGTAGACGCCCATGATCTGCGCGGGAGCTTCCGCGGGGTTGGTGAGGGGCCCGGCGAGATTGAAGATGGTCCGGAAGCCGAGAGCGCGGCGGATCGGCTGGACGCGTTTCATGGCGGGGTGGAGCGCGGGGGCGTAGAGGAAGGTGAATCCGGTGGCGCGGAGGCAGTCGGCGGATTGCTGCGGCGTGAGGGCGACGGGGATGCCCATGGCTTCGAGGACGTCGGCGGAGCCGCATTTTGAAGTGATGCCGCGATTGCCGTGCTTGGCGACTCTGGCTCCGGCCGCAGTGGCGACGAGCGCAGCGCCGGTGGAGATGTTGAAGGTGCCGAGGCCATCGCCGCCGGTTCCGCAGGTGTCGACGAGGGCGGCGCGCTCGTCGGCGGTGAGGGGAATGGGCAGGGAAAGCGCGCGCATGGCCTGGGCAAAGCCGGTGAGCTCGTCGACGGTTTCGCCGCGCGTGGCGATGGCGGTGAGCAGGGCTCCGATCTCGAGGTCGGTACCCGCATCGGGCTCGCCGGTGAGAATAGCGTTGAGGGTCTGGCGAGCCTCATCACGCGTGAGGGTGCGGTGTTCCTCGACGATCGGTTTGAGGTGGGCCTGCAGTGCGGGCATGGGGTGAACCCATGCTAAACGAGGCGCAGGAAACAGAAGGCGGCTGCGCCGGGGCGAGCCGTCTTCGAAAGGAGACAGATGGATCAGTCACCCGCCGCGGTGCCGGGCAGCGGTTCGTACGCGGGTTTGGCGGCCACGGCCTGGACGCCGGGTGCGGGCTTCTCGGCAAAGAAGACACGGTAGACGAGACCGCCGAGGACGCCGCCGAGAGCCGGGGCGAGCCAGAAAAGCCAGAGTTGGGAGAGCGCCCATCCACCGACGAAGAGGGCGGGGCCGGTGCTGCGGGCGGGGTTGACGGAGAGGTTCGTGACGGGGATTCCGATGAGGTGGATGAGGGTGAGGCCGAGTCCGATGGCGATGGGCCCGAAGCCTTTGGGAGCGCGGATGTCGGTGGAACCCATGATGATGAAGAGGAAGAAGAAGGTGAGGACCATTTCGGCGACGAAGCAGGCTTGCATGTTGTAGAGGCCGGGAGAGTGCGCGCCATATCCGTTGCAGGCGAAGCTGCCGATGACGAAGCCGGGCTTACCGCGTGCGATGACGTAGAGAGTGGCGGCTCCGATGAATCCGCCGCAAACCTGCGCGAGGATGTAGGGCACGAGGTGGGCATAGGGAAAGCGCCGGCCGACGGCGAGGCCGACGGAGACGGCTGGATTGAGGTGGCAGCCGGAAATATGGCCGATGGCGTAGCACATGGTGAGGACGGTGAGGCCGAAGGCCAAGGCGACGCCGGCAAAGCCGATGCCGAGGCCGGGAAAGGCGGCGGCCAGGACAGCGGCTCCGCATCCGCCAAAGACGAGCCATGCGGTGCCGAAGAATTCTGCGAAAAGCTTCTTGCTGAGATTCACTTTCACTCCTGATGAAACTGAGATATGGGCGAGTGCCCGGATCGAAGAATCGACGAACGGGGGCCCAGGGGAACGGTTGGCACGGCAGAGGTGAGAACGGGAGGAGGCCGCCAGTGTAGCGCATGGAATCGACCGATGGGGAAGGCGAGAAGAATTCGTGGGCAGGGCGGGAACGTTTGCCGGGGGCGAGATGCGTTCGCTACACTGAGAATTCTGCTTTGGCCGCACTCGCGCAGGCGATCAACGGCACGATCTTCACAACGACCCCGCAGCAACGAAGCTTCAATATCTCTGAAGACTACCTATGAAAATTCACGAGTATCAGGCAAAGGACATTCTGGCGAAGTATGGCGTCGCGATTCCGCGCGGCGAGGTCGCCAATACGCTGGATGAGGCTATTGAGGCGGCGCGGCAGCTGTTCAGCGGCGGCGCGAAGGGCGTAGTGGTGAAAGCGCAGATCCATGCCGGAGGACGCGGCAAGGGCGGCGGCGTGAAGGTGGCGAAGACGCTGGATGAAGCCGAGCAATACGCGAAGCAGATTCTGGGCATGCAGCTGGTGACGCACCAGACGGGTCCGCAGGGGCAGAAGGTGCAGCGGTTGCTGATCGAGGAGACGGCAGCGATCGATCGCGAGCTGTATCTGGGGATCGTGCTGGATCGTGCGGCAGCGAAGCTGGTGTTCATGGCGTCGCAGGCGGGCGGCATGGAGATCGAAGAGGTCGCGGCGAAGGATCCGAAGGCGATCCAGAAGGCGTATATCGACCCGGGGGTTGGGTTCCAGCCGTATCAGGCGCGGGAGCTGGCGTTTGCGCTGGGGCTGAAGCCGACGCAGATTGCGGACGCGGTGAGGTTCATGACGGGGCTGTACAGGGCGTATATCGATACGGACGCGTCGCTGCTGGAGATTAACCCGTTTATCACGACGAAGGACGACAAACTGTTCGCGCTGGACTGCAAGATTAACTTCGACGATAACGCGATGTTCCGGCACAAGGATCTGAAGGAGCTGCGCGATGTGGCGGAGGAGGATCCGCTGGAGGTGGAGGCGTCGAAGTACGCGCTGAACTACATCAAGCTGGATGGAAACATCGCGTGCATGGTGAACGGCGCCGGCCTCGCGATGGCGACGATGGACATCATCCAGTACGCGGGCGGGATGCCGGCGAATTTTCTGGATGTGGGCGGCGGCGCGAATCAGCAGCAGATCGAACACGCGTTCGAGATTCTGCTGTCGGACAAGAATGTGCAGGCGGTGTTCATCAATATTTTTGGTGGGATCTTAAGAGTAGATACGCTGGCCAGCGGGGTTGTTGCGGCGGCGATCCAAACCAAAGTGAAAGTGCCGATCGTTTTGCGCCTTGAGGGAACGAACGTCGAGGAAGGTCGCAAGATTTTGAAGGAATCCGGTCTCAACTTTATCGTCGGGGACACCATGAAAGATGCAGCCGATAAGGTAGTGGCCGCCGCGAAAGGGGTTCGTTAGAGATGGCTGTTTTGGTTGATAAGAATACTCGCCTGATAGTGCAGGGGATCACTGGACGCGAAGGAACGTTTCACGCGAAGGGTTGCGCGGAGTATGGGACGAAGGTGGTTGGCGGCGTGACGCCGGGCAAGGGCGGAACGACGCATGAGGGATGGCCGGTATTCGATACGGTGCATGAGGCCGTGGAGAAGACGGGCGCGAATGTGACGGTGATCTTTGTGCCGCCGCCAGCGGCTGCCGATGCGATTCTCGAGGCCAACGATGCGGGCGTGCCGCTGATCATCTGCATCACCGAGGGGATTCCGATCAATGACATGGTGAAGGTGTGGAGCGTGCTGAAGCACTCGAATTCGCGGCTGATCGGGCCGAATTGCCCTGGAGTGATTTCGCCGGGGAAGGCCAAGGTGGGGATCATGCCGGGGCGAATCCACAAAGAAGGCTCGATCGGGATCGTGTCGCGCTCGGGCACGCTGACGTACGAGGCGGTGTATCAGCTGACGCAGCGCGGGATCGGGCAGTCGACGGCGATTGGGATCGGGGGCGATCCGATTATTGGAACCACGCACGTGGATGCGCTGAAGCTGCTGAATGAGGACCCGGAGACCGAGGCGATCATTTTGATCGGCGAGATTGGCGGGACGGCGGAAGAGACTGCGGCTGCTTACGTGAAGGAGCATGTGAAGAAGCCGGTGGTGGGATTCATCGCCGGGCAGACGGCTCCGCCGGGACGCAGGATGGGGCATGCGGGGGCGATCATTTCGGGCGGACAGGGCACGGCTGCCGAGAAGATGAAGGCGCTGACGGCGGCGGGGATCCATGTGGTGGAGACGCCGGCTGCGATTGGGGAGACGGTGGCGAAGGCGATCGGGAAGGGTTGAGGCAGCTTTTAGCTGCTGGCTGTTAGCTGTTAGCTTGTTCCCGTAATCTGGAGCAGTGTCGCCTCGCTGGGGCGATTGGTATCAATCCGCCTCAAACGAGGCTAGAAGCTATGAGCCAGGGGCTAGAAGCTAAATATGTCACAGCGCACGTTCAGCATTATTAAGCCGGATGCGATTCGGAAGGGCCATGCGGGGGCAATTCTCGCGGAGATCGAGAAGGCCGGGTTCAGGATTGTCGCGATCAAGAAGCTGTTTATCTCGAAGCCGCAGGCGGAGGGGTTCTATTCCGTTCACCGGGAGCGGCCTTTCTTCAATTCGTTGACCACGTTTATGTCGTCGGGACCGATTGTGGCGCTGGTGCTGGAGAAGGAGAATGCCATCGCCGATCTGCGGAAGCTGATGGGCGCAACGAATCCGGCGAATGCGGAGGAGGGGACGATCCGAAAGAAGTACGCGGGGTCGATCGAGGAGAATGCGATCCATGGATCGGATGGCGATGAGACGGCGCAGTTCGAGATTGGGTATTTCTTCGCCGGGCATGAGTTGGTGTGAGAGAAGCAGGAGCAGGGAGTGAAGCGGGATCGGAGTTTGTGCTCCGGTCCCGTTCCTTTTGGGCGGGCGAGCCTGGTGCTCGACACGGAAACGGACAGGCTTTTGCGGAACGACGCGAGCCGCAGCACTGGACACGGGGAGGGTCCTGGGATTGCAGGTCCATTCGACGCGTCGCCTGGAAGGCAACTCGCTCAGGCCGGGTGGGTTGACCAGCGGCAGGCCGTTTTTCCCGGTTTGGGAATCAAGGGTACTTTGGGCTGGAGCACAGGTCGGTATTTCTTGACCGAGAGCACTGCGGGAGTATTAGCTTCTTGCTGTGGGGTGAACCTGGCCGGGGAAATGGCCCAGGGCGGGCGCTGGACAGTAGCTGGCTGGACAGCACAGGACAGTAGCTGGACAGTTGGTGTTGGCGTGGGCTCAGCGAGTCTTCATGACTTCGAGGGTGAGGGAGTCCATGCGGGAGTGCACCATGCGGTCCACGCTGCCGAGCACGCGGAGATAGACGAAGGAGCTGATGGCGGCGAGGACGAGGAAGATAGGCACGGGCAGCCACGGTTCGCCGAGGAAGGCGCAGGGTGCGATCACGAGAGCCCCGACGGCGAGAACTCCAAACTGCGCGCAGAAGCTGGTGAGATTGTTGCCCACGGCGCCGGGTTCGCGCCGCATGCGAGCCATGTTGATGCGATACGGCATGGTGATGGAGAGCAGATTTCCGATGGCGAAGTTGGCCGGAATGGCAAAGAGCAGCCAGGCGAGGGTCGCGGCGGCAACGCTCGGTGCCGGGAGTCCAAAGCGGTAGATGACGACCGCGGAGATGAGCACGGCCTCGAAAAGGAAGAGGAAGAGATAGAGGAAATTCTTGCCGAGGATGACGGTGCGCATGGGGGTGGGGGAGAGGAAATAGAACTGGATGCCCTCGCCTTCCATGCCGAGGTTGTTGCTGATGAGGCGGGCGAGACCGAGGAAGGCCCAGACCATGCCGATAGGCAACGCATATTCGAGGCGGATGCTGCTTGTGAATTGGCCGCCGCGGAATGCGCCGCCGAAGACGAAGACCATGACCAGCGGGGCGGCGAGGTTGTAGAGCATGGGGCCGCTGCGGAGCAGGTAGCGCAGGTCTTTTTCGATGACGGCGGCGATGGGTCCGGAAAAGTCGAGGGTGGGGCGGCGGAGTTTGCTTGTTGATTTGGCGCGGCGGCGCGGGGCTTCACTGAGATTTTCGCCGCGACTCTCGGACTGGAGCCGCAAACCCAGGAGACTACCGGCAGCGAGGGTGTAGCAGCCGAGCCAGAGCAGATCTGCGAGAGCGTAAAGAGGGTCGTGCTGGGCCATGCGGTGGATGGAGTCGACGGCGAGGCCCGGCGGGAGGGCGCGTTGCACGTTCATGATCCGGTTGGTAACGCGGTCGACGTCCTGCTTTTTGACGTCGGAGAAGGGATGGCTGTGCGGGTCCTGATGGTAGACGGGGTTGAAGACCTGGGCAGCGAGGGCGAGGAACAGGAAGATGGCGGTGACGATTTCGCGGGTGCGGCGCTGGGCGAGCCAGCGCTCGATCCAGGCGAGGATGGTGCGGGCGAGAAGGAGATTGAAGAAGACGAAGAGGGCGAGGGTGAGAGCGGTCCAGAGGAGGAGGTCGGGGCGGGCGATGCCGATGCCGATGCCGATGGCTGTGGCCCAGATGATGCCGATGAGCGTAGAAGGCGCGGCGAGACCGTAGACGAGGTAGAGGACGATCCACGAGCCAAAGCTGACGGGATAGCGGAGGAGGTGGCTGAGTTCGGGATTCTGGCCGCCGAGGGCGGGCGCAAGGGCGGCGAAGAACTGCCAAGCCAGGAGGAGCACCCAGAGCTCAACGGCGATGCCGAGGAAGCGGCCGTGGGAGGCGGCAGCCCAAGCCCCGATGCCGAGGCCGACCGAGGGGCCGAGCGCGATGAGGGAAAACACGACGAAGACGAGGATTTGCGCGCCGAACTCGAGGCCGCCCCGCCGCGTGCGCAACGAGTTGACGAAGGTGCGGAACTGGACCCAGGCAATCGCGGCGTATTGCTGGCGGGCGAGGGGGGAGAGAAATCCTCTGGCGGGCCGGGCCCGCGAAGCCTGAGCGGGTTCTAGGTCAGCCATGAAAGTTCCTGGAGGGGCTCTTCGGTGGCGCCGTTGCCTGATCCGCTCACGATGCGGAGAAAGATTTCTTCCAGGGTGAGCTTCTCGCCGGTTGGTGGTCCGACGATGCTGGCGGCAACACCGGCTCGCAGCTCATCGATTGACCCGTTGGCGACGAGGCGGCCCTGGTGAATGATGGCGACGTGGCTGCACAGGCGCTCGACGATTTCGAGGACGTGCGAGGTAAGGAAGATGGTGGCGCCGCGCTCGGTCATGCGCTGCAGCATGGCCTTGAGGGTGCCGGCGGCGATGGCGTCGACGCCTTCGAAGGGCTCGTCGAGGAAGAGGATGCGAGGGCCGTGGATGACGGCTGCGGCCAGGGCGAGCTTTTTCTGCATGCCGTGGGAGAAGTCGGTGACGAGCTTCTTTGGCTCGTCGGCGAGGTTCATGAAGTCGAGGAGCTCGTTGGTGCGGCCGTTGGTGGTTTCGCGGTCGAGGCCGTACATGCGGCCGACGAAGCGAAGGTATTCCGAGGCAGTGAGACGGCCGAAGAGAGCGAGCCCTTCGGGGACGACGCCGATCTGGCGCTTGACGTCGAGGGGGTGAGCGGCGAAGTCGATGCCGAGGATCTCGATGCGGCCGGAAGTGGGGGCAAGGAGGCCGGTGAGCATTTTGATGGTGGTGGATTTGCCGGCTCCGTTGGGGCCGAGGAATCCGAAGAACTGGCCTGGGGCGACGTCGAGGGAGATGTTGTCGACCGCGGTGAAAGAGCCGAAACGGCGGGTGAGATCGCGGATCGAGACGGCGGGAGAGTCCATTGGAGGCAGGATAGCGTAAAGGGAGCCAGTAGCGGGTAGCCGGTAGCGGGGAGCTGGATGGAGTTTGTCTGATGGCTCGCGGAGAGGGGTTCATCCCAAAATGGTCCTGAAACGGTACTGTCGGCTTGGGGCGCTGAAGAGATTGCTGGACATGGTTGGCGGTAAAGGCTTTTGCTGCTTGCTGTTGGGTGAACCTGGCGGCTCAGCATTGGGTGTGCGGCGGATTTTTTTGCGGGTTGGCTTTGCGGCTCTCGCGGCCGCAGGATCTGAAGCAGAAGATCACAACGCGACAGGCTTCGGGGCAAGATGTGTTAGCCCGCCAGATGACAGCCTGTAGCGTTTAGAGTTTAGGGGTTGGAGCTTCGGGTTTGGGGACCGGACGAAATGAAGAGATACGAATGGATGGTTGTGGCGGCTGTGGCTGGTACGTGCTCGGTGGCGATTGGGCAGGAGGGACCGGCTGCGACGAAATCGCAGGGGCATGCGATTGTGCTGCATGCGGCGCGGCTGTTTGATGTCGAGGCGGGAAAGATCGTCACGCCGGGTGAGGTGCTGGTGGAGGGGGAGCGGATTGTGGCGGCTGGGACATCGGTCGAGCATCCTGCGGGGGCGGATGTTATTGACCTGGGCGATATGACGCTGATGCCGGGACTGATCGATGCGCATGTGCATTTGTTTTTGCATCCAGGGGCTGAGGATTTGCAGACGGTGGTGGAGAGCGTGCCGCAGCGAACGATCCTGGCGGAACTGGCGGCGAAGGCCGATCTCATGGCGGGGTTCACGGCAGAGCGCGATATGGGGACGGAGGGCGCGGGGTCGGCGGACACGGCGGTGATGCGGGCGATCGACGGGGGGCTGATTCCGGGGCCGCGGCTGCGGATCAGCGGAAATGCGATCAGCATCCTGGGCGGACATGAGGATGCGGTCCACTACAATCCTGCGGCGCATGTGCCGGGGAATGCGGATTATGCGAACGACGCGGAGCAGATTGTGGAGACGATCCGGGAGCAGCACAAGGAAGGGTCGACGTTCGTGAAGATTTATGAGACGGGAACGGACTCAGAGGCGCCGGGCGGCGTGAACGCGGTTCCCTGCGAAGAGGATGCGGCGCTGTGCGCGCAGAATCATCTGGGGGCGCAGGCGGGCGATGCGGAGTTCTGGGGGTTCCACACGCCGTATCAATATACGGAAGAGCAGCTGAAGGCCGGCGTCGAGGAAGCGGCGCGGCTGGGGATGAACGTGGGTGTTCACGATCAGGGCGAACCGGGCGCGCTGTTTGCGGCCGAGGCGGGGGTGGCGTCGATCGATCACGCTTCGCAACTGAGCGATGTGACGATGCAGATGATGAAGGAAAAGCATATTCCGGCAGTGCCGACGTTCACGATCTTCGAGTACTTCGCGAATCATGCGGAGTCGCCGGCAGCGGCTGCGCGGGAGCACGCGATGCTGGACTATAAGATTCACGAATTCAAGCGGCAGGTGACGGCGGGAGTGCCGATGGCGGTGGGGTCGGATGTGGGGCCGTTTCCGCATGGGACGCAGGCGCGGGAGTTTGAGCTGATGGTGCAGTACGGGATGACACCGGTGCAGGTGCTGCAGGCGGATTATCTGAACGGCGCGCAGATTCTGCGGTGGCAGGGGCAGATTGGGCAGCTGAAGGCGGGGTACTACGCGGATGTGGTGGGGGTGCCTGGGAATCCGCTGGAGGATATTACGGCGGTGGAGCGGGTTTTTTTTGTGATGAAGGGTGGGGTGGTGGTACGGAGATAGAGTTTAGAGTTTAGGGATTAGAGTTTAGAAAGCGGCATTGCGCAGCGATATGAACTCCCGGTTCGGTTTCGAGCCGGGAGTTTTGCTTTCCGGAAGGTTCCGGGTCGTGGTACAAGAAGGTACGTTTCCCTGTCGAAGCGTGCGGGTTTCCCTGTCCGAAACGGATCGGCCTTGGCGTCTGAGGCAAAATTCGGCATCCGATTAACGGACAGGTATGACAACGACGCCCGTGTGGGGAGCGCAGGACCACCCGCTGCTCCGCCAATATTTCATGAACAGCGCCTTCGACGAGATGATCGACGGGGACGGGGCGATTCGCCCGCACTATGCTGCGCTGTTCCATGAACTGACGACGCTGCCCCCGGAGGAGATCCAGCGGAGGAAGCAGTCGGCGGATGCGTCGTTCCTGATGCAGGGGATCACGTTCACGGTGTACGGGCGCGAGGAGGGGACGGAGCGGATTTTTCCGTACGACCTGATTCCGCGGCTGGTGACGGGCGTTGAGTGGGAGCGGATCGAGCGCGGGCTGACGCAGCGGATTACAGCGCTGAACCTTTTTCTGCACGATGTTTACAACGATCAGAAGATTTTGGCGCAGGGGGTGGTTCCGCGCGAGGTGGTGTACAGCTGCGTGCAGTTCCGGCGGCAGATGCGCGGGCTGCGGGTGCCGCGCAACGTCTACGTAGCGATCGCGGGCACCGATTTGCTGCGGCTGGACAGTGGCGAGTTCGTGGTGCTGGAGGACAACCTGCGAGTGCCGAGCGGCGTGAGCTACATGCTGACGAACCGGCGCGTCATGAAGCGCACGCTGCCGAGTTTGTTCCGGGATTACGGGGTGCGGCCCATCGATCATTATCCGCAGGCGCTGCTGGCGACGCTGCGGTCGCTGGCGCCGGAGGGACGGCCGGAGCCAACGATTGTGGTGCTGACGCCGGGCGTTTATAACTCGGCATATTTCGAGCACACGTGGCTGGCGCGGCAGATGGGCGTGGAGTTGGTGGAGGGGCGGGATCTGGTCATCCACGACAACGTGGTCTACATGCGGACGACGGCGGGACTGAAACGCGTGGATGTGATTTACCGGCGTGTGGACGATGACTTCATCGATCCGCTGGCATTTCGCAGCGATTCGATTCTGGGAGCGGCGGGGCTGTTCAATGCGTATCGGGCGGGGAATGTGACGCTGGCGAATGCGTTTGGAACGGGTGTGGCCGACGACAAGGCGCTGTATGCGTATGTGCCGGCGATTATCCGATACTACCTGAGCGAAGATCCGATTCTGAACAACGTTGAGACGTATCTGCTGACGGACGCGAAGCAGCGCGCGTATGTGAAGGAGAATCTGGAAAAGCTGGTGGTGAAGGCGGTGGGCGAGAGTGGCGGGTACGGGATGCTGGTGGGTCCGCACAGTTCGTCGGCGGAGCGGGAGGAGTTTCGGCGGAGGATCGATGCCGATCCAAGGAATTACATTGCGCAGCCGACGCTGAGTTTTTCGCGCGCGCCGTGCCTGCTGGAGGACGGATCGATTGGGCCACGGCATGTGGATCTGCGTCCGTACATTTTGTTTGGCGACAAGGTCACGATTGTGCCGGGGGGACTGACGCGGGTGGCGCTGCGGCAGGGATCGCTGGTGGTGAATTCGTCGCAGGGAGGCGGGAGCAAGGATACGTGGGTGCTGGGGAGTTAGGTCGGGAGTTGTGAGTTTGGGAGTTGTGAGTTAGGGAGTTGTGAGTTGTGAGTTGTGAGTTGAGAGTTGGGGCGGTGGAATGCTTTCACGTGTAGCGGATAGTTTGTACTGGACGAGCCGGTATCTGGAGCGGGCCGAGCACACGGCGCGGTTGATCGACATCAACATGGGCCTGATGCTGGACCGGTCGCGGGTGAGCGCGGAGCGGCGCTGGCAGCGGGTGCTGGCCGCCGTGGGTGCGGCGCCGGGCCTGGGGTGGCAGGAGGAAGGCGACGGCAGCGAGCCGGGGCGGTGGCTGGGGGTGACGGCGCTGGTACACGCGCTGTGTTTCGACACGACGAAGCATGCGTCGATAACGGCGTGCATCTTTGCAGCACGGGAGAATGCGCGGCAGATCCGCGACGAGATCAGCACGGAGCAGTGGCAGCGGCTGAACGGGCTGTTTCATGAGATCAGCCGGTTAAGGACGGCGTCGCCGTCGGAGAGGAATCTGGCGGAGTTTTTGCCGACGATCATCGATGGGGTTCATCTTTTCCAGGGGGTGACGGATACGACGCTGAGCCACGGCGAGGGATGGCACGTTCTTCGGGTGGGGAAGTACCTGGAGCGGGCGTGGTCGCTGACCACGCTGCTGGATGTGTACGAGCGGGAAGTTTTTCTGGGCGAGGATTCCGACGATGCCGGCGAGTATCTGGAGTGGGTTGGGCTGCTGCGCATCTGCACGGCGTTTGAGGCGTTCTGCCACGTGCACACCGCGGACCTGACGCACGAGCGAATTCTGGAGTTCCTACTGCTCGATCCGGATTTTCCGCATACGGTGCGCTACGCCGTAGATGCGCTGCACAGCGCTCTGGAGGCGATCCAGCAGTGTACGCGGACGCAGCGCGGGGGCGAACTGATGCGGATGGCAGGACGGCTGAAGGCAACGCTGGGATTTGCGCAGGTCGGTGAGATTCTGGCTCAGGATCCGGTGAAATACCTGCGCCGCATTCTGGAGCAGTGCAGAGAGATTCATGACTTGATCTATGCCGTGTACATCCAGTATTCGGTGGAGGCGGCGCTGGCGGTCTGATATGCATTTTTATTTTGTGCGGCACCTGACGAAGTTTCTCTACTCGCGCTCGGTGAGCGAGAGCACGATGGAGGTGCGGATGCATCCCAGGAGCGACAGCAACCAGCGTTGTTTGTCGTTCACGCTGTCGGTGAGTCCGCGGTGCCGGGTCTTCACGTATCGGGATCATCTGGGGAACAACATCCACCACTTCGACATTCCAGGGCGGCATGGGCAGATGGTGATCGTGGCGGAGTCGGTGGTGGAGCACCAGCCGCTGGCGGCGATTCCAGCGGAGCTGACGCCGGACGCGTGGAAGGAGCTGGATACTCTGGTGGCGGAGGGCGATTACTGGGAGATGCTGCTGCCGAGCGAATTTGCCACGCCGACGCCGCTGCTGCTGGAGCTGGCGAAGGAGCTGGAGGTGGTGCGGCGCGACGATCCGCTGAAGCTGCTGCATGAGATCAACGTGCGGCTGTACGACGCCTTCAGTTATGAGAAGCGGAGCACGCGGGTGGATTCGCCGATCGACGAGGCGCTGAAGACGCGGCAGGGGGTCTGCCAGGATTTTGCGCACATCATGATTGCGCTGGTGCGGCACGTGGGGATTCCGTGCCGGTATGTGAGCGGGTACCTGTATCACGGCAGCGAGGACCATGACCGGTCGACGTCGAGCGCGACGCATGCGTGGGTGGAGGCGTTTTTGCCGGCGCTGGGGTGGGTGGGGTTCGATCCGACGAATGCACTGATTGCGCGGGACCGGCACATTCGGACGGCGCTGGGACGGGACTATGCGGATGTGCCGCCGACGCGGGGGTTGTTTCGCGGGCGCACGGACAGCGAATTGTATGTTGCGGTGCAGGTGACGGCGTCGGATGCGGCGCCGGATCTGGATCGGGAGCTGCCGATTCCGGAGGACTGGTCAATGCTGGTGGAAAAGGCACAGGCGCCGCCGCCGCCGGCAGAGCCGCTGCTGCAGATTCAGCAGAGCCAGCAGCAGCAGTAAGGCAGCCGGTGGCCTGGGGCTGGGAGCTGGGTGGGGTTGTGTGAGGCTTGCGGAGTGACTTTTCCCGAAATGGTCCTGAGACAGTACTGTCGGGGTTGGACGCGGAAGAGATTGCTGGACATAATGGGCGGCGGGTATCAGCTACTTGCTGTGGGGTGAACCTGGCCGCCAGGCCCTGGGTGGGCGGCCTGATTTTTGCTTTTTCCGTGTGGGCCATCGCGGCACGACGCCAAAGGCTTCGGGGCACGACAGTGTCGCCAACCACATGACAGCCTGTAGCCTGTGGCCAGATGGAATTTGTTTGAGGCTTGCGGGGCGTTTCCCAAAATGGGCCTTGGGACAGTACAGTTGGCTGGGGCGCGGGAAAGATCGCTGGACAAGCGTGGCGACGGGGGCTTCTGCTACTTGCTGTGGGGTGAACCTGGCCGCCAGGCCCTGGGTGGGCGGCCTGATTTTTCCCGGGGTTTTTCGGCCGGTCGCGGCTGGAGGATCTGAAGCAGAACATCACGCCGGGGAAGGCTTCGGGGGCTAAATGGGGTTAGCCCCTACCAGATGATTAGCCGGTAGCCTGTGGCTTGCCGGCCGGTCGCCAGATGGAATTTGTGTGATGAATTGCCGGGGAGGGCTTTTCCCAAAATGGTCCTGAGGACAGTACTGTCGGCTGGATCGCGAAATAGATTGCTGGACATCGTTGGCGGCGAGGGCGTCTGCTGCTTGCTGTGGGGTGAACCTGGCCGCCAGGATTGGGCCTGGTAGCTGGTAGCCGGAGCAGGACGTGGGAGCGGGAAACCGGTGGCGGGAAGCGGGAAGCAAGGAGTGGGGAGCGAAGAGCGGGAGTGCGGTAGGTGGAAGGCGAGGAAGCTGGGGAGTTGGAGGCGGGGAGCTGAGAGTCGGCGCTATTCGATGATGACGAGGACGTCGCCGGCCGAGACAGTGTCGCCAGCGGAGACGCGGAGTTCGCGAATGCGGCCGTCTCTGGGCGATTTCATTTCGTTTTGCATCTTCATGGCTTCGACGACAAGGACGCCCTGCTGAGCAGCAACGGCGTCGCCCTTTTCGACCAGCACGCGCACGACGCGGCCAGGCATCGAGGCTTTGAGCGTGACGGGGCCCTCCGTGCCTGCGTGGCGCCGACGGGAACGGAGAGAGCGCGGGTCGTCGATGCGGTAGGGAATGCGTTGGGCACCAACATGGAGGGCAGGGTCGGTTGTGTCGGGATCGAGCACAATGCGATACGACTGACCGGCGATGAGGAGCGAAAGGACACCGGGGCGGACGAGATGAGCATCGGTCTCGACAGGCTGGCCATCGACGCGGATGCGCCACTGACCCGGGGTGTCTGCGGGCTCGACTTCGACCTGGCAGGTGCGGCCGCCGATTTCGAGGTGGAACGTCATCGGGCGGGATCCCTCAGTCGGCGAGACCGACCGCGTCGCGGCGGGCGGCCGCCTTCCAGGCGCTCGCGGGATTGTTGCCGTTCATGGACGCGCCGTTGGTAGCGGGTTTCGTCGCCTCGAAGAGGGCTGCGGCGACGGCTGGGATCGCGCCGTGGCCGTTGTCGACGGCCGGGGGCGGCGGCAGCGTGGCCGCCAGGAAGCGATCGAGGTAACCGGTATCGATGCGGGCGGCGCGGAAATCGGCGTCGGTGAGGATGCGTCGGAAGAGGCCGAGGTTGGTGCGGATGCCGCCGATGACGTACTCATCGAGGGCGCGCAGAAGGCGAGCGATGGCGAGGTCGCGCGTGGGCGCGAAGGCAATGAGCTTGGAGAGCATTGGATCGTAGTCGACAGGAACGACCCAGCCCTCGTAGATGCCGGAGTCTTCGCGAATGCCGGGGCCGCCGGGCTGGAGGAGGCGCGTGATGCGGCCGGGTGAGGGCATAAATCCATTGTCAGGATCTTCGGCGTAGACGCGGCACTCGATGGCGTGGCCGCGGAGCTGGACGTCCTTCTGGGCAAACGGCAGAGGCTCTCCCTGAGCGATGCGAATCTGGAGATGGACGAGGTCGTGTCCGGTGACGAGCTCGGTGACGGGGTGTTCGACCTGGAGGCGCGTGTTCATCTCGAGGAAGAAGAAGTTTTGCTTGTCGTCGACGAGGAACTCGATGGTGCCGGCGTTCGTGTATCCGGCGGAGCACGCGAGGCGGACAGCGGCTTCGCCCATGCGGCGGCGAAGGCTCTGATCCACGACAGGGGATGGAGCTTCTTCGATGACCTTTTGGTGGCGACGCTGGACGGAGCACTCGCGCTCGCCGAGGGAGACGCAGTGGCCGTGCTCGTCGGCAAGAACCTGAATCTCGATGTGGCGGGGGCGCTCGATAAGTTTTTCGAGGTAGACTTCGCCAGAGCCGAAGGCGCGCTCGGCCTCACTGCTGGCAGAGGCGAAGGCGGAAGGAAGATCTTGTGGCGAAAAGACGGCGCGCATGCCTTTGCCGCCGCCGCCGGCAGCGGCCTTGAGCATCACCGGATAGCCGACGCCTGCGGCGACGTCGGCAGCTTCTTCAGGAGAGGCGAGCGCGTGGACGCAGCCGGGTGTGCGGGGCATGCCGGCTTCGTCGGCGGCTTGGCGGGCGTTGGTTTTTGAGCCGAGAATGCGCATGGCCGAAGAGGGCGGGCCGATGAACTTAATGTCCGTGCGTTCGCAGGCCTGAGCGAAGTCGGCGTTTTCCGACAGGAAGCCGTAGCCAGGATGAATCGCGCCGGCACGGGTGCGCTGAGCGACTTCGAGGATGAGGTCGCCGCGCAGATAGGATTCGGGCGCGGGCGCGGGACCGAGCCGGTAAGCCTCATCGGCTTCGAGAACGTGGGGTGCGGCGCGGTCGGCGTCGGAATAGACAGCGACGGTGGAGAGGCCCAGCTCACGACAGGCGCGCAGAATGCGCAGGGCGATTTCGCCACGATTGGCGATGAGGACTTTGCGAAACACCGCAATCAAGGGTACAGGGTCGAGGGTGCGGGGTACAGAAAAAAGCGACGGTGGCATTTGCGTTTTGAGCTGTCAGCAGCGCTCGGCACCGCATGATCTGGTTCATGCAAATCGCGAAGCCAGAAAAGCACTGTTGATAGATCGAGAACTCATTCTCAGGCGGATCAGGGAAACGCTTCCCCCGCGACAAGAGCGCACCTCGATTTGCGGCTTTGGTCCGCAGGAACGGGCGTGCCAGGGCGGAGTTTGGCATGAGCCGTCTCAGAAAGGGACAGGAACGGCGAACGGCAGTACTTTGGTATTAAGCAGAAAGCCGGATTATGTTGAAGTTTGGACGGCCGGGGAGTCTACTTCTTGCTGTGGGGTGAACCTGGCCGCCAGCATTGGGTTTGCGTGGTTGTGTTTCCCGGTCCTCGAAAGGTCTCCGGGCAAGGATGGTGTTAGCCAGCAGTGGGCGTTGGATAGTGGAGCTGGCAGGGGTAAAACAGCCGGTAGATTTTTGCCTGTGGCCGGAGCCAGATGGACTTTGTGGGATGGATTGCGGGGAGGGGCTTTTCCCAAAATGGTCCGTGAGGCAGTACTTTTGATCATGGCGCGGAAACGATTGCTGGACATGCATGGCGATCGAGGTATCTGCTTCTTGCTGTGGGGTGAACCTGGCCCGATTCATTGCGGGGGGGGTCGGCGGACCGCATTGGGCCTTGAGTTTTCCGCAAGCTGGGCCATTTTTCGGCAAGCTGGACAGTTTTTAGCAAGCCGGACAAGTTTTCGGGCAAGCTAGACAGTGCTCGGCAAGCCGGGCAGTTTTAGCAAGCTGGAGCAGTGTGCGGGAATTAGCTGGACATGCGTTTTCGGGTTTTGGGAGCGGTGCAGCCGGGCTGGATCTGTTCCAGGGTTTGGCGGCATCGGGAGAGTTTGGCGACGATGGAGTCGACGGTGGCGGTCCAGACGAAGGGTTTGGGGTTCTCATTCCAGGCGGCGAGGAAGTCCTCGATGGCGGCAACCAGATGGTCGACGCTGAGGAAGGAATCGCGGCGGAGGCGTTTGTTGGTCAGTTCGGCGAACCAGCGTTCAATCAGGTTGAGCCAGCTGCAGCTGGTCGGTACCGTGTGAACCACGA
>Ga0224555_1001438_pt1 | contig 32941 bp, 32 predicted proteins | sample 714S23034metaG_FD_180687 | JGI IMG/M metagenome (GOLD analysis project Ga0224555, IMG submission 180687) | Peat soil microbial communities from Stordalen Mire, Sweden - 717 S2 30-34 | ecosystem: Environmental > Terrestrial > Soil > Wetlands > Peat | place: Sweden: Norrbotten County, Stordalen...
TGCGCGGCCACATGGATTTTTGAAGCGGCAAACTATCTGATAACCAAACAGTCGATCTTTGTTCCGCCTGGTTCATCCGATCAAACACAACTGCACGTCAATTTTTTCCGAGGAACTGGGATTTTGCAGCAAGTTGTCCGCGTACATGGAGTCTTGAAGGGACTGGACCGCGAAGCGAATTGCGTGCTCACCACGTGGAAAGAACGCTCCAGCTCAGGCCGCGTCTACACAAGGTGCAGAATTGTCGATGAGCCGGGCGACATGCCCGAAGGCCCGTATACTCTGACCTTCGCCGGCTATACCGTGCCAACCAGGAAATTCGACGGCTGCTGGATGCTCTCGTTTCTGCCGCCGTGGATCGAACTGGAACGGGTGGCCTGACGTCCCGTCTTCTCAACAGCGGTAAATCGATGTTCTCCTCCGAACCACGAGGGCGCGGCGTCGCCTGCCAGCAAGGCCTCTCCGGCACTGCCGGACGGGGCCTGTTGCGCCCGCGCTAAGATGAAGGTTCGTCTCAGGAGGCCTGCGTGCGCGTTGGTTTGATGACTCGAGAGTATCCGCCGAACGTCTACGGCGGCGCAGGCGTTCACGTTGAATACCTGAGCCGCGAGCTGGCGAAGAAAATCGAAGTCGAGGTTCATTGCTGGGGCGATCAGTATTCCGATCAGGGTAATTTGCATGTCCGCGGCGAACAACCGTGGTCCAGGATCACCGAAGGCACAGAAGAAAAATTCAAAACCGCCCTGGAGACCTTCAGTCTCAACCTGGAGCAGATGACGTCGATCGCCTCGATCGATATCGTCCACACGCACACCTGGTACGTCGCGATGGCTGGCTTCCTGGCCAAGAAGCTCTACAGGATTCCCTTTGTGCTGACCACGCACAGCCTGGAACCGTTGCGCGCCTGGAAGGCTGAGCAGCTGGGCAGCGGGTACGCGATGAGTTCATGGATGGAGCGGACCGCGATCCTTGACGCCGACGCGGTGATCGCCGTCTCGCAGGGAACGAAGGCCGACATTCTGCGCGCTTACCCGGAAATCGATCCGGAACATATCCGCGTGATCTATAACGGCATCGATCTGAACCAGTACCAGAAGACACCGGACACGACAGCCCTGCTGGAGTACGGGGTGGATCCCTCGCAGCCTTACGTGTTGTTCGTCGGCCGTATCACGCGCCAAAAAGGCGTCACGCATCTGGTGGATGCGATTCCTCACCTGCCGCCGAAAACCCAGGTCGTGCTGTGCGCCGGCGCGCCGGATACGCCGGAGATCGCCGCGGAGATGCGCGAGAACGTCGAGCGCGTGCGAGCCGTCAACCCGCGCGTGATCTGGATCGAGAAGATGCTGAGCAAGCCGGAGATGATCCAGCTTTACAGCAATTGCAGCGTCTTCTGCTGTCCGTCGGTCTACGAGCCGTTCGGCATCATCAACCTGGAAGCGATGGCGTGCCGGGCGCCGGTGGTGGCCAGCGCGACCGGGGGGATTCTCGAGGTCGTGGTCGATGGTGTGACAGGGTGCCTGGTGCCCTTCGATCAGGACCCCGTGACGAGTTTTCCGCTGCACCCGGCGGAGTTTTCGCGCGATCTGGGAAGCAAGCTGTCGGCTCTGCTGGCCGATCCGGAGAAGGCACGGCGTTTCGGCGAGGCGGGACGGAAGCGCGTGGAAGAGAAGTTCTCGTGGACCGCAATCGCGGATCGGACGATCGAGCTGTATCGGGAGCTGAGGTACGAAAAGCGGATGGTGAGCTCATCCGGCTGAAGGGCTGGGTCGGTGTGTGCGGATGAGTTCCGCTGAGTGCGCTGTTCCCGCCCTTCCCGGCAGCCGGCTGTTGGGCAGGAAGCGCACGCACCGGAGAGCCGCCCCGCCGTTTACTTTGGGGAAGCAGGCAGTCTCCCGTACAATCGCTCCCATGCCGGCACAGGAGAGTGGGTCGGGCCGAAGCAGAGAATTTAATGGTGCACCAGGTTTTGAGGAAATTGTTGCCTTCCCGAGCCAGGCCTCTGGTGGCAGGCGTGATTGCCGGCAGTTTCGCCGGCTTCGTGATTCGGCGAGTTATCGGGAGCACGATCCGTCACCGGGGCACGCGGATTCGCATCAATCACCCGCGCGTTAGCAACCGGATGGTAGGTGCGCTGTTCTGGCAACTCTACGAGCGCGCTGAAGCCGATCAAATTCGCAGGTTTTTGCCCGGTAATTCCGATGTTCTGGAGTTGGGAGCTTCTTCCGGAGTCAACACCGTGCAGATTGCTGCGCGGCTTGCGGCGGGGCACCGTCTGGTCAGCGTGGAAGCCGATCCGGAGCTGAGTTCCCTGGCGGAGGAGAACTGCCGCTCCAACAGTTTTCAGGACAAAGTAACGGTGATCAGCGCCGCCCTCAGCTACGAGGGGAGCGAAGTGCGTTTCCAGCGAAACCGGGAACCGATCGGGGGCAGCGTTCGGCCCCGGACCGTGGCGACGAACACGATTTCAGTGCCCGCAGTGACTTTGGCGCAGCTGACGGCTGATTTTGGTCTTTGTCGTTATACCCTGGTCATGGACATAGAGGGAACGGAGTGGCAGATACTGCAGCATCCAGAGGAGCTGAAGGGATGCTGGCGGATCATCGCCGAGTTGCACGATGTCGAGGAAGGGAGCCGTACCGTCACTGTGGGCGAAATGATCGGTATGTTCGAAAAGCTGGGATTCGGACTGCTGCACCAGGATGGCCGATGCGTCGTGCTCGACCGGCAACTTATGCCGTAGAGGACTGAGGGGCGACTGCTTCTCCGGGCAGATCGAGGAATCGGCCGTTGCCCATAATGGAAGCGATGCGTTCGAGGATGCGGCGGACCTGAACATCATTGGAGTAACCATCTGCGGTGGAGAGAGCTGCTGTTATCGTCCTGCGGGGCGGCGTAGAGGATCTTCAGAGGCATGCTTTCTCCATCCTACGTTTTCAGCACGCGCAGATCGCCGCCGGTCATTTCCTTCGGCTGGCCGAGGTTGAGCAGGCCCAGAATGGTCGGCGAAATGTCGCGCAGCGAGCCATCCGGGCGCAGCGAATAGTGTTGCGCGTCTTCGCTGACAAAGATGAAAGGCACCGGGTTGGTGGTGTGCGCGGTATGCGGGCCGCCGGTGACCGGATCGACCATCAGCTCCGCGTTGCCGTGATCGGCCGTGATCAGCCACGCTCCTCCGCCGCGCTGCTTCATCGCCTGATAAATCTGGCCGAGGCAGCCGTCGACGGTTTCAACCGCTTTGATGGTCGGCTCCAGCTTGCCGGAGTGGCCCACCATATCCGCGTTGGCGAAGTTCACCACGACGACATCGAACGCCGTGTCGTTGATGGCGCTGATCACCGTATCGGCGATGCCGGCGGCGGACATTTCCGGCGCAAGGTCATAAGTAGCAACCTTCTGCGATGGGATCAGGATGCGATCCTCGCCGGGAAACGGCTTCTCGATCCCGCCATTGAAAAAGTAAGTCACGTGCGCGTACTTCTCCGTCTCCGCCACGCGCAGGTTGCGGAGATTCGCCTGGGCCATCAGGTTGGCCAGCAGGTTCTCCATCGACTCCGGCGGGATGACCACGGGCAGCGTGAAATTTTTGTCGTAACGCGTCATGCACAGGTAGTGCAGGTTGCTGGGGATTTCGGCGCGCGGGATGGTCGCGTCCAGTTCCTCCCACGAAGGCAGTTCTCGCCCGGATTCTTTGCTGAGCCCGCTGTTGCGCGCCAGCACCCGCGTGATCTGCCGGGCGCGGTCGGCGCGGTAGTTGAACATGATGCAGACATCGTCGTCGCGGATGACACCGTTCGGCTTCCCATGTTCATCTGTAACAACGAACGGCACAATAAATTCGTCGGTCGTGCCGTTGTTGTACGACTCCTTGATGCGCGCGATCGCATCCTGGTATGCGCCGCCCTCGGCCTGGCCCTTCACCATGGCATCGAAGGCCTTCTTCTCCCGTTCCCAGCGGCGGTCGCGATCCATCGCGAAGTAGCGGCCCGAAACGCTCGCCAGCTTGCCACCGAACTCGCGCATCTTCTGCTCCAGCGCAGCGATATAGCCGGCGCCGCTGGTGGGCAGCGTATCGCGTCCGTCCATGAAGGCGTGAACGAAGACCTTCCCGGCGCCCTGCTGCTTCGCAGCTTTGAGCAATGCGTATAGGTGCTCCTGATGCGAGTGGACGCCGCCATCGGAGACCAGCCCGAAGAGATGCAACTGCGTCTTGCGCGCCTTCTGCAGGGCTTCGACGATCGCCGGATGGGTAAAGAATTCGCCGTTGGCGATCAGGCGGTCGATGCGCGTGATGTCCATCTGCACAATGCGCCCGGCGCCGATGTTCAGGTGACCCACCTCGCTGTTGCCCATCTGGCCATCGGGCAGACCCACGAAGTGATCCGAAGCGTGCAGCAGAGTGTTGGGATACTCCTGCAGCAGCTTGTCGTAATTCGGCTTGCGCGCCAGTGCGATGGCGTTATTTTCGATCTGCGGTCGATAGCCCCAGCCATCCAGAATGGTCAGAACAACAGGCTTTTTCGAAACGGGCACGAAATCTCCTCTGTAAGTTTCTCTCTGCACGCGCGAAAATGCGGAGCCAGGGCTCCGCATCTCTGCTCCATTTATCGTTGCGGCTTCTGCGGGTGCTCCGCGCGATAGACCTTTGCTGCCGCGTCAATCTCATCCTTATGGCGCTGCATTACGTCGAGCATCACCTGCTGGCCCAGGTCCGCCACAGCGTCCTGGCCTTCATTCAGAACCGCCGGCATCACCGCAATCATGTGTTTGCCCGCGGGCGATCTGTAAAACGCGATGATCTGCGCCGCCTCCTCGGCGGAAAGATGCTGCTGGAACGACCGCACCATCGCGCCCTCAAAGTCCGCCGTGCCCAGGGTGCGCTGCAGGTCGTTCACGACATCTGCCGGCATCCACGGCATCATCTCTTTCAGGTGGGGCAGCAGCCCATCCAGCATTTCGCGCCTTTGCGTGTTGGTTCCGGTCAGTTCCAGGATCTCGTACACCTGCGCCGCCGTCACCGGGTGTGCCGGCAGTGGATTCTCTGTTGTCGTGCTGGACATCGCGCTGCCCGCGCTTCCAGGTTTGGCCGTATTCGCCGCCAGAAGCGGCACCGATCCCAACAGAACGAGCCACGCTAGTCTGCGCATAGGAACCCCCGTAAAGAACACCTGTTGCGACGCGCGCAAACACGGCGCCGTCGGATCAAGTGTCTCGACGTGGAGACACGGTTGAAAAGGACCACCCCGAACACTCCGGCAATCGAAGCGCCACGGTGGCAAGCTGCTGGATTAAACCTGTCTAATCCCCGTAATTCACGGCTTCGAGGCCCAGAAACTCAGCCGTTTGTCCCAGCTCTTCCTCGATCCGCAGGAGCTGGTTGTACTTCGCAATGCGATCGGTGCGCGAGGCCGAGCCGGTCTTGATCTGGCCGGCGCCCGTCGCGACCGCAAAATCCGCGATGAAGGTGTCTTCGGTCTCGCCGGAACGGTGCGAAATCACCGACGTATAGCCGTAACGCCGGCCCAGGTCGATGCACTCGAACGTCTCGCTCACCGTGCCAATCTGGTTCAGCTTAATCAGGATCGAGTTGCCGACGCCCTCTTCGATGCCCTTTTGCAGCAGCTCGGTGTTGGTGACGAAAATATCGTCGCCCACCAGCTGCACCTGCTGCCCCAGCTCGCGGGTGAGGATCTTCCAGCCTTCCCAGTCGTTCTCGGCGAGCCCATCTTCAAGCGACACGATGGGATACTGGCGCACCCAGTCCGCGTAGAAGGCGACCATCTCCTCCGCCGTCTTCTCGCTCTTGTCGGACTTCTTGAAGACGTATTTGTTCTTGTCCGCGTCGAAGAACTCGCTCGATGCCGGATCGAGTGCGATCGCCACTTCCTCGCCGGGCTTATAGCCGGCCAGCTGGATCGCCTCGAGGATCACATCGATCGCTTCCGTGTTCGACTTGAGCGACGGCGCGAAGCCGCCCTCATCGCCGACCGCAGTGTTGTAGCCCTTCTTTTTCAGCACGCTCTTCAGCGTGTGGAAGACCTCGACGCCCCAGCGCAGCGCGTCGCTGAAGCGCTCGGCGCCAACCGGCATGACCATGAATTCCTGGAAGTCGACGTTATTGTCGGCATGCGCACCACCATTGAGGATGTTCATCATCGGCGTGGGCAGGATCGAGGCGTTCGCGCCGCCCAGATACCGGTACAGGGGAACTTTGAGTTCAGTCGCCGAGGCGCGCGCCGCCGCCATCGAAACCGCCAGAATCGCATTCGCTCCCAGGCGGCCTTTGTTGTCGGTGCCGTCGAGAGAAATCATGGTCGCGTCCAGCAGCCGCTGGTTTGAAGCATCCATGCCGGTCAGTTCCGGCGCGATCACGCTCTCGATGTTCTCCACCGCCTTGAGAACGCCTTTGCCGAGGTAATGACTCTTGTCGCCGTCGCGCAGCTCCACCGCCTCATGCTCGCCCGTGGAGGCGCCGCTGGGCACGATCGCCCGCCCCAGCACTCCGCTTTCCAGCACGACATCAGCTTCCACCGTGGGGTTTCCGCGTGAATCCAGTACTTCCCGCGCGTGAATCGCAGCAATTTCCGTCATTTTGCTCCTCGTAATGTGGTGCTGTAGTCGCTCTCTCAGTTTAGGCCGTCGATCCACGCGAATCGCTTCCCCGGTGGCCGCGCCGATCGTTTCCAGAATGCTCATCGAAGGCCTTTGCCTCGCGAATTTCGCAGAAGTTCCAACGCAGATTCTAACAAAGCAACGTAAACACTCACGGTGACGGTCATCACCGCAATCCGGCGCACGCCCCGGAAATCACCGGCCATCCGCGTCCGTTGAGCGGCACCATCAGGCGACCCAACTCCTCCCTGGCCGCGTCGAAGCCTCTATGTATGATCGCGTCCAAAGTCTTCTCGGCAGAGGCAAAGTGTGGGTGCGGGTCTGCAACGTCTCGTTGCCAGTTCTGCGTGAACGAGGGCAGGAACACCCGTTCGTGGTGTTCGAGTTCTGAAGCAAAGAGAGATGCCAGCGGCAGCTCACTACCGCGTTTTGACGGGGATATGCACGCCGGCGTGCGAGGTAATTCCCTTCAGCACAAACTCGCGAAGCAGGTTCGTCCCGGCGTGGCCTGCCATCTCGATCAGCCCGTTGGTCAGCACCAGGCCCACTCCTTCGTTCTTCTCCGGGTAGTAAAGGTTGGCAATCCACCCAGCCGCGAAGTCACCGCCGATATCGGAATAATCGAACTCGTTCTTGCCGTTGTCTCCCCGGCAGATGAACGCCGACTTGACCGCGTAGAGAGCCCGCGATCGCGCTGTCCCCGTTCCCTTGTAGAAATACCGCGGGTCCTGGCGAAACAGGCTCGGCAGGACCGCGCTCCCGATCATCCGGCTGGAGAAGTCATTTGCATACTGCGCCGCAAAGCGCTTTCCGAATCCTGAAAAACCCGTGCCGTACCCCGGATAGAGGCCCTGATATTCCTCGGCTCCCGCCAGGGCCGCCGCACCGGCAAACGTGATCGGATCGATCTCGGAGCGAAACGCCAGCGCATACTTCTGCCGCGCGTCCAGCGGCGGCGCGTTCCAGTCGTAGTTCGAGTAGAAGTTCGGCACGATGCCCAGCACGCGCTGGCTTTCCTCAACGTGTACTTCCTCCTCCGCGATCTGTTCCTGATTCGCCGTGACGTGGACCTCGGTCACCCCCGCATTCATCGCCAGCACAATCTTTGACAGGGAGTGGGTTTCGCCGGGCTGCACGACGATCGCCTCCGACTCATAGGTGCTCACGTCGCCACCGGTGATCATCAGCTTGTACGTTCCCGGCGCCAGATTGGTGAAGGTGAACTGGCCATCGGCGCCGGACTGCACATCCCGTTGTCCGGAAGGGCCGGAAAGCACGAGGTGCGCGCCCTCCACCATATCGCCGTTCGTATTGACCACGGTACCCTCGATCGTGGCCGGTGCGGCGGGGCCGTCGGGCGCATCGGGTACAAGCGCTGCGTGGGAAGAACTGAAGCCTGGCGCATCGGGTAAAGCCTGCGCGTTCCCGGCCGTCTGCGCCTGCAGCTCAGGAAGACCAAAAGCCAGCGTCAGCAGGATTGCCAGGCATCGTGGGCGTGAATGATGGTACTGAAGCAAGTTCGGGTTCCTCGGAGATTCCCGGATAGGACCATCCCGAGTCGCACGAGAAATGAGCCCCAGGGTGATGGACGCCACCGCTAGTGTGACGGGTTGTGAGAGGAAGCGTGATCGATTCTGGCTGGGATGACGATTTCTTCATTGCCAGGCAACCCCAGGCTCCCGGTTACCAACCGCGAATCCGCAACGCCCGTACATTAGAATTGCGCACCGATGGCCAGGAGCAAATCAATCCGCTGGCTGCTGATCGCCGCAGCTGTCGTTGTCGCTTTTCTCGCCATTGGAACGACGATCCAACGCCGGGCCGAGCGGAAACGGCAGGCCTCTTACCAATCGGTTCTGCGCCAATACTCGACCAAACTGAAGCCGGGCATGCAGCGAGGCGAAGTCGAGGCATTCCTCGCCTCTCAGGGGCGTACATTCGAGCAGACCTGCTGCCTGTCGAGTGTCAAGTTGGGGTCCAGCGCGCTCGAAGACATCGTGAAGATTGGCTCGGGACCGAAACTCTGGTACTGCAGTAAAAACGACATGTATCTGGTCTTCGAGTTCGACTCCCCACCCGGTGCTGCCGTCCGGGAATCCGACGCCTCGGACTCCTTGCGTCGCGTTGCCCTTGTGCCATGGCTCGGGGGCTGCCTGTAGCGTCACCTCTTCATAGTTAAGCTGGAGTTTCCCATGCCCATCGCCATCGTCCGTCTCGGCACTCCACGAAAACGCGACGAGGGCCTGCGCCTCGGCACCGTGCGCCGACCTCCACGCGGGGTGCCCAAAGCCGACTTCGCGAAACGCGACTTCTACGATGTGTGGCTTCCCACCCTCTCGCCCAGCGAGCCGCTGCTGAAGCAAGCCCTGTCCACCCATGACCCACACGCCGAGCATCCGGAACGCGCGTGGAAGGCCTTTGAGCGCAAATTTCGGGCGGAGATGAAGCGGCCCGAGGCGGCTCACCTGCTCGACACCCTGGCGGCGCTTTCGCACCAGACCAACTTCTCCCTGGGCTGTTACTGCGCAGACGAGAACCTCTGCCACCGGTCGATCCTGCGCAAGCTGCTGGCCGAGCGCGGGGCGAAGATGGCCTGACCCCGCTCCTTGCATCCCGAGCCGCCTCGCATCCAATATGGTTGATATCTGCCGAGGTCGTGCCATGCCGCGCCGCTTCTCCTTGTTCCTTCTCTCCCTCCTGGTTGCCGCCGGTTTTGCTGCGTCGGTCCGCGCACACGCCCAGGATGACCCTCTCACCGAGGATGAAGTCCAGCAAATTCGCGAAAGCAAGATCAATCCCAACGAGCGCGTCAAGCTCTACCTCAAGTTCATCGATCAGCGCCTGGACGCGATCAAACAGCTGGCGGGCTCGGGGAAGAGCGCGAAGGAAAAGGCCCAGATCCACGACAAGTTCGAGGAGTTTACGCGCCTGTGCGATGAGCTGCAGGACAACCTGGACACCTACGATGAGGCGTACGCCGACATTCGCAAGTCGCTCAAGGATCTGGTCGCGGATACAGCCCGGTGGCCAACCGTTCTGAACGCGGTCGGTTCCGACCCCGGCTTCGACTTCTCGCAGAAGACCGCGCTGGAGGCAGCCAGGAGTGCCGCGGACGAGGCGCATCAGATGTCGCTGGAGCAGCAGGTCTACTTCGACGTGCACAAGAAGGCGCGCGGCGGCACCGGCACCGGTCCCAGCTAGGGAATCTCCGATGAAGCTCCCGCTTTGAAGAACCACGGCTTCACAGCTTCCGGAAAGCACCCGATTCTTTGCTTGTGGCCCTCACCGGCGCATACTTTGCGATCAGCGGGGTGGGGACCAGAAGATTAGCCCGACAATGAGAACGACGATCAGACTGACGAAGAGCACCCGCTGCCATACCGGGGCCTCGCTGAATTCCTCCGTCAGTCGTCCGAAGGCCGCTGCTACCCCGAGGACCGTGGCGAGGATCACTGCAAGGATCAGGACTGCCAGCACGATTCCAAGCGCAATATGCACGGTCTCGGTCATGCGCTCGATGCTAACGCTGTGGGCCATTCCCCACAAATGCTGACCTCAGCGCGTCGCGACGCGATCCGTCCGCTATGTCTTTGGCGCTGAGTCACGTTTCCTTTTGCGGTTCGCGATGAGGTTGTAAACCATTGCGACCACAACGCAGACGAAAGTCACACCCATCACACGTCCCGCAAAAAACAGAGGCGCTCCAATTATCGAGGGGCCTCTTGGAGGCGAGAAAGTTTGCCACAAGGCCAAAAGAAAACCCAAACCAAAGCAGCCTAGCACTTGCCGCACAGTCAGCCGCATTTACGTGTCACTCCAATCTTCAATGCGATTGCCACCCGAATGCTACTACACCTGGCTCACGCTCCATGAAACATCAAAGGGGCACCGGCTGAACCAGCCTGATGCCCCTTGTAGCTCACATCGGTTTGAAGGGGCACGGCTTCAGCCGTGCCGTAACAATCCGCGAAATGGTTCGGGCTTCAGCCCCCGAGGGACGTTCTTGATGGCTTAATCGGAGCCACACTAGCGCATGCGGCGGGTCCGCAGCGCCCGCACCATTCTCGACAGGTAAATGAGCAGGTTGGCGCCACACACCGCGATCGCACTGCCGACAATTACCCGAACCGAGAGGTGCGGGTAGACAATCGCGTCCAGATAATGCGCGAGACAATCCCCGGTGTACGAAGGGACGCCGCCGGCTGATTCGAATCGATCCTCGAGCATCGTCAGCGGGCACGGCCACGGGCCCACTTCCGCGATGACTCCCCACACAATCGAAGCGAGATGAAAGGCGGTCAGCCACGGGCGGCCGCGTGTCCAAACCGTGCCGAAGATCACCCACAGGATCCACGCCAGGTGGAACGCCAGCGCCAGCGCGGCCAGACCCTTCATGCTTCGATCTTAGGCGCGGCTGCCGGCGCTCGCAGACCGCGAGCAGTAACTGACGATTCTCGTCGCTGCGGATTCGCTCTGTTGGTCCGCACCGCGCCGGTTTACACTTGCCCTCGGTTCAAGAGGGACAGAAATGCCACGACTGAGAAAGTGTCTGTCTGCGTTGGCCTGCGCTGCGCTGGCGATCGGATCTTCTGCGACGAAGGGTCAGGAGACCGCGCAGAATCCAGCTCCAGGCACGGGTCCCGATCTCAGCTTCCCCACCGTGCTCTACGGCGTGGCCTACTACAACGAGTACATGCCCGGCGACCAGGCCGCGCGCCTCGACAAGGACGTTGCGCTGATGAAGGCCGCCGGCCTCAACGTCGTCCGCATGGGCGAGTCCACCTGGAGCCTGTGGGAGCCCGAAGACGGCCACTTCGACTACGCCTGGATGGACCGCGTCGTCGACGCCATGGGCAAGGCCGGCATCAAGGTCATCCTCGGCACGCCCACCTATTCCATTCCCGCGTGGATGGCCCACCAGCACCCGGAGATCCTCGCGGATCGACTCAGTCCCAACGGCGGTCCCGCCGTGCCCAGCACCTACGGTATGCGGCAAAACATGGACACCGACTCACCCGCGTACCGGTTCTACGCCGAGCGGCTCATCCGCCACATCGTCGCGCACTATAAGGACAACCCCACCGTCATCGGCTGGCAGCTCGACAACGAAACCTCCAGCTACGACGCCGCCAATCGCGACGTCTTCATCGGCTTCCAGCACTACCTGGAGAAGAAGTTCGGCACACCCGAAGCCCTCAGCAAAGCCTGGTTCCTGAACTACTGGGGCGAGAACCTGCACACCTGGGAGGACCTGCCCACCCGCGACGGAGCGCAGAGCACCGGCTACAAGCTGGAGTGGACGCGCTGGAGCCAGATGCGCGTCACGGACTTCCTCCACTGGCAGGCCACGCTGGTGCGCGAATGTGCCTCGCCGCGCCAGTTTGTCACCACCGACTACGGCGGCATGATGAAGCGCGACGTCAACGAAGAAGCGATTGCCAGCTTCCTCGACATCCCCGCCGTGAACATCTACCACTACACCCAGGACCACTACGACGGCTCGTTTCAGTCCATCCAGACCGACTTCACCCGCTCGCTCAAGCACTCGAACTTTCTGGTGACTGAAACCAACGCCCAGACCATCGGTTGGACCTCCGAAAGCCAGTTTCCGCCCTACGATGGTCAGCTCCGCGAAGACGTTTACACCTATCTCGCCGGCGGCGCCAACATGGTCGAGTACTGGCACTGGGCTTCCATTGCCGCGAATCAGGAGACTTACTGGAAGGGCATCCTGTCGCACGACCTCGAGCCCAATCGTGCCTATGCGGAGATGAGCCGTACCTCGCACGAGCTCGAAAAGATCGGCCCGCAACTGGTCGGCCTGAAGATCAAAAACGACGTCGCCATCCTGTGGAGCCGCGACTCCGCCAACGCCATCAACTTCATGCCCTACGGCGGTCCCGCTCCCGATCGCAGCTGGACGCGTACCCCCGACGGCTACTTGTCTCTCGTGCAGCAGCTGCATCGCTCGCTCTACAAGCTCAACATCGGCTCCGACTTCGTCTTCCCAGAGACCCAGGACTTTTCGGCGTACAAGGTACTCATCGTGCCCGCGCTCTACATCTCCGACGATGCACTGCTCCAGCGCATCTCGGACTACGTGAAGAACGGCGGCCACGTGATCATGACCTTTAAGAGCGGATTCGCCAATGAGAACTCCGCCGTCCGCTGGGTGCGCGCGCCCGGACCGCTGCGCGAGGCTGCCGGCTTCAGCTACCAGGAGTTCTCGAATCTCGAGACTCCGCTGGCGCTCAAGGGCGATCCGTTTCACGTCGGGGCGGCGGACAACAAAGCCTCGTACTGGGCAGAGTTCCTGATGCCCGAGCACGCCACGCCGCTGGCCTGGTACGACCATCCCTTCTTCGGCAAATGGCCGGCCATCACCCTGAACCATTACGGGTCCGGCACGTTGCTCTACGAGGGAACGTACCTCTCCGACGCGCTGCAGACCGCGGTCGTCCGCGACGCACTCACCAAAGCCGGGCTCACCGGTCCCGACCAGGACCTTCCGGCCGTTGTCCACGTACAGCATGGCGTGAACCGGATGGGCAAACGCCTGCACTACTACTTCAACTACTCGGCGAGCGAGCAGAAGGCCACCTACAGCTACGGCGCGGGCACCAACCTGCTCGACGGTAAGCCGGTGGCAAAAGGCGCGACGCTGACGCTCGCTCCCTGGGACCTGGCCATAGTCGAAGAGTGACTCGATGCGCGGGGAAACATCGCGAAACACGGAATATCGGCGGACAACGCCTTAGTGTTTAGGGCACGACTCTAGGTGCGCGTGTCCCCCTGGCTACATCTGCGGCCTGAGGCAACCAGAGTAGAGGAAGAGGTATCTCCAAACCCACGTCCCGCAGCTAGCAGATTCCCTTCGTCTGACCAGCGATCTTCCCTTCGCCTGACCAGCGATCTTCCCTTCGTCTGACCAGCGATCTTCCCTTCGCCTGACCAGCGACCGCAATCAGTTCTACACCTCCCATGAAACTCCGAAAACCCCGCAAAAACCCCCGTGGAAACTCCGCGAAAACCCCGCGCTGAAAGCGCCAGGTTCACCCCACAGCAAGTAGAAGACTCCCTCACCACCGCCTTCATCAACAGATTTCGAACCCGTGTTTCAGCCATTCGTAACGTACCTGGACCTTTTTGGGACGATGCCGCCTTCTTTCCGCAACCTGGTTCGTCGTACCGCAAGCCAACTCAAATGGACTGGCACTTCAGCCGCTGCGGGATGTTTTTCCACTTCTTTCCGATACCCCCATCGCCCCCCCCACACAACGCATGCCACCCCCTCGTCCCTTACACTTGAAGGAGGACCATGTTCTACCGCACAGACGATCTAAGGATCCGAGCGACCAAAGTCGTGCTGCCGCCGGTCTTCCTCGAGGAGGAGCTGCCGGTCACCGAAGCCGCGTCGGCAACGGTGTTCCACGCGCGGCAGGAGATCGTCGACATCCTGAACCAGCGCGACCCCCGGCTGATCGTCGTCGCCGGACCGTGCTCCATCCACGACCCCACGGCCGCGCGCGAGTACGCGAAGCACCTCAAAGACGCGATGGCCGAGTTCGCCAATGAGCTGCGCATCGTGATGCGGGTCTACTTTGAGAAGCCGCGGACGACCCTGGGCTGGAAAGGCCTGATCAACGATCCGTTCCTCGACGAGTCCTACCGCATCAACGACGGCCTGCGCCTGGCGCGCAAGCTGCTCATTGATCTGGCCGAGATGAGCGTGCCCGCCGGCACCGAGTTCCTCGACATGATCTCGCCGCAGTACGTGGCGGAGCTGGTGAGCTGGGGCGCGATCGGCGCGCGCACCACCGAGAGCCAGGTGCACCGGCAACTGGCATCGGGTCTGTCGTGCCCGGTCGGCTTCAAGAACGGCACCTCGGGCAACGTGCAGATCGCCATCGAGGCCATCGTATCGGCCGCGCACCCGCATACATTCCTCGGCCAGTCGCGCTACGGCCAGTCCGCGATCCTCTTCACTGGCGGAAACGCGGACTGCCACATCATTCTGCGCGGCGGGCGCCAGACCGTGAACTACGACGCCGCGTCGGTTGAAGAGACCTGCCGCATGCTGGAGAAGGCCGGCCAGACGCCGCGCGTGATGATCGACTGCAGCCACGCCAACAGCGGCAAGGACTACACGCGCCAGGCCTCGGTGTGCCGCAACGTCGCCGGTCAGATTGCAGCGGGCGATCGACGCATCGTCGGCGTAATGCTGGAGAGCAACCTCGTCGCCGGCGCGCAGAAGCTCGTTCCCGGTCAGGAGTTGGTCTACGGACAGAGCATCACCGACGGCTGCATCGGCTGGGACGAGACACGCCAGATGCTCGGCGAGTTGGCCGCGGCGGTGCGAGCGGGCCGGACGAAACAGGCCGCCCAGGCAACACAACCGTTCGCCGTCGCGAAGTAGCTCCCGCTGCGCGACTCAGAAATCGACTCAGGACAGCAGGCTCAGGACAACACCTATGTCACGATTCGCAGAACCCATGGCGCGCCTGATCGAGGAGCTGCGCAAGCTGCCCGGGATCGGCAACAAGTCGGCGCAGCGGCTGGCCTTCCACATCCTGCGCTCCGACGATCTGGACGCCGAGGCGCTCTCCACCGCGATCCGCGAGGTCAAGGAGCGGCTGCGGCTCTGCTCGGTCTGCAACAACATCACCGACGTCGACCCGTGCCTCTACTGCGCGAGCCCGACGCGCAACCAGCGGCTGGTGTGCGTCGTGGAGGAGCCCACCAACATCGGCACCATCGAGAAGACGCGGTCGTGGAACGGCGTCTTCCACGTGCTGCACGGCACGCTGTCGCCGCTGCACGGGGTGGGGCCGGAGCATCTGCGGACCAGCAACCTGGTGGCGCGTGCGGAGGGCGGCGAGATCGACGAGGTCATTCTCGCCATGTCGCCGACCGTGGAAGGCGAGGCCACCGCAAGCTGGCTCGCCGACCTGCTGCGCGGGTCGGGAGTGCGGATCACGCGCATCGCGACCGGCGTTCCGGCGGGCAGCGACATCGAGTACGCCGACGAGGTGACGATGACGCGCGCAATGGAGGGCCGGCGCGAGGTCTGAGGTTTAGGCGCGGCGCGTCTTTGGCGCGCTCTTGTTTGCATCCGCCGTCGCGCCTTTGGCAAAGAGAGCCTTCGGCGCAGCCCGCTCCCATGCCGCACGCATTGCCTCGCGCACCCTTTCTTTGTCCGCCGTTTTAAGCAGGACATGCGTGCAGCCCTGTCTGCCCCACGCGCCGTTGACCGGGACGAAGGACTTCGGGTCCGCCGCCACGAACTCCGCCTGCTGATCGGGAAAGAGCTTCACCATGCCGCGGCTCGCATTCGGATAACCGAGCGTCGCAAAGATCTTGCCGGCCACGCGGAAATCCGGATGGTTCATGTGGGCATGCTCTTCGGTTTCGGGCAGGCTGAGCGCGAGGCGGCGGAAGTCGGCGGCGGTCATGCAGTTTGTCCCGCGATGGCGGCCTTCATCTCTTCTTCGGAAACGTCTTTGATGTGTGTGGCAACGTACCACTGGAAGCCGAAGGGGTCTTCGAGGCCGGCCATGCGGTCGCCGTAGAACTGGTCGGTTGGCTCGCGCAGGCTCTTCGATCCGGCTGCGATCGCTTTGTTGTAAATGGCGTCGCAGTCCTCGGTGTAGAACATCAGGGTCATGGGCGCGCCGCCGTAGTGCGCCGGGCCGTGGATGCCGCGCTCGGGAAACTCGTCGGCCAGCATCACGACGGAGTCGCCGATGCGGATTTCAGCGTGGCCGAGCCGGCCGTCGGGCTGGGGCATGCGCATGATTTCCTCTGCGCCAAAAACCTGTTTGTAAAACTCGATGGCTTTGGCGGCGCCGCACACGTGCAGATACGGCTGGACGCTGTGGTAGCCCTCGGGAATAGGTTTCACTGGGGACATAGGGACCTCCTCTTCGATGCAGACCATTGTCGGCCTTCGGAGGCAGGTGAGGGTTGTAAAAATTTGACCCCGCAACTCCGTGGATCTCTTTGATCGAGACACTAAACTGGAACTGCCATGAACAACCCAGACGAGAAGGAGACCCCGCGGCTGAGCCTGAAGGATTGGCTTCTGGCGCCGGAACCGAAGTCGGATTTATTAGCGAAGATGATTCCGAAGCGCGGCCGGATGCGCCCACGATTCGTGGACCTTAGCGACACCCCTACGCCAAAGGCACGTGATTCAGGTGTTCCGTCGCCCGCGCGAGGTACGCCGCCGGAGTCATCCCCGAAAACGCCTGGAAATCGTGGATGAAGTGGGCCTGGTCATAGTAGCCGCCGTCCAGGGCGACCCGGGCCCAATTCACGCCGGCTTTGCGATGGACGCTTTCGAGCACGCGCTGGAAGCGGCGCACTCGACAGAAAGCCTTGGCGGCAGCCCGATCTGATCACGGAACAGCTCGATGAACCGGCGCTGGCTGAGGCCGATGCGATTGACGACGCCGGCCACGGTCGCGATATGCGGGACGCGGCAAATGTGAGCGCGCGCAAACCCGATGGCCGGATGCAGATCGAGCGGCCGGACCCGTTGCCGCAGCAGGGTCCGCTCAAGGATGAGGAACATCGCACCGACAGAGGGCGCGGCCAGCAGCTGCTCGCGAACCTCGCCGGCGGCAGCGCCCCACAGGCAGTCGAGCGGCGCCGACTGGTTGGCGATTTCGCTGGCCGGCTCGCGAAAGAAGGGAAACGTGCCGCCCGGCTGGAACTCGATGCCGATGACGCGATCCTGGGATGCGGTATCGATGGCGAAGCAGCCGGTGCGCGGGCCGGTGAGGCCGGCGACGCCGCAGGAGGTGTATCGATCGAGATGGTCTGCTTCGTAGAGGCGCATCTCCTCCTCGCGCAGATTGATAACGAGGGCGGCCTCGCCGTTGGGCATGAGGCGCTCGCGCGCATGGGGCCGGGGCGCGCCTTCCCAATACCAGAAGCAGCGGACAAAGGCGGCCAGCGGCGGCGCGGGGATGTACAGGCGATGCACGATTCGCTCCCTGCCGTCAGATTGCAGCAAAGGGCAGAGCGGATGCAAGGCGGGCGACAAGGCGCCTCGCAGGGAACTGTGGGCGCCTGTCTGTTGGGGGAGGGTGCTTCAGGACGCCCGCTCGGAACGAGCGGGCGTGAAATCGTCAACGGATTCGGAGATCGCAGCGGGACGGGGCAGGACGTGGATCCAACCCTGCGCGTCCTGCACCAGGATCAGAGTCTGGGCGCAGGCGCCGCAGAGCCAGTAATGCTCCAGACGCCGTTCCCGCTTCAATTCCGGGCGGGTGGCTCCGAGGGAGGCGTCGAAAACATAGATACGGCCGTCGCGTAAGTAGTGGAGAGGCTTGCCGCATCCCGAATTCGCGCAATAACTCACCATGGGGGTGCCCTTCTTTCAGCAGTTGACCAGCAACGAGGGCCCGGAACCGCACGCCGCTTTCGAAACGGGAAGGGAGAGGAGAGGGTATGCGGTCAGCCAGGGAGCTCCGCATGCAGGCGCCTTGTTCCCGCTGAATCTCAGCGTGTTACCAACATTTATTCAGCGCCGCCTGAGGCGGCGTGCGGCTCCAACTTGTGCTTGCGCGGGGAAAGGGAGAGCAGTCTGACCGGATTACAACGTCGTACGAATCGAGATAGTATAGAAAAAGTATGGACGTATAAGTGGCAGAACGTCAAGTTACCTCGGTCATATCATGGTGAAAAGACGCGCCAAAAACTGGCGTTGTTGAACATATAATCGTTTCAAATTGAAATGTGATTCTTCCCGCCAGTTATACCCATAGTAATCCGCCTGACGATCGTTCTCTATCTGGCGGCTAAAGCGATTTTGTTGCGACGCCTCTTCCGAAAATCGTCGAATCTGGCGCATACTATCCGCCGGGGATCACGCAGATGGCAAAGCACCCGAGGGCCCGAGATGCCAAATATCCTTACGTCGTGGAAGGAGATTAGTCAGTACCTCGGCAAAGGGGTTCGCACCGTGCAGCGGTGGGAGCGGGAAGCCGGTCTGCCGGTGCGGCGGGAGAACCCGGCACGGCAGTCCGTGCTGGCGATCCCGGAGGAGCTGGACGAGTGGGCGCGCTCCCGCACGCGGGGCCCGGCCGGACCGGTCGCAGAAACGCTTCGAAAAGAATTGACGGCGCTGCGCGAAGAGACGAGTGAGCTGCGCCGACGGCTGGATTTCATCGAGGGGATTGTACGCCAGCCGCGCAGGCGGCGTGAAAAGGCCCCCGGCGCCGATCGACGGCGCCGCAATCTCCACATGCTCGGGGGCGCCGATCGATCCCCGGCTGCCGACTGAGACGACTCAGTTCCTCGTCGGCGTCAGTTCCATCGGCTCGCTGAGACTGAAGACGAGAATCGATCCCTGTGGGAGATTCGCAGCCTCCGGGCGGCCCGTGATCATGTGGGCGGTGACAGCTCCGGCGCCAACCACGGTTCCGACGCCCGCACCCACCGGACCGGCGATCAGGGCGCCCGCCGTGGCTCCGGCTCCCGCGCCGGCTCCGTACTCCACCGCATCCTTCTTGTAGTGGGTCGCGGCCTGAATGCCGCCCTCGGCGTCAGCGCGCGTGCCGGAGGCATTCGACAGCACCGCCTCCGCATAGATGTGGTAGGTGGTGCCGTCGGGCAGCAGAATCGCCTCGGGGCGGAGGCGCAGCGTGGCCTTGGGGCCGATGTGGTGGCCCTGCGAAACCTGCACAACACGGCCGCGCATCTCCGCGCCGACCGGGATGATGATACGGCCGTCCTTATAGACGTCGTGATCGACGATGGCGCGGAAGGACGCGCCTTTCTGCGTACCCGCCGTGGATAAATCCTGCGAGAGGCGCACGCGGATGTTGGTGCCGGAGGCCAGCTCGTTGGGATTGGAGGGGACGACCGTAACGATGTCCGCGTCGGGATTCCACACACGTTTCGTCAGCGAGGCGGTGGTCGAGCTCGGGACCGAGGTCACAATATCGTCGTCGAAATTCGTATGCCGGGGCGTGGCGGCGGCCGGCGTCGCGGGCGTCATGGGAATCGCCGCGGACGGCTTGGGAATCGAAGCCGGGGCAGGCGGCGTCATGTCCTCGTCGGTGGTGATGGTGTCGTCGGCCGGAGGGTGCGCGACGCCGGTGACGCGCTGGGCCTGATCCTGCGGGCTCTGCTGGTTCTGGGCGGGCGGAGTGGACTGAGCCAACGCTGTGGTCAGGAAGAAACCGGCGGCGAAGACCGCCAGGGGGGCGAATCGGCCCGTGGTTTTCATTTTGCGTTCTCTCCTTGCCGAGCACCCAGCGCGGGCGGCTTTGGTCAGTCTTGAACCCGGATCGCGCAATTTAGTCGCGACCGAGGGGAGGTTGGGGGCGGCGTGGTCGCAGCCCCTCCTGTTGAAGAGCGTATCCTGGCGGGGCGAGCGCGTGCCAGCCATTCGGCGAACTTCGCGAACCACAGCGGTTACCTCAGGCCGACTCCCAACTCCCAACTCTCAACTCGTGACTCTCAACTCGTCACTCTCAACTCCCTACGCCCTACTCCCGGGTGCCCCACCCTTGTCGCCGCCTTTGCGACAGGGTGGGCTGGACGGCCCCTCATTGCAGGAAACGGCGTGCCATCCGCCGGTTCCGGAACCACTTGGCCGCGCCGAGGGCGAAGAGCATCAGGCCGAAGGGCAGGCACATCATGGCCACCATCAGCGAGAGCCATCCGGTGTTGGTGTGCGGGCCCTGGCGGCTGATGCCGCCGAAGACGGCGGCGGTAAGCAGCGCCGCGAGAATGCCGGCCAGCAGCATGCCGCCGCCGGCCCTGAGCAGGGCTCGCGTGCCGTCGTCGGGTGGAGCTGATAAAGGTGAACCTGCCTGGGACATTGGCCTATCGAAACGCCGCCACCAGCATCACGCGCACCACAACCCCGGTGACCGAAACGTAGAGCCAGAGGGGAAAGGTGTAGCGCGCCAGCCGGCGGTGGGCGGCGAATCGCCGCGAGAGCGAGAGGTAAAAGGTGATGAGCACGATAGGCAACGCCACCGTCGAGAGCACAATGTGGCTGATCAGGATGGGCAGGTACGCGTCATAGTAGACGCGATTGTGCACCGGGTAGAGCGTGTCGCCGTGCAGCGCGTGATTGGCGATGTAGGAGATGAGAAACAGCGAGCTGAAGACGAAGGCCGTCATCATGCTGGCCCGGTGGGCGGCAATGCGGTGCGTGCGGATGAAGTAGAAGCCCACCAGCAGCGCGATGGCGGCCAGCCCGTTAAGCAGCGCGTTGAGGTTCGGAAGAAACGTGTAGTGCTGGGCCGCTGCATCCGGAGCCGGATGCACGTAGATCAGCCAGAAGAGAAACAGCACCGCCGCGATGCTGATGCCGATGATCGCCGCCACCGCCGCCGCTGCCGATGACCGCGGCGTCGGACTGAGCTTCGGACTTGAGATGACTGACGGCATCGAGCTGCTCCCGTAACCTGTAACCCGTAACCTGTTCCTTGCTATCTCGCGTTCAGCATGAGCGCGGTGAGCAGCAGGGGCAGATAGATCACGCTCACCTTGAGCAGATCGCGGGCATACATTCTCGATTCAATTTCACTCCGCGCGCGCACAATCCGCGAGAAGCGAATCGTGTAGCCGAGATATCCCAGTCCCAGCACCACAGCCACCACGGCGTAAATCCTGCCGTCCATGTGCAGCCAGAACGGGAGCAGGCTCGCGGGGATCATGAGGACCGCGTAGGTGAGCGCCTCCAGCGCGGTCGACCAGCCATCGGGCTGCGCCACCGGCAGCATACGAATGCCGGCGCGCCCGTAGTCCTCGCGATACAGCCAGGCGATGGACATGAAATGCGGGAACTGCCAGACGAACAGGATGGCGAACAGCGCCACACCCTGCCACTCGATGAGGCCGCGTGCGGCCGTCCAGCCGAGCAGCGGCGGCATGGCTCCTGGAAAAGCCCCTACGAAAGTCGCCAGCGTGGTGTAGCGCTTCAGCGGCGTGTAGACGGCAACATAAAGAAACGCGGTCAGCAGGGTCAGGCCGCCGGTGATGAAATTTGTTTCGCGTGTGAGCCACAGCGTTCCTGCCACGATGGCGAGCAGCCCGACAATGATGCCGTGCGCCAGCCCGATGCGGCCCGTTGCCATGGGGCGATTCTCCGTGCGATGCATCTTCGCATCCAGGCGGCGCTCGATAACCTGGTTCAGAGCCGCGGAACCCGCCGAGACCGCGCCGATGCCGATCAGCGTCTCCAGCAGCCCGGGCTGCAGGCTGCTGATGCCGGAGCGCATCGAGCCGAGATAGAAGCCGGCCCAGCCGGTGAGCACGACCATCCCGGTGACGCGGAACTTGAACAGCTCGCGATAGTCGACCAGCAGCGACGCGGTCTCGCCCGCCCTCGGCGCGTGCAGATGTGGATGCGGTTCTTCGGCGGTGCGCGCATCAAACGGGACCATCTCCGGCGTGACGCCGGAAGCGGCCGATGTCAGAGCCATCGAGCCTCCACGCAATCGTTACGATGGATGGAAAAGTGCATGGAAAGGAAAGGATCAGCGGAACAGGGAACTTCCTTTTTCATGATACAGGGCGGCGGGCTCCGAATTGCCCACCCTCAACTGCCTCTCCAAAACTCCGCTCCAGCGCGCCAGTCTCGTCGGGCTTTGTATCCAGCTAGCCTCGCGGCGCCAGCTCCACCGCCTGCCGCAGCGCCTCCAGCATGCTGCGCTCGTCGGCCACACCCGTACCCGCGATGTCGAACGCCGTCCCGTGATCCACCGAGGTCCGGATCACGGGCAGCCCCACCGTGATGTTCACCCCCGACTCCAGCCCCAGCACCTTCACCGGCCCGTGACCCTGGTCGTGGTACATCGCAATCACCAGATCGAAATCACCCCGCTGCGCGCGAAAGAACACCGTGTCCGCCGGCAGCGGCCCATCGACATTCCAGCCGCGCGCACGGCACGCCTCGATGGCCGGCGCCAGCTTCGTCTCCTCTTCGCCGCGGCCAAACAGCCCATGTTCGCCGGCATGCGGATTGATCCCGCACACCGCGATGCGCGGGTTCGCGATCCCGATCCGCGCCAGTGCCTCCTGCCCGCGCGCAATCGTCCGCTCCACCAGCCCAGGCTCGATCTTCTCGATCGCGTCCAGCAAACCGATGTGTGTGGTCACGTGCAGCACCCGCAGCTTCGGCGTCGTGAGCATCATCGACACCTCCGGCGTGCCGGTCAGATGCGCGAGCAGCTCCGTGTGCCCAGGAAATTTATGCCCCGCGGCCTGCAGTGCTTCCTTATTTAGCGGAGCCGTGCAGATTGCCGCCACTCGCCCCGCAAGCGCCAGGCGCGCCGCGACTTCGATATAGCGATACGCAGCCTCGCCCGCGACCGCGGATAACTTTCCCCACGCAAGATCCGGCGGGATGAGCCCGGACTCGGAGTCAGGCTCCACGCAGTTCACACGCCCCGCATCGAACGCCGCCGACTCGATCTCCCCCTCGCGAACGCTGCGCACCTCCAGTCCGCTGCCGACAATCTTGCCCGCCGCGCGCAGCCGCTCCACATCGCCGATCACCAGCGGGCGGCACATCGCGTGCACCTCAGCGTGCCCGAGGCTCTTCATGATGATCTCCGGCCCCACGCCGGCCGCATCGCCCATCGTGATCGCAATCAGCGGCGCCGTCGCGTCGGGGTCCCCGATGCGCCCCGTTTTGGCGCGGTGGGGTGAACTCATCGACCCACCCCCGCCTGCGACGGTTCCGGCGCGCTCCGCTTCAGTCCGCGCATGAATTCCCCGCACCGCACCAGCGTCTCCGCATCGCCGAATCCGCCTGCCTTCGTCACCACCGGCACCACGCGCCTCCAGCGCTCCGTCGTTGAGAACGCCACGCCCGCTTCCACTTCGCCGCGCAATCGCAGCCGCGTCACACCCCACGCATCCAGCACCGCCCGCGCCGTCTCGCCTCCAGTCGCCACCAGTCCCCCGATCCGATCTGAACAAGCAGCAACAAACCGCCCCAGAGAGCGCGCCAGTTCCGCTCCTTCTTCATAGGTCAATAGCCCATCGCATTGCGGAAACACCAGCACATCCTGTCCCAACTCGAGGGCCCGCTCCAGTCTTCTTGTTTCCTCCACACCCGCCTCCGCGCCCGCGAGAAACCCCACCGCCGGAATCCGCAGCGTCTCCACTCCCTCAACGGCGCTCAGCCTCGTCGCCTGTTCGCGCGCGATCTCGGTCATGCTCCCCACCATATATAAGGTTGGCCCGGCCGCAAATTCCGGAACCGCCGCCGCGGTTCTCGCACTCCAGCCCATCGCCACCGCCAGCTGCCGCGCCAGGCCCGAGGATCCCACCCAGACCGCGCCCCGTCGAAGCACCATCGACGCCGACGCAATTGCCGCCAGATCCGCTTCCGTCTCCGCATCGCAGATCACGACTTCGGCTCGCCGGGCCGCCGACAGCATCGCGCGTTCGAGCATCGCCGGCTCAGATCGGACCCGCTCCAGCGCAATCAGCGATGATCTCAACCCAGACACGGCGAGCGTCTCCATGATCGTCGACGCCGGCTTTGTCTTCTCCCGCTTCCACACATCCGACTCATCGAGCGGAACCCCGTGTACCAGCACCTTTCCGCCAATCACCGTGCGTCCCTGCGAAGGAAGCGACGGCGCAAACACCGCGACGGCCTTTTCGCGGATCACTGCTCGACGGGCATCGAGTATCGCCGCCAGCTCCGCGGCGACATGCCCGCGCAGCGTCGAGTCGACCTTCCTGAACAGCATTCTTTCCCCGCCCTGGTGCCGCACGAGTTCGCGCATTGCATTCGCGGCTTCCTCGGCCGAACGCCAGCGGGTGTCCGCATCAATCGCGACGAAACGTCCATCCCCAACCTCATCCGCGTGCAGCATCAGCACCCCGTCTCCGCACGCCACGGCGCAGTCCGCCGCCCCCGCCAGATCGTCCGCGATTACCATCAGACTTTGTACCGAGCGCCCGCGCGCCGCCCGGCCTTTGCGAATCCGCACATCCCACCACGCTGTCAGCAGCGGCGCCAGCATCGTGGTCACGATCACGCTCGACGCCACCAGCACCGTCGCCGGAGCCGCCGCCTCCGCATATTTGTGGTTCGCGGCGGCTACGAGCGCCGGCACCGCCGCTGCATTTCCCGCCGTCGTCGCGGCACCGACGCCCGCAAGGCCTGTGCCGCCGCAGAGCCGGTCCACCGTCAACAGCGCCACGCCCGAAACCGTCAGCACCGCCAACCCCAGCCCGATGCCCACCAGTCCCGCGCCCCACACCAGCTTCAGGTTCAGCGCTGCACCAAGCGCAAACGCGAAAAACGGAATCATGACCGGCGTCGCCTGCGCGAGAAACTTCCGTAGTTCCTCGTCCAGATTGCCCACCACGAGCCCGATCAGCAGCGGCAGCACGGCGCCCAGCAGGGTCGGCCACGGAAAGGTCGCCAGCCCGGCCACGCCCAGCGTCACCATGGTCAGAAACGGCCCCGACTCCAGCCCCATCACTGAGTAGGCCGCCGTTTCCTCCGCGGAGCCGTACTGGTTCATCAGCGCCATGTACAGTCCGCCGTTGGTGTCGTTGATCGCGGCCACCACCGCCAGCGTCGACACGCCCGCGAACCATCCTGCGCGCACAGGATCGTTCCCGAGAAAATGTCCCAGGATCACGCCGGCCGCGATGCCCAGCGCGATCTTCGTCGCCAGCAGCGCGCCCCCGCGTTTGACCACCTGCGGCAGCGCCCGCACCTCGATCGCGGCGCCCACGCACACGTAGAACACGGCCAGAATCGGCAGCGCTCCTTCAAACAGCGCCCCCGTGAACGACCCGAAGAACTGCGCCGCATGGGGCACAAACGTGTGCGTCACCGCCCCGGCCAGCAGCGGCACCAGCATGAACCCGCCGGGAATCCGTTCGACCGTTCGCTTGATCGGGATCTGCATCGTTCAGTCCTGTTCGCGCTGTTCCGCTCCCTCGCAATCCTCGCAGATTCGTTCCACGCCGCGCCGAAACTCCTCTTCCGGCGTCAGCAGGCTCACGACCAGCCAGCCCTGTCCCGCAAAGCCGAAGAAGGATCCCGGATGCACATAGACGCCGCGCTCTTCGAGGAGACGCACCGCCAGGTCCTCATCTTTGTTAAGCGCGGGAACCCGCAGCACCGCGTACCAGCCCGCCTCCACTTCCAGGCGCGTGATGGCCGGAACACGTAACAGTATCTGATCTAAATTCCGCAGATTTGCCTGCGTGCGCACCCGAATCTGTTTCTGAATCGAGGAGCAACCGGCGAGCCATGCAGGTAACGCGCACTGGATGGGCGCGTTCATGGATAAGAACGTATCTGCCACCACCTCCAGCCGCGCCAGCGCTTCACTCTGCTCCTCCTGCGGCCCGAACGCGACAATCCAGGCCGCTTTCATCTGCGGCAGCGCGGCAATCTTGCTGATCCCGCTCAGGACAAATGCAAGACAAGGATGTGCGCCCCTCGCAAAACTCCCGGGTGCCCCATCCTGGTCGCGCGAGGCTTTTTCGCGCGACAGGGTGGGCGGGCCCACGTTCTGGCTGCTCAGCGGATTGTCGAGAAACACTTCATCCACGATCAGAGCCAGACCGCGCTCCGCGCAAATCCGCTCCAACTCGCGCCGCTCCCCATCCTTTGTATAGTGCCCCGTCGGATTATTCGGGTGCACCACCGCAATCGCCCGGGTGCGCGGCATGATTTGCTCCTGCAACCCGGCAAAATCGATCTGCCATCCGTGGTCGTACACCAGCGGATACGGTACGAGCCGCACATCCTCAATCTGCGCCAGAAAATCGAACAGCGGATAACTCGGCGCCGCAATCAGCACCTCGTCGCCTGGGTCGCAGAGCAGCCGGAAGAGCCATCCATACGCTTCGCTGGTCCCGGTCGTGAGAAAAACCTGCTCCGGCTCGACGTGCGCACCGCGCTCCGCGTAATACCGGCACACCGCCTCGCGCGCCAGACGCATCCCTCGCGGATCGGGATCGTAGACCAGCACCGCGCGATCTCCGAGCGCCGCCAGGATCGCTGCCTCGTCGTACGCAAAGCCGCACTGCGTCGGATTCGACGCGGTTAGATCGAGGACTTCGAGCCCGGCAGCTCGCCGCTCGCGCAGGGCCCGCGCCAGTCGCGTCTCGGCAAGATCCCACGCCGTCCTCGACGAAAATCGCACGTGCTCATCTTTTCATACCAAACGAGTGTCATCCTGAGCGAAGCCCGGCTCACATGTGAGCCGGGCGCAGTCGAATAGCCTGCCCTGAGCAAGTGCTGAGTGAAGCGAGGCACGCGTCGAACGGGGACCTCCCGAGCGTCCGGTAATGGCGACGCCTATGTGTCGCCATTCGCGAGGGAATCCTCCTCCCTCCTTCCTCCTCCCTGTACCCTGTAACCTGTCTTTATGCGCGCCGTCATTTTCGACTACGGCGAGGTCCTCTGCACCCAGGATCGCGCTGCTCACCAGCGCCTCCTCGCTCTCACGGGTCTCGACCCCGATGCCTTCGAGCGCCTCTACTGGCGCGACCGCCGCAACTACGACCTCGGCCTCATGGATGGCCGCGGCTACTGGGCCAAATTCGCCCGCGACGCCGGTCTCAGCTTCACGCCGGCCCAAATCGACGACCTTATCGAGACCGACGTTGTCATGTGGACATCCGTCAGCGAGCCGATGCTCGCCTGGGCGCAGAGCCTGCAGCGCGCGGGCCTGCTCACCGCCATTCTGTCCAATATGGGTCCGGAAGTGCTTCGCACCATGCGCCAGGAATTCGCATGGCTTGCCGATTTCAATCAGCTCACCTGGTCCTGCGAACTCGGCATCGCCAAGCCCGATCCGGCGATTTACACCCTGACCTGCGACAAACTCGGCGTTGCGCCTGCCGACGCGCTCTTCCTCGACGACAAGATCGAAAACGTGCGCGCCGCCGAACAACTCGGACTGCGGGCTCTTCAATTCCGGTCCATCGACCAGCTCCGCACCGATCTCGCGGCACAGAACCTTCTCGACAAGCTGCCCGAGCCCGTACCGGCATGAGAAATGTGGCAGCGCCCGCCGGCCAGCCGAGCCGCCGCCCGGTCCGCGCTCGCAACTGTCTCCGCCGGGGGGAGCAATCTTACGACAGTAACCACAGAGTTATTTGCCAAGTCGTACCGTGCCAAAGCCGCATTCCATCGCAGTCACAAATCTTACCTATTGCTTGGTCAGTAAACTTATCGACCCGCCGATCCAGCTTAACTAGAGAGCATGTGCACGCCCTCGGCAATCGCTGCTCTCGTTCCGCCGAATCCACCGAGCACTGAAATAACCGGACGGGTGCGCGATTGCGCATACTGGATGGGTCAAGCGGAGCTACACTGTTTGATGGATGTTGCGGCTCGTCGCAGCCGCCGTTTTTCGTATCGCCGCCCGGACCGGGTTCCTGCCGTATTTGTAACCTGCACTCGCACGAGTGGCCTGCCGTATGACTGAACGTATTCGAATGCGGAGAAAACAATCTATGAATGCACGAATTTTCAAAGCAGCTTGTCTGGTCCTTACCTCGACAGGCCTGATCTTCCTGTCTATGGGCTGTAAGAAGATCGAGCCTCTGAAGCTGGACTGCAACGCGAGCGCACCTTCGATCTATCCAGGCGACGCGCAAACCGTTACCGCCACTCCCGGCCAGGTCGCCCCCAAGAAGAACTGGGACGTGGTCTATACATGGAGCGGCACCGGCGTGACCGGCAATGGCACCACGGCCACGGTCAGTACCGGCTCGCTCGATCCTGGCAACTACACCGTGAAAGCGGAAGCCAAAGAAGGCAAGAAGGGCAAGGAAGGCGTCAAGCCGAACACCTCCGCCTCCTGCTCGTCGGACTTTGCCGTCAAGCCTTTCGATCCGCCCACTCTCACCTGCGCGGCCAATCCCACAACGGTGATGTCCGGCACGAGCGCCACCGTCACGGCGACCGGATCGAGCCCGCAGAATCGTACGCTCACCTACAACTTCTCGAGTTCCAGCGGATCGATCAGCGGCAACGGCAACACCGCGACGCTGGCCACCACCGGCGCCCCGGCGGGCAACATCACCGTGACCTGCACGGTGCAGGACGACAAGGCCCACACGGTTTCCGCCACCACTTCGGTGGAAGTCCAGGTTCCGCCGCCTCCGCCGCCTCCGAAATCGCAGACGCTGTGCGCCATTCAGTTCGGCGACAAGCGCCGGCCCGAGCGCGTCGACAACGAAGCCAAGGCCTGCCTCGATGACGTCGCTCTCAACGCGCAGCAGAAGCCCGACGCCACCGTGGTCGTCGTTGGCAACTCGGCTCCGCTGCCGGAAAAGAAAGGCCGTCATCACAAGAAGGAGATGACTGCCGCCGATCTGGCCGCGCAGCGCGCCGTCAACACCAAGGACTACCTGGTGACCGACAAGGGCATCGACGCCAGCCGCATCCAGGTCAAAGCCGGCTCCGGCGGCACCGATGAGGTGCAGGACTACCTCGTTCCCTCCGGCGCCACCTTCGACAACGACGTGCCCGGCACGACGGCGGTCGACGAAGGCGCAGTGAAGGCGCAGCCTCGCAACCCGAAGCCGCACCATCACCATAAGGCAGCTGCGAAGACCGGCGGCAGGTAAGCCGTTCTCCAACCCGAAACAGCGAAAGGCCGGCCCACATGGGCCGGCCTTTTTGCATACCCCCAAAAAAGACAGCGCCTCCGCATAGAAGCGGCCAGGTTCACCCTTTAGCCCTTTTGCATACCCCCCAAAAAAGGCAGCGCCCCCCCGAGCCGCGGCCAGGTTCACCCCACAGCAAGAAGCAAAATCCCTCACCACTCAAATTTCAACCCTTTTCATCCGTACTTCAGAACGAACGTACCCCTCAGGAACACTCCCGGCCCATTTTGGGAAAGCGCCCTTCTCCCCGAAGCCGGCTTCGCCGCGTCCCCGCTTCTGGCCACGAACCCGCCAATCGCTGACAATAGAGCCATGCATGACCCCACTGTCATGACCGACGTCCCCGGCGCCCTCGAAGAAGTGAAAGCCGGCCGTATGATCGTCGTCGTCGACGACGAGGATCGCGAGAACGAAGGCGACCTCATGCTCGCCGCCGAGCACGTCACCCCCGAGGCCATCAGCTTCATGGCCCGCGAAGGCCGCGGCCTCATCTGCCTCGCCCTCACCGAGGAGCGCGCCGACTACCTCCGCCTCGGCCCCATGACCCAGGAAAACTCCTCGCGCTTCGGCACCGCGTTCACTGAGACCATCGAAGCCCGCGAAGGCGTCACCACCGGCATCTCCGCGTACGACCGCGCTCACACCATCCAGGTCGCCATCGATCCTCGCTCCACGGCCCACGATCTCGCCCGACCTGGTCACGTCTTCCCGCTGCGCGCCCGCAAGGGCGGCGTGCTGGTTCGCGCCGGCCAGACGGAAGCCTCCGTCGACCTCGCCCGCCTCGCCGGCCTCATCCCCGCCGGCGTCATCTGCGAAGTCATGAAGGACGACGGCCGCATGGCCCGCGTCCCCGACCTGATCGAATTTTGTCACCGTCACGGTATCAAAATGCTCACCGTGGCCGATCTCATCCGCTACCGCCTCCAGCACGAGCGCTACATCGTTCGCGTCGCCGAGAGCCCCATGCCCACTGAATTCGGCGACTTCCTCATGATTGCCTACGAGAGCGAAGTCCACGGCGGCCAGAGCCACATCGCCCTCGTTCGCGGCGACGTCCACCAAAGCCCCACCGGAAACGAGCCGCCTGTCCTCGTTCGCGTCCACTCCCATTGCCTCGCCGGCGACGTCTTCGGCACCACCCTCTGCGACTGCCAGCGCACCATGCGCCAGTCCCTCCGCATGATCGCCGAGGCCGGACGCGGCGCCCTCATCTACCTCCACAACGCCAGCCGGGGATTTGAAATCGACCGCACCGCCACCCCCCACCGCATCGTCTTCCACCGCGAAGCCCGCGCCCGCGAGCGCAACGAGGATCGCCACCAGCGCACCCTTCGCGAAGTCGGCCTCGGCGGCCAGATCCTCGCCGACCTCGGCATCCATCGCATCCGTCTGCTCAGCAACACCCCCACGCACGTCCCCGCGCTCCAGGGCTTCGCCATCGAAATCGTCGAACAGGTCCCCATCCCCATCGCGGAGCGCGCCGAATCACCCCTTCCTTGAGGACACCGCTTCCCGAGCAAGCCCCACCAGGAATAAACAAATCCCCGCCTTGCCGTGGAAGAATAGGAGCATGGCAGTCAATACAGACTCGCATCTGGAAATGCCCGAAATCCACAGTACGCCCAACTTTCTCCGCGACATGATCGCTGAAGATGTGCGCTTGAGAAAGTATGGCAATGCGGTGGTGCAGACCCGGTTTCCACCTGAGCCCAACGGCTACCTCCATATCGGCCACGCCAAAGCCATCTGCCTGGACTTCGGGCTGGCGGACGAGTTCGGGGGCAAGACCAACCTGCGCTTCGACGACACCAATCCCGAAAAGGAAGAACAGGAGTACGTTGATTCGATCCAGAAGGACGTCCGCTGGCTGGGCTTCGACTGGGAGCGGCTCTGCTATGCGTCGGATTACTTCGCCCAGCTTTATGAGTGGGCCATTCAGCTGATCAAGGCAGGCAAAGCGTATGTGGACGATTTGTCCGCGGACCAGATCCGGCAGTTTCGCGGGACGCTGACCGAACCGGGCAAAGACAGCCCCTGGCGCAGCCGCACGGTGGAGGAGAACCTCGACCTGTTCACCCGCATGAAAGCCGGCGAGTTTCCGGACGGAAGCCGCGTACTGCGCGCGAAGATCGATATGGCGTCGCCGAACATCAATATGCGCGACCCGATCATGTACCGCATCGTGCATGCCGAGCATCACCGAACCGGCGACGAATGGTGCATCTACCCGATGTACGACTATGCACACGGACAGTCGGATTCGATCGAAAATGTCACGCACTCCATGTGCACCCTCGAGTTTGCCGATCATCAGCCGCTCTACCGATGGTTCATCGAACAACTGGGGATTTTTCCTTCGCAGCAGATCGAGTTCGACCGGCTGAACTTGACCTATACGTTGCTGTCGAAACGCAAGCTGCTGCAGCTGGTGCAGGAAGGCCGCGTGAACGGATGGGACGATCCGCGGATGCCGACCCTGTCGGGGATTCGGAGACGCGGGTTTACGCCGGAGGGAATTCGAGCGTTTGTGACCTCACTGGGTGCGACGCGAACCAACGGCATCATCGATTTCGAGATGCTGGAGCACATCCAGCGCGATGACCTCAACAAGCGGGCAACGCGCGGAATGGCGGTGCTGCGCCCGCTGAAGCTGGTGATCGACAATTACCCCGAGGGACAGACGGAGTACGTGGAGGTGGCGAACAACCCGGAGGATCCAACGGCAGGCACGCGGCAGGTGCCGTTTTCGCGTGAGCTCTACATCGAGCGCGAGGATTTTCGCGAGGTCCCGCCCCCCAAGTACTATCGCCTATCGCCAGGCAAGGAAGTGCGGCTGCGCAATGCGTATTTTGTCGTGGCGCAAAGCGTGGTGAAGGACGCCGACGGGAACATGGTGGAAGTGCATTGCACCTACGATCCGGCCAGCCGCGGCGGGAATTCGCCGGATGGCAGAAAAGTGAAGTCGACCATGCACTGGGTCTCGGCGCCGCATGTCATCTCCGCCGAGGTGCGGCTTTACGACAAGCTGTTTTCGAATCCCAATCCCCTGGACGCGCCCGAAGGCGGGAGCTTCCTGGACAATCTGAATCCCAGCTCGCTCGAGGTGGTCCCGGATGCGAAGCTCGAGCTTTCCCTCGCCGAGGCGAAGGAGGGCTCGCCGTACCAGTTCGAGCGCGTGGGATACTTCTGCCTCGATCCGGATTCGACCCCGGACAAGCTGGTGTTTAACCGGACCCTGGCGCTCAAGGACACCTGGGCAAAGATCGAGAAGAAAGCGGGGGCGTAGGACCACAGAGCTGTCATCCCGAACGCGCAGCGGAGGGATCCGCGGTTGCTTTTCTGTTCCTATCCACTCCCAGTTTCCGGTTTGCCGGTAATCCCTCAACCAGGCCGCGATCCTCGGAACAAGGCAACGGAAACGTGAAGGGGCACGACTTTCAGTCGTGCCGAACCGAGCGAAAAAAGGACTGGGCTTCAGCCCCTGATTTCCCACCGAAGGTCAACTTCCATATCGCCAGTGACACAGCCAGCCTCGACACGTTTTGAAAGGGCACGGCTTCAGCCGTGCCGCAATGGCGGGTACATACCGGCCACATACTTTACAGAGCAGACCGGGGAGATGGTTTACAGGTGTTCCGCGAGCGGGGGCATTTAGAAGGGAAGGATGCCCTGGAACGTGAGCGGAGTTGTGGAGAAG
>Ga0224555_1001441_pt1 | contig 32858 bp, 35 predicted proteins | sample 714S23034metaG_FD_180687 | JGI IMG/M metagenome (GOLD analysis project Ga0224555, IMG submission 180687) | Peat soil microbial communities from Stordalen Mire, Sweden - 717 S2 30-34 | ecosystem: Environmental > Terrestrial > Soil > Wetlands > Peat | place: Sweden: Norrbotten County, Stordalen...
CGGCAGCCGCCGTGGCGGGGGCGGCTTGGATCATCACATTACAAGCATTCATGGGAGAAGACTAACATAAGGGAACAATGATGCAAGAAAAATATTGCTAAAACATTAAAGTGTGTTATTGTCGTCCCGTGCGTGGCGCTTCCGCCGTCGTTAAAACTATGGCGGACAAGTCGGCGCCTGATCTTTGACATTTTGCAGTGGGGGAAAAGGGAGGAGGCCCTCACCCTGCCCTCTCCCGCCGGGCGGGAGAGGGTGGCCGCAGGCCGGGTGAGGGTTCCTTTGTGGGGCAGGCCTCCAGCCTTCGCTGCGCCCAGGGGGGCGGAATGCGCGTGAATTTCACGCCTCCACCCCCTGCCCGGCAGGCCGCCGGCAGAACCGCCGAAAAGGGCTGGCCAAGGCGTGTTGGTGTTGCGCCTCAACACGCCTGCACGCGGCTAAACACGGCTAAACACGGCTTAACACGCCTTCCGCTTCTTGCGGACGCAACCAGTCAGAAGGCGGCAGAGCCGTCCAGGCTCTGACTGGAGTTTGGACGTTTTTTCCTACGGCCGGAGCGCGTGGCGAACGACAATTAAAATTTTCCGGATGGCGCCTACCCGTTCAATGTCCACCCTTCCCGGTAGGCGTGGCTCAGGTATTGGTTGGCTTCCGCGCAGCAGCAGGCCCGCGGCTCCGGCCAGGGCGGTGGATTTGAGAAACTGGCGCCGTTTGATGGTGCGCGCGGAAAGTGTTTTCATGCGGGGATTTTGCCCTGGTGAATCCACAGCGTCAAGGCGGCTTTGCCTTGCGAGCAAGTTAAAATATCTCTTGTCGCCGTCCGCGCGCCGCCGCATAAAGGAAGCCTTGTATGAACTTGCGATTGTTTTGCATACCGACGGCCCTGTGCGGCGCGTTGAGTCTGGCCGCCACGGCGGCGGATTTGAAAGTGGGCATGATTGGGCTGGATACCTCCCACGCGGTGGAATTCACCCGGCGCCTCAATGACCCCGGCGACAAGGATTTTATTCCCGGCGCGCGCGTGGTGGCGGCTTTCAAAGGCGGCAGCAAGGACATCCCGGAGAGTTGGGACCGGGTGGAGAAGTACGCCAAAACCGTGCAGGAGAAATACGGCGTCAAAATTGTGGGCCGCATTGAGGAATTGCTCCCGGAAGTGGACGTGGTCATGATCGAGAGCCTGGATGGGCGGCCGCATTTGGAGGAAGCGCTGCCGGTCATCAAGGCCCACAAGCCCCTGTTTGTGGACAAGCCGCTGGCCGGTTCCCTGCGCGACGCCCTGGCCCTCTACCGCTCGGCGCGCGAAAACGGCGCGCCGATCTACAGCGGCTCCTCGCTCCGCTACTATCCGAATTTGCAGGCGATGAAAACCAACGACATCGGACAGCTCGAAGGCGCCTTCTCCTGCGGCCCTTGCGAACTGGAACCGCATCACCCGGATTTGTATTGGTACGGCATTCATCCGACGGAGGCGCTTTACACCATCATGGGGCCGGGCTGCCAAACGGTTGTTTGTTCCGCCACCGCCGAGGCGCACGTCGTGACCGGCGTTTGGAAGGACGGCAAAGTGGGGACGCTCTACGGCCTGCACAAGGGCGCCCCGTACCGCGTGACGGTTTTCGGGTCCAGGAAGACGCTGGACGAGGAGTTGGCCGGCAATTATACGCCCTTCTTGCGCCAGGTGGTGAAATTCTTCCAAACCGGCGTGGCCCCCGTGCCGCCGGAGGAGACGCTGGAAATTTACGCCTTCATGGAAGCCGCCGACGAAAGCAAACGCCAGGGCGGCGCCCCGGTCAAAATCTCCGATGTCATGCAGAAGAACGGCGGCGAATTGAAATAAGGGCCGCCCTGTTCAGGCTTCGTTCATGCTGCCCCGGCGGTAGCCCTGCAAATCGAGCGTGACGTGGGCGTAGCCAATCTTTCGCAAAGCTTGCGCCACGCGGGCCTGCGCGCCGTCTGCCAGAAACTTGGGCATCTCCTCCACGCCGATTTCGATGCGCGCCAGCGCGGCCGCGCGGCCACCGGCCGTCAATTCATGATGGCGGACGCGCACGTCGTGAAAGCCGAGGTCGCGCAGCACGTATTCCGCCTCCTCGATCATGCGCAACTTTTCGGGCGTGACCGCTTCGCCATAAGGCACGCGCGAACTCAGGCAAGCCATCTGCGGCTTGTCGGCGGTGGGCAGGCCCCGTTGCGCGGAGAAGGCGCGGATGTCGCTCTTGGTCAGGCCGGCTTCCTTGAGGGGCGCGCGCACCTGGAATTCCCCGGCGGCCTGCGCGCCGGGGCGGTGGTCGCCGAGGTCGCTGGCATTTTCGCCGTAAGCAATGACGGCGAAAGGCCCGCTGCGCGCCAGCGGAGTCAATTGGGTGAAAAGCTCGTGTTTGCAGAAATAGCAGCGGTTGTTGGGATTGGCGAGGTAGGCGGGATTCTCAAATTCCGCCGTACGAATGATCCGCAACGGGATGGAGAAGCGATGGGCCAGGGCGACCGCCTCGGCCAATTCGCGCCGGGGCAGGCTTGGGGAATCGGCCAGGGCGGCCAGGCATTTGTCCCCCAGAACCTCCCTGGCCACGAACGCGAGAAAGACGGAATCCACCCCTCCCGAGTACGCCACCAGGCACGAACCATAGGAGCGCAACCGTTCCCGCAAAAGTTCCAGCTTGTTCATAGCCACGCCTCAATTTGCCACGCCTCGGCGGCAAAGTCGAGTCCCGGCGCGGCTGGCCGGAATGGATGGATTGGGGCATTTGACTTTTTACGAACTAAAACTTTGCCTCGTTTTTCTTTACCTTCCGCCAGATAATGCTACAATGCGTTCATGGTTGAACTCGAGTCGAACAAGCTTTTTCGTGATCTCTTGCCTGGCGAACTGGCAAACCTGCGCGGGGCAACGCGTGAACTGACGTTTGCCCCCAAGCAATTGATCTTCAATCAAGGCGACCCCGGGGACGGCATCTACTTTATCAAGGAGGGCGTGGTGCAAATTTCCACCAAAGTCGGCACCGGCGATTCCAAGGTGCTTTCGATGATTGGCGAGGGCGATTTGTTCGGGGAAATGGCTGTCCTGGACAGCGATCCGCGCTCGGCCACCGCCAGCGCTCATGAGACCACCCTGGTTTATTTCATCAGCCGCCCCGAATTGATCCAGATGTTGGATCGCACGCCGCGGCTGGCCTCGGCCCTGGTGCGGGAAATCAGCCGGCGCCTGCGCACTTTTAACGACCAATACGTGCGCGAGGTCTTCGAGGCGGAACGACTGCAACTGGTGGGGCGTTTTGCCAGTTCCATCGTGCATGATCTCAAGAACCCCCTCAACATCATCGGCATCTCGGCCGACATGGCCTGCATGTCCTCCTCCACCTTGGAATCGCGCCAGGTGGCCAAGGTGCGCATTCGCAAACAAGTCGAGCGCATCAGCAACATGGTCAACGAATTGCTGGAATTCACCCAGGGGGCCCAAACCAATTTCGTCCTGGCCCAAATGTCGTACAAGGCCTTTCTGGAACCGTTGGTGGAGGAAATTCAGCAGGAGATCGCGCTCAAATTGGTCAAACTGGAATATGTCAATCCCGTTCCCGCCACTTTGGTGCGCATCAATCCGCAACGCCTGGCCCGCGTGTTTCACAATTTGATCGGCAACGCGGCCGATGCCATGTCGGGCGGCGGCGTCATCAAACTGCGTTTCAGTGAAACCCCCCGCGAGATCACCACCGAGTTGGAAGACAGCGGCAAGGGCATCGCGCCGCAAATCCTGAGCCATTTGTTCCAGGCCTTCGCCACCTTCGGCAAGGCCAACGGCACCGGCCTGGGATTGTCCATTTGCAAGAAGATCGTGGAAGACCATAAAGGCAGGATTTCCGCCCACAACGTCCCCAATGGCGGAGCCGCTTTCACCTTCACCCTCCCCCTGGCCGCCGCGGACCCCAAGTCCATTGAGGGATGAACCGCATCCGTCTGTTGTCCGAGCAGGTGGCCAATCAGATTGCGGCCGGCGAAGTGATCGAACGTCCGGCCAGCGTCGTCAAAGAGCTGGTCGAAAATGCCCTGGACGCCCAGGCCGCGCGCCTGACCATTGAAATCCAGGCCGGCGGACGCGCCCTCATCCGCGTGACCGATGACGGCGCGGGCATGAGCCGCGACGACGCCCTCCTCTGCCTGGAACGCCATGCCACCAGCAAAATTCAAAAGGCGGAAGACCTGGCTTCCATTGCCACCCTGGGTTTCCGCGGCGAGGCGCTGCCCAGCATCGCCAGCGTCAGCCGCTTTTCCCTCACCACCCGCGAACGCGGCAGCGATTCGCCCGAAGGCACGCAGATCATCGTCAATGGCGGCAAAATCGCCGCCGTTCAGGCCTGCGGCAGCGCTCCGGGCGCCTGCATCGAAGTCCGCCAACTCTTCTTCAATCTGCCCGCCCGCCGAAAATTCCTGCGCGGCGAGGAAACCGAAACAGCCCACGTCCGGCATTACGTGACCCTGGCCGCGCTGGCCTGCCCCGGGGTGGCCTTTGAATTCATTCAAGATGGCCGGCCCGTCTGGCAACTGCCGGCTGTCAATACGACTGACAAGATCGCCGCCCTGAGCGAGCGCCTGCGCGCCCTGGCCGGCGGCGGAGAGAAGATGTTGCCGGTTGACTTTGCCATGAACCTCCCCGCCCTGGCGGAAGACCAAGAAAACCGGGAGGCGCCGGCCGCCCCGTCGCGGTTTGCCTTATGGGGCCTGATGGGAGCGCCCGGCGTTTCCAGGGCCACCCGCGAGGACCAGCATCTGTTTGTCAACCGTCGGCCGGTGGAGAATCGCGGCCTCAATTTCGCCCTGCTCGAAGGCTATCACACCGCCATGATGAAAGGGCGTTACCCGGTCTGCTGCCTTTTCGTCGAAGTCAACCCGGCGGAAGTGGATGTCAATGTTCACCCGGCCAAACGGGAGGTCAAGTTTCACCGGGAACGCATGGTGCGGCAACTGACCGCCCAGGCCGTGCGTGAAACGCTGCTCCGATTCCACGCCCCGGCCGGCGTCCAGCCCGCCCCGCCGCCGCCCGTCGTTGCGCCCCCTGTTTCCGCCCGTCCCGTCTCCATCCGCCTGCCCGATTTGCCCAAACTCTATCCGTCCCCGCCCGCCGCGCCCCCGCCGGCTCCGGCTCCGGTTCCCGTCCCGCTTTCCACGGCGGCCCCGCCGCCGGCCCCGGCCCATCCGTCGGCCCTGTTGCAAGTGCCCTTGCGATTGGTCGGGGTCGTGGGCCGGCTCTATGTCGTGCTGGAATCGGATCGCGGCCTGGTCCTGCTGGACCAGCACGCCGCGCACGAGCGCATCCTTTTCGAGCAAATGCTGCGGCGGCTGGAAGACAACGGCGTCGCGCCCTCGCAACGTCTGCTGCTGCCGGAAACGGTCGAACTGCCCGCGCGCGACGCGACGTTTCTGCGCGAACAACTGCCCGCGCTAACCCGCCTGGGCGTGGGCCTGAGTGAATTTGGCGAGCGGACGTTCCTGCTGGACGCCTTGCCGCCCTTTGTCAAAGGAAGCCAGCCGCGCCGGTTCATCCTGGAATTGGTGGACGAATTAAAGGCGGCCGGGCAGGGCGTCAACGCCTTGCGTCTGGGCGAACACGTCATTGCCAAGACGGTCTGCCGCCACGCCGTCAAGGCCAACGATCCCCTGGCCGGGGCGGAGTTGGAAAATCTGATCGAGGACTTGCGGCATTGCGCCATGCCCTACACCTGTCCGCACGGCCGCCCCACGCTCATCGAAATGAACTTCCGCGAATTGGAGAAAAAATTCGGCCGCGCGCAATAAGAACAAACGGAAATGCCGGGCCGCCGCCTTAACGCCAATCAAGCCACGATGAGGCCTTCTTTTATCGCTAATCCGTTGGCGCCAGCAACCAATTCGCCGAAGATGGATCGGGAGTAAAGATTTGCCCGGCCATGAGTTCGTTTAAAAAACGGGGTTGTTTTCCAGAGCTGCCGATGAATGCGGGCAACAATTCCCGGGTCTGGATTGCCGCGCGGCTTGCCCAAATGTGACAGCACGCACGACATGATGCCCCGGACGGTGGCTCCATGAATTCCAGGATCAATACCGTTGGCATCGCTCAATGTTCGCTGCAAACGATGCCGTTTTGCTTCCAGCATGATAAACTTGTGGCGTCCTTCGACGCGTGAAAGCGCGACGGCGATCCCAAGCTCAAACGGCATGTTGAATCTCACAGGCAGTCCCACGCGGCTCAAGTCATGGATCGAAACAGGACACGAGCGAATAAGGTGAAGAATGCGGACCAGCCTGCCGTCACCTTGTTCCGGCACCTCAAGCACAGAACGGGGCACGCGCCCAAGAGCAACAAGCGAACTTATCAAGGCCACAAATAGCGGCTCATAACCTTGGTCAAACGGGACATTCAAGAAGACACTTCGCCGGTAATCTTCCCCTTCTGATTTCATAAAGGCATGCCGAAAATCAAAGCTTCACCCCGGCGGCGGCGAAGGCGCGCAAGACATTGGCCTTTTGAATTTTCGTAATGCCGAGCGTCCTTTCAATATCGGATGCCGTCGCAGGACTGACCACGTGGACAAAACCGTTTTTCCGATCTGTTTCAACCCGGAGTTTGAGGCTCGGCCGCCCATGTATTCCGTTTCTGGACTCCTGGATTCTGCGACCTTGCTTTTTCATGCCGGCAACTTAAGCGGTCTTCGCGCCGTTGTCGAGAGAGTTTCACGCTCCTGTTGCCTCGCCGCCAGCCCGCTCAGGGCTTTTCTTCTTCCTGGATTTTGCGAATCCAAATGTTGCGGAAGCGCACGGGGTTGCCCGCGTGCTCCTGCAACTCCAGCGGCCCCTCGGCGGGAAGCTCCTTGGTGTATTTGGCCAAGTTCTTGTGTCCGGTCGGGCCAAGAATCGCCTGCTGATGGTGCAGCAGCAGGCCGTTTTGCAGAACGGTCACGCTGGCGGGACGCACCAATTCGTGGTTCTCGTTCCAACGCGCCGCCTGGAAGAAAATGTCGTACGTCTGCCACTGGCCTGGCTTTTTGCAGGCATTGACCAGCGGCGGGGACTGGCCGTAAACCGCGCCGCACTGGCCGTCGGGATAAGTGGGGTTGTTATAACAATCCAGAATCTGCATTTCGAAAATCCCTTGCAGGAACACGCCGCTGTTGCCCCGCTCCTGGCTGTTGCCCTCGACTTTGGCCGGCTCGGCAAATTCCAGGTGCAATTGGAAATCGCCGAACTTCTCCTTGGTGTGAATGTCTCCCGTCTTGGGTTCGACCTGCATGTAATCCTGGTGAATGGTCCACTTCGGCTCGCCGTTAACGCCCTCCCACTTCGAAAAATCGGTGCCGTTGAACAGGACGATGGCGTCGGAGGGCGCGGCCGCGCCGTCGCTAAAGGAAGCTCCCGGGGTGACGACTGCCGGACGGGGCCGGGCGGGATCATGCACGTGCCACTTGCCGGAGGGCAGCATAGGCGTGTCGGTGTAACCGAGAACGGCCTCGGCCAGGGTTTGCAAAACCACCCCGCCCAAACCGGCGGTGGTGACGATGACGGCGATGAACAGTGTTTTACGCATGTCCGACATTCAACAACACCCGCGCCGAAAAGCAAGCCGCGAACACGCGGCGAAAGCAGGCCGGGGGCATTCCACTTTTTTGGGTTCCCCTCTTAATCTTACTCCTGATCTTAATCTCGTCCCCCCTCCAGCGTGCGGATTAGGAGCAGGATTAAGATTAGGAAAGACAACCCAAAAAAGTGAAATGCTCCCAAACAGGCAGGCCCCCGCAAAAGCCCGCGCCGCCCGGCGCGGAGACAGGAGAGGATCAGCGCACAATAAAAGACGATCTTTTGGCAAATTTTGATTAGAGACAGAGGCGGAAGTGTGTGCTAGGTTCGCCTCGTGCAAAGAACGCAGACATCCTCGCTGAAAGGCGAAGGCACGTCCGTTCAAAAGCGGTCCATTAGCGTCCAGCCTGTCAAGAAGGCTGCGGCTTCCGAGTGCTCGTTTGATGACCTGCGGCAACGGGCCAACACGGAAACCACGGTGATGCGCCGAATTTTGAGCTTCCCAACCCACGGTCAAAAGTAGTGAGGCAGTCCGTCGGAAGGGAAAGGGCGCAAGAATTTGCCACACGCCGCCGCCGGTGTTTTCAGAAGCCGGGCGGGCCGGGCGCGCAAGGGAAGTTATCGCCACTTTTTTAATGCGCACGCCGCCAGCCGTGGCATAATCCCAACACCATGAGTGCCTTGCGCTTAGATGTCCGTAAAACATACAAGCTCTACATCGGCGGCAACTTCGTCCGCAGTGAGAGCGGACGCTCGCTCCCCGCTCCATCTCCCTCCGGCGGGTTGCTCGATAATTTCTGCCACGCCTCGCGCAAGGATTTGCGCGACGCGGTCGCCGCCGCCCGGGCCGCCGCCGATGGCTGGGCTAAAAAGTCCGCCTATCTCCGCGGCCAAATCCTCTACCGCGCCGCCGAAATGCTCGAAGACCGCGCCGCGGCCATGACGGAGGAAATCGCCCGCTCCACCAGCGCCGCCCCCGCCCAGGCCCGCGCGGAGGTGGACCTGGCCATTGACCGGCTGGTCTATTTCGCGGGCTGGACGGACAAATTCGCGCAGGTTTTCGGCGCGGTTAATCCGGTGGCCTCGTCCCATTTCAATTTCACCATCCCGGAACCGACGGGCGTGGTGGCGGCCCTTGCGCCGGACGAGCCTTCGCTGCTGCCTCTCATTTCCCTGGCGGCGCCCGCCGTGCTCATGGGCAACAGCGTCGTGCTCGTGGCCTCGGAAAAGTTTCCGCTGCCGGCGCTGACCTTGGCGGAAGTCCTCGCCACCAGCGACCTGCCGGGCGGAGTGGTCAACATTCTGGCGGGCAGGCGGGGCGAATTGATCTCCCCTCTGGCCGGCCACCTGGACATCAATGCCATCGTCAACGCCTCCCGCGTGGAAGAGACGCACCGCGCGTTGCAGGCCGGCACGGCGGTCAACCTGAAACGCTACGCGGCGCGGTCGTTGACGGCGGAGGATTGGTTCACCGACGCCGCGGAAAACCCCTACTGGATTGCCGACACGGTCGAATTCAAGACCGTCTGGCATCCCATCGGCCTTTAACCCGATTGCCCATGATGCCACAAACCCTCGCCGCCCCGCGCCAGATGCCTTCCATCCGCGAGCGCGTTCCCACCATAGATCAGGTCACGGTGGAGGAGCGCGCCGCCTCCTTTGCCAAGCGCAGCATCAAGACCGCCGCCAAATTGGCCGGCCTCAAGATGACTGTTTCGATGATGGATATCACCAGCCTGGAAGGCAAAGACACTCCGGGGCGCATCGCTTACCTTTGCCGCAAGGCCCTGCAGCCAATCGCCCCCAAATACGAGTCGCCCTCCTGCGCCGCCGTGTGCGTGTACCCCAACATGGTGCGCCACGCCCGCCATTTTCTGGGCCAGCGGTCGGCGGTCAGGATCGCCTCCGTCGCCACCGCGTTTCCCAGCGGACAATACCCGTTGCGCACCAGATTGGAGGAGACCCGCCGCGCGTTGGGCGATGGCGCGGACGAAATTGACATGGTGATCAACCGCGGCGCGTTTCTGGCGGGCGAGTACAACAGGATGTTCGATGAAATCGCCGCCGTCAAAGCCGTGTGCGGCGCAACCCATCTAAAAGTGATTTTGGAAACGGGCGAACTGGTGACTTACGACAACGTACGCCTGGCCAGCCAGATTGCCATGGAGGCGGGCGGGGATTTCATCAAGACCTCCACCGGCAAAATCCAGCCGGCGGCGACCATGCCGGTGACGCTGGTCATGCTGGAAGCCATCCGCGATTACTTTTTCGCCACCGGCTTGCGCATTGGCATGAAGCCCGCCGGGGGCATCCGCACCGCCAAGCAAGCCCTGGCCTATCTGGTCATGGTCAAGGAAACGCTGGGCGACGACTGGCTCACGCCGGACCTGTTCCGCATCGGCGCCAGCACCCTGCTCAACGACGTCCTGATGCAGATCGTCAAGACCGTGGACGGCAACTATCAGAGCGCGGACTACTTCTCGCTGTCGTGACCCCCGCGAAACACGAGGAAACATGAACGAAAATCTCACCTTGTTCATTGCCCAGAAGCATTACGAATGCGGTGACGCCCTTAATAAGATGCACAATCTTTTTAATAAGCTGGGCGAGGCGGCACAGAACGCTCCAGAGTACCAGTCTTCTCTCGATTCCTTGAGAAAAGCCGCGGCCTCTCTGGCGGGCGTCATTTTTGCGTGCAAGCAATTGTTGCCCCCGGATGAATTCCAAAAGCTCATGTTCGCCACCGGCACCGATGCCAAAGAACAATCCGCCCTCTTAACCCAGTTGAACGTGTGGTCCGATCCAAAGCTGCTGTCCCTTCTGTCAAAGTCCATTAAAGAGTTTTTGGATGGCGGCATTGCGGAATGAGCGCGGCGCATTTCACTTTTTTGGGTTCCCCTCTTAATCTTACTCCTAATCTTAATCTCATCCCCCAGCGTGCGGATTAGGAGCAAGATTAAGATTAGGAAAGACAACCCAAAAAAGTGAAATGCGCCCAATGAGCGCGGCGCGACGGATTATCATTGCCCTCCCCGGATAAAGAAGTTTTTGCCGTTGGCCGGAGCGACCGGGACGGTCGCGCTCCCAATCCTGCTGGGATTCGGGCACAACAAGCCGACACCGTCCAAAAAGTGCGGTGTGCCTGTCCAAGGTCGCCTGCCGCCACTTTTTGGTGGAACTTTTTGGCCCATTGGCGTTTAATGTTGGCTATGAAGAGTAGATTTCGTTCGTTGGGTGCGCTGGCCGCCCTGGGTGGATTGGTCGCGGGTGGCTGCGCGGACAAGCCCGCTCCGGTTTACACGCCGCCGCCTCCAGTGGAGGGCGCGACTTACGCCCCCGCCCCTGCTTCACCGCCCGGAACCATCCAGGAACCGCCGCCGGGCGTGGCCGTGGCGGCCTCAGTTCCTCCGCCGACGCCCCCCGCGGAGGTCGCCCCTCCCGCGCCCGGGCCGGATTACGTGTGGACGGCGGGATATTATAATTGGAACGGCGCGGCCTGGGTATGGGCGCCCGGCGTCTGGGTTCTGCCTCCCCGCCGCGGGGCCGTGTGGTTTGGCGGCCACTGGGATTATCGCGCCGGTCGGCACTTTTGGGTGGGGGGCCGCTGGAGGTAAATCGTCATTAGCTTGAATAATCACCCGCGCCTTTGCATCTAAGAAATGATGGCTTGGAAATGACCTAAAGGTGCTTTTTTCATCCATCGCCGGCGCAACCATGTCAGCCGGCCCGGATGATGACATAGATTGAGAATGCGACGACCCCTCAAAGTTTCGCTGACGGCCGCCGCCCTGCTGGTTCTTGTAACCGGGTGGGGTGTATGGCAGTGGCGCGCCCATGCCGCCCATAAACCCTCCTTCCGCGACGCCACCGTCAAACGGGGCGATCTCTACGTCACTGTCACCGCCACGGGCACGCTCGAACCGGAGGAAGTCGTGGACGTTGGCACCCAGGTAGCGGGACAAATCCTCTCGTTCGGCAAGGACAAAAACGGCAAGGCCATTGATTACGGCTCGGTGGTGGAAGCCGGCATGGTGCTGGCCAAAATTGACGACTGCCTCTATGCCGCGGACGTCAATCTGGCCAAGGCGCAACTGGACCAGGACAAGGCGGGCGAAGTCCGCGCGGCGGCCGATTTGGAACAAATGAAGGCCAAGCTGGTGCAGGCCGAAGCGGATTGGAACCGGGCGCAAAAGCTGGGGCCGTCGGAGGCGCTGGCGCCCACCACCTACGATTCCTACAAGGCCAATTACGAAATCGCCAAAGCCAACGTCGCCCTGGACGAAGCCGCCCTCAAGCAAGCCCTCGCCACGACCGTCCAGGCCGCCGCCACCTTGGACCGATCCCAGCGCACGCTGGATTATTGCACCATCGCCTCCCCAGTCAAAGGGGTCATCATTGACCGCCGCGTGACCATCGGCGAAACGGTGGTTTCGAGCTTCAACACCCCCAGCCTGTTCCTCATCGCCAAGGACCTCACCCGCATGCAGGTCTGGATTTCCGTCAATGAGGCCGACATCGGCAGCATTCATCCCGGCCAGCCGGTCAGTTTCACCGTGGACGCCTTTCCCAATCAAACTTTTCAAGGCAAGGTGGGCAAGGTGCGTCTCAACGCCACCATGACCCAAAACGTCGTGACCTACACCGTGGAAGTGAACACCGACAATACCAGCGGCAAATTACTGCCCTATCTGACCGCCAATGCCCAATTCCTCAGCGGCGAGCGCCACCATGCCCTGCTGGTGCCCAACGCCGCCTTGCGCTGGCGCCCCCAATTTGAGCAGATTTCGCCCGATTTCCGCGATACGCCGGCAGCCCAACAAGTGGCCGGACACCATCCCCCGCCGGATTCCACCGAGCCGCGCCATCCCGCCACGGTTTGGGTGGCGGACGGTGATTTCGTCAAGCCCATTGCCTTGACGGCCGATTTGAGCGATGGCACGGAAACGGAAGTGGAAGGCAACGGCCTGGCCGAGGGACAACAAGTGATCGTCGGCATGCAACTAGCCGGCAACCCCGGAGACGCGGACGCCGCCAACAATCCGTTCGTCCCGCAAAACCCCTGGCGTCCAAAACCGAAGCGGACCAATCCCCCGTAAACGCCGTCTATGGACTTGCTTGAATTGCGGGAGGTTTGCAAAACGTACCATCTTGGCGAAGTGGATGTGCCGGTGCTCAAGGGCATTTCGTTTTCCATTGCCAAAGGCGAATTGGTCGCGTTGATGGGGGCCAGCGGTTCGGGCAAAAGCACGTTGATGAATATTTTGGGCTGTCTGGACCATCCCAGCGCCGGGGAGTATTGGCTGGATGGAAAGGAAATATCGGGCGCGGGAACCAATGACCGGGCCAGGCTGCGCAACCGTCTGATTGGCTTCGTTTTTCAGAGTTTCAATTTGCTGGCCCGCACTTCCGCCCTGGAGAACGTCGTCATGCCCCTGACCTATTCCGCCGAAACTCTGACCGAGCATGAAATGCGCCAGCGCGCCACCGATCTGCTGCGCAGAGTGGGCCTGTCGGATCGCATGGATCATCAACCCTCGCAGCTTTCCGGCGGGCAGCAACAACGGGTCGCCATCGCCCGCTCGCTGGTCAATCGCCCGCGCCTGCTGCTGGCCGACGAGCCGACCGGCAACCTGGATTCGCGCACCAGCGAGGAGATTCTGGAGATGTTCAAAGGTCTCAATCAATCGGAGGGTTTGACCATCATCCTGGTCACGCATGATCCGGGCGTGGCCCAACACGCCAAGCGCGTCATCCGCATCCGCGACGGCCTGATTGAGAAGACGCCGGCAGCAAACTAGGCCGCCATGAAATTCTTCCGCATCCTCAGCACCGCCTTGCGCGCGCTCCGGCGCAACGTGATGCGCGCGGCGCTGACCACCCTGGGCATTGTCATCGGCGTGGCGGCGGTCATCGCCATGATGGAAATCGGCAACGGCTCCACCCTGGCCATTCAACGCACCATCGCCACCATGGGCGCCTTCAATCTCCTGATCTTTCCCGGCAACATGGCCACCGCCGGCGTCAACTACGGCAGCGGCGCCAGCATCACCCTCACCCCGGCGGACGCCGACGCCATTATCACGGAATGCCCGTCGGTCATCGCGGCCGCGCCCGTCGTGCGCACCCGCACGCAGATTGTCTATGGCAACCGCAACTGGGCCCCCAACTCCATGTACGGCACCACCCCCGCTTTCCTGGAAGTGCGCGATTGGACGGAAATGGCCGAGGGGGAAGCCTTCACCGATCGCGACGTGCGCAATTGCAGCAAGGTATGCCTGGTCGGCCAAACCATCGTGCGCGAACTTTTCGCCGGCGAATCTCCCATCGGCAAGGACATCCGCATGCAGAACGTCAACGTCAAAGTCATCGGCGTCCTGCGGCCCAAAGGCGCCAACATGATGGGATCGGACCAGGACGACATCGTCATCGCCCCCTGGACGACGATCAAATACCGGGTGACCGGCGCCTCCGCCGCGCCCCCCAACCTGAGCGCGTCGTCCGCCTCCGCCAGCGCCACCATTTTGCCCAGCCAGGTCTATCCCAATTATTCCATGAGTCTGTATTCGGTGCCTTCGTCCGTCCAGACCGCCGACACGCCCGCCCCGGTGCGCTTCGCCGGCATTGACCAAATCGTGGCCGCCGCCCGCAGCGGCCAGCAAGTGCCCAGCGCCATTGACGAAATCACCACGCTCATGCGCGAACGGCATCATTTGCGCGGCGAGGCGCCGGACGATTTCACCATCCGCGACTTGACGGAAATCATGAAAACGATGAGTTCCACCACCGAACTGATGACCAATCTGCTGTTGATCGTGGCGCTGATTTCGCTGGTCGTGGGCGGGGTGGGCATTATGAACATTATGCTTGTCTCGGTCACGGAGCGCACGCGCGAAATCGGCCTCCGTATGGCGGTGGGCGCGCAAGGGGCGGACATTTTGCGGCAATTCCTGACCGAAGCGGTGGTGCTGTGCCTCCTGGGCGGCATCTTCGGCATCGGCTTGGGACGCGCCACCTCGTGGATGGTGCGGGTGGTCAAACATTGGCCCACCGCCACCTCCCTGGGCGCCATCATCGCGGCGGTCGTGGTGTCGGCCTCCGTGGGCATCGTCTTTGGATTCTACCCCGCCTGGAAAGCCTCGCGCCTGGACCCCATCGAGGCGCTTCGCTACGAATGACGCCCGCGCATGAAAAATCATCCCCTCCTGACAACCCTTTTGCTCGCGCTTGCCTTCGCCGGCTGCATGGTTGGCCCGGATTACAAGCCGCCCAAAACCCAGACGCCGCCCGCCTGGGCCAGCGTGACCAATTCCACGGCGGCGGACACGCGGCTGACCACCAACACGGTGGAACTGGCCCAATGGTGGACGCGCTTCCATGACCCCAAGCTGACCGAGTTGGTCAACGCCGCCCTCCGCACCAATTTGGACGTGCGCCTGGCCGAAGCGCTCCTGCGCGAGGCCCGCGCCGCCCGCGGCAAGGATGCCGGCGGTCTTTGGCCTTCGCTCACGGCCACCGCCTCCGGCACCCGCACCGGCGCCATGGGCGGCCCGTACACCGGCGGCCCGGGCGGGGTCCTCCAGGCGGGCGCGTCCGCCGCGTGGAATTTGGATTTCTTTGGCCTCACGCGCCGCCAGCTTGAATCCGACGACGCCCTCATCCAGGCCGCCCGCGAAAATATCTACGGCGCGCAGGTCACGCTGGCGTCGGAAGTGGCGCTGGACTACTTCCAAGTCCGCAGCGCGCAGGAACAAATCGCCATCGCGCAGAACAATTTGGAGTCCGAAAAGCACACGGCGGAAGTCACGCGCCTCAAAAGCTCCGCCGGCTTCGTCAGCGCGCTGGACGAGGCCAATGCCGACGCCTTGGTGGCCACCACCGCCGCCTCCATCCCCCCGCTGGAAATCACCCTCCAGCAGAACATTTTTGCCTTGAGCATCCTGCTGGCCCGCCCCCCGGCCGATTTGCTGGAGGATTTGTCCAAACCCGGCGCCGTCCCGCTGACCCCGCCCGAAGTGCCCGTCGGCCTGCCGTCGGACTTGTTGCGGCGGCGGCCGGACATCCGCGCGGCGGAGGCCAATCTGCACGCGGCGGCGGCGCTGGTCGGCGTGGCGGTGGCGGACTTCTTTCCCCAATTTTCGTTGACAGGATCGGTCAATTACCAGAACAACCTGGCCCGCGATTTGTTCGCCGGCCCCAGCGGCATCTATTCCGGCGGCCCGCAGGTGGCCTGGCCCATTTTTTCAGGCGGCCGCACCGTTTCCAATCTGCGGTTGCAGAAGGCGGCGACGGACGCGGCCTACCTGACGTATCAGAAAACCGTGCTGGCGGCGCTGGCGGACGTGGAGAGCAACCTGGCCGCCTTTGCCAAAGAGTGGGACCATCGCAAGGACCTGAGCGAGGCCGTGGTGAAAAACCGCCGCGCGCTGGAATTCTCGCGCCAGCTTTACCGGGCGGGCACGGAGGAGTTTCTCAACGTGCTGGACGCGGAACGCTCCCTCCTGGCCTCCGAAACGGCCCTGGCGCAGAGCCGCCAGGCCATTTCCTCGGACCTGGTCAACATCTACCGCGCGCTGGGCGGCGGGTGGCAATGAGGCTCCGCATTGGTGCTGGCCATCCGCTTTGGCTCCGGTTACTTTGGCGGCCGCATGGCCAAGCTTGTGTTTGACATTGAAACCACTGCCTTGCCGGTGGAACGATTTGACGAGGGGCGGTTGGAGTACCTCTTCCGCGACGCGCAGAATCTGCCGGACCCCGCCCAACGGGAGGCGCGCCGGGCGGAAATTCAGCGCTGCTTCAGCCTCTGGCCCTTGACCGGCCAAATCGTCTGCATCGCCATGTCCAACGTGGACAGCTTCCGCAGCAAAGTCCTTTTCCTGGCCGGCAACAACCCCGACGCTGCCCACCCCGAACCGCCCCCCGCGGCGGAATTCGTTCCCTGCCAGAACGAAGCGGAGCTTCTCAACGAATTTTGGGAGGCGGCCGTCCGCTACGAATCCATTATCACCTTCAACGGGCGGACCTTCGACATTCCTTTCCTCTATTTGCGCTCGGCGCTGCTGGATGTCCGCATTTCGCGCAAAGACTGGCTCGGCTACAGGTTCCAAACCGAGCCGCATTGCGATCTGCTGGAACAGTTGACCTTCTACGGCGTGAGCGGACGCGACGGCGCGGCCCGCCGGTTCAACCTGGACTTCTATTGCAAAGCCTTTGGCATCCCCTCTCCCAAAAGCCACGGCGTCACGGGCATGGATGTCGGCCGCTTGATGGCCGAAGGCCGCGCCTGGGACGTGGCCGCATACTGCCTGGGCGACGTGCTGGCCACCGTCAAGCTTTATTTAATTTGGAAAGAACGGCTGGCTGGATTATCCTAAGGGCCAGTTATGCCGCTGACCAACAATGGCTACGGACCTGTGGACCGGGTGGCCAAGCCGCCGGTGGACCTGTTGATCTGCTTCGCCGTCAAGGAGGAGTTGAAATTCTTCCCCTGTGATTCCTGGAAGGCCGCCAACGTCCAGGTCTGGGTCACCGGCATCGGCCGCCGCAACGCCGCCGAAAACATCCGCGACGCCATCGCCCGCGTCCAACCCGAACGCGTCATCACCGCCGGTTTCGCCGGCGGCCTCAACCCCCGCCTCAAATGCGGCGCCATCGTTTATGAGCAGGACTTCGACGCCGGGTTCGGACGCGAACTGGAGGCGCTGGGCGCCATCCCCGCCAGGTTCCATTGCCACCGCCGCGTGGCCATCACCGCGGCGGAAAAAAGCAAGCTGTGGCGCGAGACGGGCGCCGACGCGGTGGAGATGGAATCCTCGGTCATCCGCACCATCTGCCGCGAATTCAAAATCCCCAGCGCCACGGTGCGGGTCATCTCCGACGACGCCGGGCAGGACCTGCCGCTGGATTTCAACGCCCTGATGACTTCCGACGACCGCATCAATTATCTCAAGTTGATGTGGGCCGTTTTCAGCCGCCCCAGCCGCATCCCCAAACTCATCGAGTTCCAGCGCCAAACCCTCGACGCCGCCCGCAAACTGGGCGCCGTCCTGGAGGATTTGCTGGGAGCCGAGCGGCGCTAGGCAAAACCAATGGACAATGGAGAGTGGATAATTGTCAATTTTCCATTGTCAATTATAAATTATTTCAAGGCCGCTTCTCTGGCGGCTTCGCCGTAGCCGACCAGGATGGCCCCCGCGGTGATCAACAACACGCCCGCCCAGCTTGCCCACGTCACCTTCTCGCGCAGGATAAATTGCGCCGCCAGCGTCGTGAAGATGAACACCAGCGAGGTCAGCGGAAAGACGAAGCTCGCCTCGCCGATGGACAACATGTAGAGCAAAGCGCCAAAGAAGACCGCCTCCAGCGCCACGCCGCCCACGACTTTCACGTTGGTGACGCCGTTCCAAGCCACGCGCGCGACTTCGCTCACCGTATGCTCCCGCCAGCCTTGCACCTCCTTCAGCCCCCGCGTGAGGACGATGATGCCGACAGCTTCAATCATGGTGGCGACAATGACGATGATAATAATTTTTGCCATAATTCAAAGGTCCTGGTAACGGATCAAGCGGATGCCGAGCTGTTGCCACTGGTTCCGAATGGCCGGGTCCACCAGCGCATCCAATTCGTTCTTAAACTGGTCCAGCGACGGATGGGAGTAAAGCTCCGAATCGCCCGCCGGCAGGCACGGCAGCAGTTTGCCCACGTAGGCCGCGTCCACCCGCGCGTTCTGCAACAATCCGAAGACCGACGCCGTGTGCCGGATGTTCTTCCGGTCCAGCGTTCCCCGCGCCCGGCGCGAGAGCAAATAATAAATGACCGCGTGGCTGGCGCGATAGCCCCATTGCCCGGAAGCCAGCCGCGCGTTGAGGAAAAACGGGTCTCGTGTCAAGCGCATGGCGGAAATCCCCCATCGCTCCGCGTTGTCCATCAGAATGCCAAACACGACCGGATGCAAATGCAAATGAAGATGGCCGTTGACGTGGTCCAGGGGCAATCCGGTGGCGTGGAATCTCGCCACTTGCGCCTCGATCTCGGCCCGCAACTCCTCCCGGCAGCGGGCGTTGAAGAAATAGCGCCCGCCCGCCGCCACGGCATTATCCGAAAACCGTCCGTCCGCCCCGGCCAGATGGGGAATCCGCTCCGGCCGCAAGGCCGCTGCTCCGCAGACCAGCGTCAAATGCAATCCCACGCCCAACTTCGGATTCTCCCGCGCCAACCGCACCGCGTCGGCCGCCGCCGGTTCATTGACCATCAGGCTGGCGGTGGTCAGAATCCCCTCGCGGTGGGCGCGAACGACGGCCCGGTTGATGGAGTCCGAGCGGCCAAAATCATCGGCATTGACAATCAGTCGGCGCCTCGTGGTGGAAATTTTGCTCATGCAGCGCCCGCACTCAAGCCAGCCGAACACCGCGTTTGATCGCGGCAGCCTTGAGTTGATTGTCAAGCGAAGCCAATGTCGCTCCCATGCGCAGGGCCAATTCAAGGTAGGCGGCATCGTAGATGGAAAGCGTGTGCTGGCGGGCCAGTTCCAACGTCTGGCCCCCGGCTTGGTCGTGCGTTTCAGCGTCAAAGCGGACTGGCATTTGCCGGAGGATGCCCGCGGCGTGGTTCACGGCGGCGGCGGCGATGCGTTTCCGCCGTTCCGCAACCAGAAGCGCATTGACCACTTCCAGCATCCAGTGGGCTGGCACGCAAACCAGCTCGCAATCCGGAATCCTGCCTCGCACTTCTGTGGCGTATTCCGAGTTCTCGTCTTCGAGAAACCAACTCACGGCGACGGAACCGTCAATCACCAGACGCTTCACTTGCGCCCTTCCTCGATCAATTGCTTGACCGTGAGTTTCGGCTTGCCGGGCGGATTAAGGATGGAGTGCCGTCGAATCTCGTCCATCTGCTCGAAAAGCGATCCGAGGTCGGCGTGGCTGGGGCCGGTGGCCGGGATGAGCTTGGCCATAGGCTGATCGTGCTTGGTGATGGTAATCACCTCGCCCGACGCCGCCCTTTCCAAAAGTTCAGGCAGCTTGGTTTTTGCCTCGTAGGCTCCCACGGTGGATTGGGTTGTTGTCATATCGTCGTTCTCCGGTTTAGACTAGTCTTAAACCTGTCTAACACAGTTTTGCGCCAGGGGCAAGTCGTTTTCGCTGAAAGCCTTTTCTTAATCTTAATCCTCATCCTAATCTTAATCCTAAACCTTTCCGATGACAAATCATGCGGAAATTTTTTTTGGTCGTTTTGGGGGGACTGGGGTTGACTAGGGTTGACCAGGGTTGACCAGGAGCCTCTCAGTCCCAGTAGTCTCACCCACGGGAACGGGGGACTCCGGGAGGACGGTCTCCTGGCGGCAGAATTCGTCGCGGGCGATGTTGTCTTCGGCCCGCTGGGTTTGCGTCTCGCCGCTCGGAGCGATGTTTTCATTGCCATTAACCATCGTATTTATATTCATCATTGCGCGATGATGGCATATCGCCGGAAAAGACAAAAACCTACCGTAGGTTTTTAGGCACGATTTTTTTTGGAGGGTTCCGAACCCTGCAAGTTTATGGCCATCAAGAGGTTGCAAGGCCAAAAATCCCAAAAATCCGAAAAAACACGAAAAAAAATGTCATTTTCTCCGCGCACACCCCCTGTTTTTCTGCCAAACAGGCCCGTTGGGGGGCCGTTTTTGGCTGTCAAACTATTACGTCTTCCGCAAGTGGTTCTCCCAAAGCTCCTTGCAAGCCTTGGAAGGCAGTGGACGAACAGCCATCCGGCCGCCTCCACGGGCCGCCACGCGAATTCGCCCAGCACATACTCGAGAAAACCCAGCGGCTGGCCGTCGCCATCGCGCGCCAGAAGGAAGCGAAGTCCATCCGCAAAACTCCGCTGCAGCCAGTCAACCTTGCTTTGATAGCCGGGATGCTGCCGGTTGGTCAGGCAGCCGATCCCGCATTCGGACAGGTTTTCCGGTCCGACTTTTTCCAAGGTTAGGTCCTCCATGGTATCGAAAACATTTGCTTGCTCAGGTATGCGGTAATTTGATTCCTGCCGGATCATCAGCATAGAACTCGATATAACCGCACGCTGAACATATCCAGGCAGAGACGGTGGATTTCTGCTGGTCCTTGAAGATGAGTGCTTTGGGCTTCCTATAGGTAGCGACGGTAAGCTCGCCTTCGGGACCATCTCGGCGGTCTATCACCTTTGCATCGGCGATGATTTCCGTTCCACCGCACTTTGGACATTTTCCATTCTTTTTCATAATTGCGAGCGGTAGGGTGCTCCCTAATTTGGACAGGCATAGACGTGCCGTTCCCGTAGTGAAGTCCTGCTTCCACGCCAAATCAATCCAATTGTGTTGGGTTGGATGCACCGGGGCGCAGGACAGAGTTCTTCGCCGCGGGGATTTTTCTTCGTTGCCTTCGTTTGCTTCTGTAAGTCTTTGAGAGCCAAACAGAAGGCAACGAAGGCAACAAAGGGGGAAAGGACGCTGCAACTTATATGGCTTTATCTTATGCCTCCATAAATCGTCACCTCGTGCCGTTCCTCTTCATGAAGAAATCTGTCAGTTACATGCCTTTGGGGTCAAATCTAAACATTCTACATTTGCAGTTCCCTGCAGTGCCACATTTGAAGCTTTCAATTTTCACGTCCACAACTGCCTATCCAGCGAGCGGTAGTGGATGGCTGCGGGAAAAGGGCATTCCGGCAAAACAAGGTTGCGCTGCCGGCCCTTTTGATGCTTTTGTCTGGGCGCGTGGCAACAAAACCCAATAACGGCGCCATCGCCGCCGGCCTGCTGCTGGCGGTCTTTCTCTGGGGCGCCAATAATACCGGGGTGAAGGTGCTGGTCAAGTTCTGGCCGCCCATCACCACCGGCAGCACCCGTTTCCTGGCCGCCGGCCTGCTCATGCTGGCGATGTTCCGCTGGTCCAAATCCTTCGGCGGACAAACCCCGCTGACGGCGGAAATGAAAAAACTCCTTTGGACGCGCACCGGGGCCAGCCTGGCCGTGTATATCGTGGCCTTCAATTGGTCCCTCAAGCTGACGGAACTTTCCCACGTCGCCATTTACCTCGGCGCGGCCCCGGTTTGGGCGCTGTTGTGGGAAGGACGGCCGGAGAGAAACTGGAAATCCCTCCAACGCTACGGCGCGGCCGCGCTGGCCTTTTGCGGCGTGCTGGTCCTCTTTCTGCCCACGCTCCGCCATCTCAACACGGGGTTGCTGGGGGAAATCCTCGGCCTGTCCTGCGGCGTCCTGTGGACCCTGTTCGGACGGCAATGCCGCGCCCTGGGCGGGGAGCTTTCCGGCATGGAGCTTTCCGCGCACACCTTTTGGCGGTCCGGGCTGCTGCTGGCGCCGTTCTCGATCGTGGAACTTGCCAGCTCCAAGCCAATCCCCCTTCGGCCCGATCTGCTGCTGGTGCAATTGTTTTGCGTGGTTGGGGGCGGGGTGGTCGCGTTCGCCCTGTGGAACCACGGCCTGCGCCACTGGAAAACAAGTCAAGTCTATTTATTCAACAATTTCATCCCCCTCAGCAACATGGCCTGGGCCGCCGTCTGCCTGCGCGAGCCGATCACCGCCCGCTTCTGGATTTCCATGGCCTTGATTGCCGCCGGCGTGCTCCTGGGCCAGACCAATTTGCAGCGCCTCTTTGGCGGCCGCTGGCTGCCGTTTGATTGACCGCCCGGCCTTCTTACGGCCGTTGTTCGATGGGGATGTAGGGCTGGACGCGCGGGCCGACATAAATTTGCCGGGGGCGGCAGATACGCTTGTGCGGCTCGTCCAGGATTTCCTTGAAATTGGCGATCCAGCCGGGCATCCGGCCAATGGCAAACATGACCGTGAACATCGAGGTGGGTATCCCAATGGCGCGCATGATGATGCCGCTGTAAAAATCCACGTTGGGATAGAGCTTGCGCTCGACGAAATAGGAATCGTGCAGGGCCGCCGTTTCCAGTTTCTTGGCAATGTCCAGCAGCGGGTCCTGCCGGTTCAAAGAGTGAAGGAGTTTGTCGCAGGCTTCTTTGATGATTTTGGCCCGCGGATCATAATTCTTGTAAACGCGGTGGCCGAACCCCATCAAGCGCCGTCCGCTGTTCTTGTCCTTGGCGGCCCGGATAAAGGCCTGGCCGTCGTCGCCGGAATCATGGATTTCCTGCAACATGGTGATGACCGCCTGGTTGGCTCCCCCGTGCAACGGCCCCCACAGGGCGCAAACGCCCGCCGCGCAACTGGCGAACATGTTGGCTTCGCTGGAGGCCACCATCCGCACGGTGGAAGTCGAGCAATTCTGCTCGTGATCGGCGTGCAGGAGGAAGATCAGGTCCAGCGCCGCCACCACTTCGGGCTTCAACTCGTAATCCTCATAGGGACCGGAAAACATCATGTGCAGAAAATTGGCCGTGTAGGGGTTGCTGGGCTTGGCATAGATGAAGGGCAGCCCGCACGATTTGCGATAGGAAAAGGCGGCGATGGTGCGCACTTGCGAAATCAGCCGCGCCGCGTGCTCGGTGAACAACTCCTCCGTCGGCGGCCCGTTCCAGCCGGGTTGAAAACAACTGCTGGCGTTGATCATGGCCGACAGAATGGCCATCGGATGGGCGCTGGCGGGAAAGCCCTCGAAATGGTGTTTCATGTTCTCGTGCAGATTCTCGTTCTGCGTGAGGAGGGTGGAGAAGTTTTTCAATTCCGTCCGCGTGGGAAGCTTGCCGTAGATAATCAAATAGGCCGTCTCGACGAACTTCGATTTGACAGCCAATTCCTCGATGGGAATGCCGCGGTACCGCAAAATGCCCTTCTCGCCGTCAATAAACGTAATGGCGCTCTTGCACGCGCCCGTGTTGGCGTAGCCGTCGTCCAACGTGATGTAGCCGGTGGTGTCACGCAGGTGGGAAATGTCCAGCGCCTTCTCCTCTTCCGTGCCGGTGACGGTGGTCAGTTCATAATCTTTTCCGTCCAGATGCAGCGTGGCTTTGGCGTTCATAAATTCAAAAACGGTTCTTTATAAGCTAAAACTGGCGCATTGCACGCCTTTTTTGTCGTTTTTTCGCAAGATCGTCCTTTCCAGCCGGATTTCGTGTTTGCCCTTTCCCTTCCGAAAGGCATCTTGGGTCATATTTTTATGCAGAATTCCGGCCAATCTGAAACCTCAATCTGGACGCGCCTGCGCATCGCGTTGTCCTGCTTTAACCGCGCCCTTGCCAGCCCTGACTTTTGCCGCCGGGCCGCCGGCCTGCTGCGCCCGCCGCCGGCCCCCGCCGGGCCAAAGCCGGCCGCGTTGCCGCCCGAACGCGCTCAGGCCTCCGGCCTGGCCGTCCTGGCCATGCTCCAGCGCGAGGGACGGCTGATTGATTTTCTCAAGGAGGATATGGCGGCCTTTTCCGACGCCGAAATCGGCGCCGCCGCGCGGGTCGTCCACGCGGGCTGCCGCAAAGTCCTCGCCCAATACTTCGATCTCGAACCTGCCCTCAAAGAAACCGAGGGCGCGGCCATCCAGGTGCCGGCGGGCTTCGACCCCCACCGCATCCGCCTGACCGGCAACGTCGCCGGCCAGCCGCCGTTTCACGGCACGCTCAAACACCACGGCTGGGTGGCCGCGGCGGTGCGCCTGCCGGACGTTTCGGACACGCTCGACCCGCGCGTGCTGGCAGCGGCCGAAGTCGAATTGTAAACGAATCCGCCATTTCCCATGTCCACCTACTGCATCGGCATTGACCTCGGCACCACCAACAGCGCGGTGTCTTATTTCAAACTCGCCCAGGCCGAAGCCCGCGGGAGCGCGCAGACCATGCTGGCCATCCCGCAAGTCACGTCCGTCGGAACCGTCGAAGAAAAGCTGTTGCTGCCCTCGTTCCTTTACCTGCCCAACGACCAGGAATTTCCCCCCGGCAGCGTGGCCTTGCCGTGGGACAAAAAGGGCAAGGACGGCGTCGTCGGTGAATTCGCGCGGGCGCACGGCGGCAAAGTCCCCATGCGGCTGGTTTCCTCGGCCAAAAGCTGGCTCTGCCATTCCGGCGTGGATCGCTTGAGCGCGATCCTGCCGTGGCAGGCGCCGGCGGACGTTCCGCGCGTCTCGCCGTTGGAGGCGGCGGCGCGTTTCCTGTCCCACATCCGCCAAGCCTGGGATCATCAATTCAAGGATGACGCCCTGGCCAAACAGGAGGTTGTTCTGACCGTGCCGGCCTCCTTCGACGCCGCCGCGCGCGACCTCACGCTCAAAGCCGCGCAGCAGGCCGGCTTGCCCAATGTCACCCTGATTGAGGAACCGCAGGCGGCGTTCTACGCCTGGCTTGAGCTGATGGGCGAGAGCTTCCGCAAACACGTCAAACCCGGCGACGTCGTGCTGGTGGTGGACGTCGGCGGCGGCACGACCGACTTTTCGCTCATTGCGGTGACCTCCAAGGACGGCGACGTGGCCCTCACGCGCGTGGCCGTCGGCGACCACATCCTGCTGGGCGGCGACAACATGGATTTGGCGCTGGCGCACACAGTCAGCCAGCGCCTCGCCGCCGAGGGAAGGAAACTTGATCCCTGGCAATTCAACGCCCTGACCTTCGCCTGCCGCCAGGCCAAGGAAAACATGTTTGCGGACGCGAAACTCAGGAAATCCCCGCTCGTGATTCCAGGCCGGGGTTCGTCCCTGGTAGGCGGCACGATCAAGGCCGAATTAAGCCGCGACGAACTGACCCGCGTGCTGACCGATGGATTCTTTCCCAAAACAGCCGTCACCGATGCGCCGCAGACGGCGCGCCGCACCGGCCTGGCGCAGATGGCCCTGCCCTACGCCCAGGACCCCGGCGTCACGCGCCATCTGGCCGCGTTCCTGACGCGCCAGGCCCGCGCCATGGCGGCCGCGCACGACGCGCCGGTGAAGGTCGAAGGCAAGACCTTCGTGCATCCGACTGCCGTGCTGTTCAACGGCGGCGCGTTCAAAGCCGCCGCGCTCAAAGATCGCGTCCTCGAAGTCCTCAATGACTGGCTGGCGGCCGACGGCGGTCAGCCCGCCAAGGAACTGGCGGGCGCCGAACTTGATCTTGCCGTCGCCCGCGGCGCGGCCTACTTCGGCTGGGTGCGGCACGGGCACGGCCTGCGGATTCGCGGCGGCACCGCGCGCGCCTACTACGTCGGCATCGAGACGGCGATGCCCGCCGTGCCCGGCATGGAACCGCCCGTCAAGGCCTTGTGCGTCGCCCCCTTCGGCATGGAGGAAGGCACGCAAGCCGACGTGCCCCCGCAGGAGTTTGGACTGGTCGTCGGCGAACAGACCCGCTTCCGTTTCTTCGCCAGTTCCCTCCGCCGCGACGACCGCGTTGGCGCGATGATTGAGGACGTGGCCGGCAACGACGAGTTGGAAGAAGTCGCCCCCATCGAAACCACGCTGCCGGCCAAGGAAGGCAACGAAGGCAAATTGGCGCCGGTCAACCTGCAAGCCGTCGTGACCGACCTGGGAGTCCTCGAACTGCGCTGTCTGGAAAAAGGCGGCCCAGGCCGGTGGAAACTGGAATTAAACGTGCGGATGAAGGAGTAGCGCAAGGCGTGTTTAGCCGTGTTTTAGTGGAAGCTGACAGACCGGAATCCGCGAGCGGTCGCCAGCCTCAACTGGTCTTTATCGCCCGATACAAAGAGATCTGGGTTGACTTGCTCCAGGATGGCAACATGCAAAACGTCGGCGCTGCGGGCCTTGAGCCGCGCGGCGAACCCCGCGCTGATCTGGTGGGCATCCTTGAGGACAGCATCCCAATCCACCGCCGTGAACTCAAAAGGGCCGGCTTGAAGCAAATGAGAGAAATAGTGCCTCAAGGCCTCGATCAATTCTTGCTTGACGAGGCATCTGGATAGATGGTCATTGGCGCAGGTCTCGCAGGGCCGCTTGAGCATCCTGCTTGGGAGCGCCTTTGAAGAAGCGCGGGTTAAGGCGCACCCACCGCTATCCTGTGCAGATCGGCTACAAATGCTGTGGCCGCGGTCTCAAGGAGCATCCACCGTTCGGAGGCAATATCAACTATTCGGAAATGAACTTTCTCCGGGAAAGCTGGCTGCGTCAAGACACCGACACCCGCGAGGAAGCCATGATGAACTCCGTGCAAGGAAAAGGAGCGACCGAATACCGCGTCTTGCTCACGCGCTCTTTTCGTGAATGCCGCCGCGTGCTCAAGGATGACGGCTGGATGACAGTCATGTTCCACAACTCTTCCCGCGAAGTTTGGACCGCGCTCCAAACCGCCATCGGCGACGCGGGTTTTGCCATCCGTGGCACGCAGACGTTCGACAAGGAGCACGGAACCTTTAAGCAATTCGTTTCGGAAAACGCGGTTGGCTACGACCTTGTTCTTCACTGCCGCAAGACGGAACAAGCCGTCACGCACCGCACCGACGACATCTGCTTTCCTCTTGATGTTGCGGAATTTGTGCGTCAGCGCGTCGCTCAAAATCCAGAGCGTTACTGTGTCCATTACCTCCACGTCGCTCGCGCCGACGAATGGGACTTCCGTAAAATGCACGCCGAATGGCTCGCCGAAACATTGCCGGAAAATGGCGCGCTCATCGGCTTCGAAGAGTTCCGACATTACGCTGAATCGGTGGTGGCCGGCCTCGAACTCAAGCCCATGCAATCTCTCCTGCTCTAACCATGCCCACGACGAAAACCCTCCCCGCCTTCACGCCCAGCCAACGCGATACAGTCCATCGTCTGTTGGCCGCGAAGGTCACCCGGATGATGGGTCGAAAACTGGAGGAAGCCGATTGGGCCGATGTTGACTGCCGCGCCAAAGGCATTCCGACCCGCGGCTGGAGCAATCTCAATATTGACGTGATGCACCAAGGTCTCGGCGTCGAGCACAAGATGCCTTGCTATCGTTCCACGGCGAACATTGCTCAAGCATGTGGAGAAACATTTATGCACCCGGCGGCGGCTCGCGCAAGGGCAGCCGCAATTTGTGGATTTACGAGAATGCAACAGGCAAGAAGCGATTCTCCGTCACCACTTCTGCCGGCGTGAAGATTCAGCCTTACTTCGATGTTCCGCCACCGAACGACCCTAATCTCTACATTTTTACGGTGATTGGCGAAGTGATCCTGGATGGACGGGTTCGTTGCTGGCTCTCCCGCACCACGTGGCGCGATTTGGAGAAAGCCCTCGGCACAATTTCACCGCAGACTGTTTCTCAAGCGGACGAATTCCTGTCGCCAAATCGAGACGCTCCATTAACATCCTTCCGATGGCTTCGCCTTCCTACATCATTGGCCTTGACCTTGGCACGACTAATTGCGCCGCTGCGTTCGCGGACTCGGCGCAAGGCGCGGACTCGCCTGTTCTGGACTTCCCCATCCCGCAGTTGCTCCGGCCGGGCGATGTCGCCACCTTGCCGTTACTGCCGTCGTGCCTCTACGCGGCCGGCGATCATGAATTGCCTCCCGGCTCGATCCAGTTGCCGTGGGGCGAGTCGCCCCGGCTCATCGCGGGGGCCTTCGCGCGCTGGCAGGGAGCGCGCGTGCCCGGACGCTTGGTGGCCTCGGCCAAAAGCTGGCTCTGTCACGCCGGCGTGGACCGCTCCGCGCCCATTCTGCCGTGGGGCGCGCCGGCGGAGGTCGCCAAAGTTTCGCCGGTGACGGCTTCCGCGCTGTTGCTCTCCCACATCGCCGCCGCCTGGAATGCCGCGCATCCCGGCGCGCTTATGGCCCAACAGGAAGTGGTGGTTACCGTGCCCGCCTCGTTCGACGAAGTGGCGCGCGCGTTGACGGTCAAGGCCGCGCGCCAGGCCGGGCTGGAAAATTTTACGCTCGTCGAAGAGCCGCAGGCGGCTTTTTATGATTTCGCCGCCCATCATCGCCGCGATTTGGCGGAAGTGTTGCAGGACGTGCGGCTGGCGCTGGTGGTGGACGTGGGCGGCGGCACGACCGATTTCACCCTCATCCAGACCGACGCCACTGCCGACGGCCCGGCCTTGCGGCGCATCGCCGTGGGCGATCATCTCATGCTCGGCGGCGACAACATGGACGCGGCGCTGGCCCGCCACGTCGAGGAACGGCTGCTGGCGGACGGACGGAAACTCAACGCCGCGCAATGGACGCAACTGGTGCAGGCCGCGCGCGACGCCAAGGAATCGTTGCTGGGCGAAAACCCGCCCGAGCGGCACGGCATTTCCGTGGCGGCCGAAGGCAGCCGGCTGTTGCGCGGCACGCTCTCGACGGAGATTCAGCGCGACGAGGCCGGGCGGCTCATTCTCGACGGCTTTTTCCCCGCCTGCGCTGCCGGCGAAACGCCGCGCCGGGCCGCGCGCACGGCGTTGCAGGAATTGGGCCTGCCTTACGCGCAGGACCCCGCCATCACGCGCCATCTGGCCGCGTTTCTGCGCCAGCACGCCGCCGCCTGCTTCGCCGCGCTTCACGCCGAAACGGCCAAAAACGCGCTGCCGCGGCCGGATGCGATTCTGTTCAATGGCGGCGTTTTCAATTCGCCCAAAATTTCCCAACGGTTGCTCGAAGTCGCGTCGTCCTGGTGGCCGGACGCGCCGCCCGTTCGGCTGCTGCCGCACCAGTCGCTTGAGTTGGCCGTGGCTCGCGGCGCGGTCTGCCACGGCCTGGCCCGGCGCGGCCTGGGACGGCGCATCGGCGGCGGGGCGGCGCACGCGCTGTATGTCGGGCTGGCCGCGGAAACGGAAACTGCCGCGCCCCGCGCCTTATGCCTGATTCCTCGCGGGCACGAAGAAGGGCAGCCGGTGGAACTCAAAAGCCGTCCGTTTGAATTGACGCTCGGACAGCCGGTGCAATTCCCCCTGTTCTCCACCACCTCGGACCGGATTGACCTGCCGGGCGACCTGGTGGAAATCGGCGGCGAATTTCAATCGCTGCCGCCGATTCATACGGTGTTCAAAGGGACGGGCGCCAGGACGACCGTCGTGCCCATTCACCTGCGGGCCACGCTGACGGAATTGGGCACGCTGGAATTGTGGTGCGCCGCCAACCACGGCCATGACCGCTGGCGGCTGGAATTCGAATTGCGCGGCACCACGCCGCACGCCGCCGCCACTGTGACCGAATCCATGCCGGCCCGCTTTGACGAAGTGCGGGCGGCCGTCGAACGCGTGTTCGGCCCCAAGCCGCCGCCGGACGGCGCCAGGGAAGCCAGGCAACTCGGACGCGCGCTGGAAAAAATCATCGGGCCGCGCGAACAGTGGCGCCTGCCGTTGTTGCGGGAATTGTGGAGCGCCCTTTACGCGCGCGCCAAAAACCGCCGCCGTTCCGCCGATCACGAGCGCGTGTTCTTTCAACTGGCCGGCTACAGCTTGCGTCCGGGCTTCGGCTATCCGCTGGATGAGTGGCGTTGCGAACAGACGTTTCTCCTGTTCAAAGACAGCGTCACCTTTCACGCCGGGCAGCCGATCTGGAGCGAGTTTTGGGTCACGTGGCGGCGCCTGGCCGGCGGATTGGCCGAGGGTCAACAACAAGAATTGTGGCGCTATCTCAAACCGCATCTGGCCCGCCGCGTGCCGCCCGACGCGCCCAAGGACGGCCCGAAACCCAAAGGCATCCAGCCGGAAGGACTCGACGAAATGGCGCGCGTGGCGGCCTCGCTGGAACATCTTCCGCCGGCGGACAAAGCCGCGCTCGGAGGCTGGATCACGCAACGGCTGCAAAACCCCGAAACCGCCGCCGGCCCGTGGGCGTGGGCGCTGGGCCGGCTGGGGGCGCGCGTTCCGCTTTACGGCAGCAGCCATCAAACCGTGGCCCCGGAGCAAGCCGCCGCCTGGCTCACTCTTTTGCTTGACTCTGGCCTGCGGCGCGTGGACGGCACGGCCTTCGCCGCCGCCCAATTGGCGCGCATGACCGGCGACCGCACGCGCGACTTGGACGGGGAGATTCGCGCCCGCGCCGCCGCCGCGCTCAAATCCGCCGGCGCGCCGGAAGCGTGGGTGAAGATGCTGCATGAAGTCACAGCCCTGGAAACCGCCGACGAAACGCGGGCCTTGGGCGACACCCTCCCCATCGGCTTGCGCCTGCACCACTGACCTGGAAGACCTGAATGCCGCGCCACCGTGCTTGATTTGGGCGGCAGATTTTTGTCACGATGGCCCCATGCGAAAGTTCGACATCACATTCCCGGCTTCCTTGCTGGTGACGGCACAGCCGATTGATTTGTCCGCCCTTTCTCTCCGGCAGAAGGATTTTTATCTGAATCTCTTTTCTGAAATCGTGGAAGTTTATAAGGCGAAGAAAAAAAAACGGGCTGTTATCGGCATTGCCGGTCCCACGGGAGCGGGCAAGTCCGTCGTGGCCGTTCTGTGCAAGGAGTTTGCCCGGCAGGCCGGGCTGCCTTTTGTTTTGGAGTCTGTCACCATTGATGCTTACCATTTTCCAAACCAATATCTGCTGTCGCATTTCTCCAATGGCGCGCCGTTGAAACAGGTGAAGGGACGGTTCGACACCTACGATGCCGGGGCGCTGGCCGGGGACCTCAGAGCCTTTTCTGCCGGGAAAACCGTCTCCTTCCCAACCTATTCCCGAGAATTGCACAATCCGGTAAGGGACGGCATCGTAGTGGAGGCCAGGGACGCCCTGCTCCTTGTCGAAGGTTTATGGCTGCTGTTTGACAAGGCCGGATGGGAAGCCATCGGCCCGCTTTTGGATTATGCCATTTTCATTGAAGGCGACGCGGCCCGGGCAAGAGAGGCGGTGCTCCAACGGCATAGGGCCGGAGGGAGGTCATTGGAGGATGCCGCAAGGTATTACGAATTGGTGGATGCCCGGAATTCCGAGTTGGTCATGACCACCCAACACAAGGCGAACAAAGTCATCCCGGCTTATTATTCGATTTAGAATAGGTCTCGAACTTGCTTCCATGCTCATTTTCCACCACACTGGCTTGGTGAATTCACGAAGCTGGATGGCTTTTTTACTCGGTGCCGCTTTGAGCGCCCAAGGATCAGGGATACTTCCACGCGCAATATCGCCAGGGCACCCCGCCGCCCGAGGGGCCTTACACCATTCTGGAGGCCACGGGGCGCGGTCATTTGCTCGGTTGTGTCCTGAGCGTCAAGAATAACGACGGCGGCTGGTGGGGTGAAGGCGACGAAATCGTCTATATGGACGGCCGCCACGTAATGCGGGAACTACTATTACAGCGTCGCTTATTGGTATCAGACCGAACCCCACGCGCCTTTCCCCAAATTGCCCAGCCCGGAAGAAATCATTGCCGGCGCTCCGCCATAAAAATGCGGGAACTTTATACAAAACCGCCCTCTTCGGTGTCGAATGATTGAGATGAGAGGCAAAATGGTGTCAAATCAGGCCAGACCGTGAACACGTCGGAGCGCAATGGTTCTTGGTGCCAGCCGCTTTATGAAGCCAAAGCGGCCGGGTTGATCCTTTACGGGCGCGCTCTGGGATTGAGCCACGGCGAAGCCGAGGACGTGGTGCAGGAAACATTTCTGGCGCTGCTGCAATTGCCGCGCAAGCCCGATGACCCGGACCATTACTGCCTGCGCGCCTTTCGCAATCGCGCCATGAACCATCATCGCGGCCTTTGGCGCCGGCTGGCCCGCGAATGGGAATCGGTCCGCTGGTTCGAGCGTGGCGCGGCCCAGGACCAGGCCGAAGAGGAGGCCAAGCGCCGGCTGGCCGAATTGCCGCCGGCCCAACGCGAGGTCATCGTTTTGAAGATTTGGCACGGCCTGACCTTTGAGGCCATCGGCAAGCTTTTGGCGGTGTCGCCCAACACCGCCGCCGGTCGCTATCGCTATGGCATGAACAAGTTGAAACAGCGCATGAAAGGAGCCGCTTATGGACGAGATGAACCCATTGGAGAAACAATTGCAATCCTGGACGCCCCGCCACCCCTCGCCTAAGATCGCCCGCCGCCTGTTTGGCCCGGACGAAAAGCCGTCGTTGCGCCCGGCGCCGCGCGCCTGGGACTGGAACTGGCTCTCGCCCGTGGCGGCGTGCGCCTTGACGATGCTGGTGGCCGTTCACACCGCCAGCCGCGCGCCGGGTCGTTTGGCGCAGGATTCCAACGCCACTTTCTTCGCCTCGCTCATGCTCAATGCCGCCGCCTCATCCAATTTCGCCACCTTTTCCCTCAGCAAGGTGGACGAAAACCTGGAATGGAACATCTGGCCGCACGCCACGCATCACGCTGCCGTTCTCCCCCGCGCCCAAACCCCGCTGCGCCGCGAAATCTGGAGCTTGATTCCGACCAACAGATAGCAGATCAACAAGGCGGGTAGAGTAGGCGAAGTGGAACGAGCGGATTGAACTGACCGTAGTTGTCGGTTCCGCTGTTCCACTTCACCCCTCATCAAACCGGACGAACGGATTTCCCGTATCCGGCTTTCCGGGTCGCTTCATC
>Ga0224555_1001443_pt1 | contig 32833 bp, 30 predicted proteins | sample 714S23034metaG_FD_180687 | JGI IMG/M metagenome (GOLD analysis project Ga0224555, IMG submission 180687) | Peat soil microbial communities from Stordalen Mire, Sweden - 717 S2 30-34 | ecosystem: Environmental > Terrestrial > Soil > Wetlands > Peat | place: Sweden: Norrbotten County, Stordalen...
CGTTGCTCTTCACCTGGCCCGCCCTCGAGGCACTCGTCAGCGAGAATGAGACGCACTCGGGAGTGCAGCACATGGTCGGGATTTACAATTGCACATGGTCCGCCGCAGCCGCAGTGGCTTACTTCACCGGCGGCCCGCTTTACGATCGGATGGGGCGCGGCGCAATTTTCTGGCTTCCCGCGGGTTTGTTTCTGGTCCAGCTCATTCTCCTGCATTGGCTCTCGTTTCGAAGGATGACCGTCATGCCGGCAACGCCGGACCCGGAAGGCCAGCAACCGCCCCCCGAGCTCGCGGCGGGCCGTCGGACGGTGGATCCGCACGGCTTTCTGAAGATGGCCTGGCTGGCGAACCCGTTCGCTTATGTCGCGATGAACACGCTGCTGGCCGTCATGCCGGGCATTGCCCAGAAGCTGGATCTTTCTCCCACAAGAGTGGGGTTGTATTGTTCGATCTGGTTTTTCGCGCGTTTCGCCGCATTCGCCTTTCTGTGGAAATGGACCGGCTGGCATTACCGGTTTCGCTGGCTGTTCTCGGCGTTCGTGGCGCTCATCATCTGTTTCATGTTTCTTCTGCTGGCCCGGGAACTTTGGGTGTTTGTGCTGGCCCAGATCTTCTTCGGCCTTTCGGCCGGACTGATTTATTATTCATCGCTCTTCTATTCGATGGACCTGGGTGAAGCGAGCGCCGAGCATGGCGGACTGCATGAAGCGGCCATCGGGGCGGGCATTTGCGCCGGACCCGCGGTCGGCGCCGTCTCACTGCAATTCCTGCCGCACCATCCGAACGCCGGGACTTTTGCCGTCACCGGCCTGCTGGTGTTCGGGCTCGGCGGCCTGCTGTTCCTCTGGCGAACGCAACAAACGCGCATGAGAACGATGAATTGACATCCGCCCCCGCCGGCGCGATGGCGTGTGGTCCGCGCCGGCGCATCCGCCGGTCCCGGGAGAGTCCTGCCCCGCCGAATAGAGGCCGTCGCAGGCTGGTTTTCTGCCCTTGCCACGACCGGCGATTTTCCCTACTGATACTCCGGTTCCTAGCGAATGAAATGTTAACGAAACGCAATCCATGTCTTTACTGACCGGCAAATTCGGCATTGTCTTCGGCGTCGCCAACAAGCGTTCCATCGCGTGGGCCATCGCGCAGGCCTGGCACAGGGAAGGGGCGAAGCTCGCGTTCACTTATCAGGGAGAGCGGCTCAAGGAGAACGTGGAGGAACTCGTGGGCGCGTTCGGCGGTGACACGCTGATGTTGCCCTGCGATGTGACCAAAGACGAAGAGATAGCGGGTGTGTTCAAAGCCGTCGGTGAAAAATTCGGCAAACTGCATCTGCTGCTGCACTCCGTGGCCTTCGCACCCAAGGACGCCCTGGAAGGCGAATTCGTCAATACCAGCCGCGAAGCCTTCCGGGTGGCGCACGACGTGAGCGCCTATTCGCTAGTGGCGCTGGCGCGCGGAGCGGCGCCATTGATGACCGAGGGCGGCAGCATCGTCGCGATGACCTATTACGGCTCGGAAAAGGTTGTGCCGCACTATAACGTCATGGGGGTGGCCAAGGCCGCCCTCGAGGCCGGCACACGCTATCTCGCGTACGATCTGGGCCCGAAGAAGATCCGCGTGAACTGCATCAGCGCCGGTCCGGTGAACACGCTGGCGGCGCGCGGCATCGCCGGCTTCACGGAAATGCTCAAGCACTACGAAGCCCATTCCCCCCTGAAACGCAACGTGCTGCCGGAAGAACTCGGCGCCACCGGGACGTTCCTCGCCAGCGACGGCGCGGCGGCCATTACGGGCCAGGTGATCTACGTGGATTGCGGGTATCAGATCATGGGGATGTAATACCGGGTCCATCCACCACGACTGGCTGAAGGACGGCGGCTTGGGGATGAAAATCTTCCCACGCGCCACTCCAGGCGAACGGTGAAGATGGTGTGCGATAGAGGGTTCGAACCTGAAAGCCGGGCTTCGTGAGTTTTCGTAAAAACCGCACTAGAACTCCATGAACATTCGCGATTTCTCGCTTTTGTGGAAACCACGACCCCGAAGCAAAAGGTCGTTTTCACGAAGGTTTACTGTCAGGAATTGTCAGGAAAATCTGGATCCTCTCACAATCCGCTCATCCACCAACATTCGGTGCCCCAGGAATTCGTCGGCGGGAAGACTGACCCGAATACAGAAATTCTTGAATCAGCCGAGGCGAGGGTCGGAATCGGCCTCGGCCTCTGGTGTGACTTGCGCAAATAATACCAATGTTTACGCAGGGTTCAAGCACTATTGAGAAGTTTTGTCTGACTATTTTTGTAATGGGATTTCGCCTGGTCTGTTAGCCATTTTGTTAGCCATCCGAACCGGATTTGGTTACTCAGTTCCCATGAGTGACCCGGAAAATATGATTAGCAGGAATGACCTGTACGCGATGGTTTGGACAAAGTCGTTTGTGAAGCTTGCTCGGGAACTTGGATACTCTTATTTGGAGCTGGTCGCAATCTGCGCTGATCTGAATATCCCGCGGCCCAGCGGAGGTTACTGGCATCGCCGAGAGCGCGGAGTAGCCGAAGAACAAACGGCGTTGCCGCGCGCGCCGGTCGGAAAACCAATTGAGATTCCGCACGGCCCCAGAAAGTGGGATCCGGAAGCGCCGCCCGTTGAGCCCGAAGTGGAGGCAATATCAACCGAGGCGGAGGCGGTCGAGAGAAGCGCGCCGAAGGCAGAGCCGGAAAGGCGTAAAGCGGCGGATGATGTTTCTGAGAGGTCCGATGAGGCTGGGGTCGATGCCGGTGTGGAGAAGCCTGAGCCTGTCAAATTCACACGCGAACAATTGTATAAGGCGATTTGGACTAAATCCTGTGTGAAGTTGGCGGCGGAATTGGGCATCTCGGACGTGGCGCTGGCAAAGACGTGCCGGCGGTTGGGCGTACCGCGGCCGCGGCTGGGTTATTGGGCGCGCATCGAGGCGGGTGAAAAGCTGCCAAAGGAACGGCTGGCCGCCGCAAAGGAAGGCCAGGATGTCACGGTGAGTTTTGATGTGGCAAAGAATATAGCCCGACGGGAGAAATGGGCCCTGAACGGCGTTCTGACTGATGGAAAAGGCCAAAAACCCGATGTCGTCGAACTCCGACCGGAAGGAGTTGAGCTGCATCCCCTCGCTGAGAAGCATCGGCGCGCATTGGAAAAGGCCAAGCCCGGTGAATTGGGATTCGTCGCAGTCAGTGGCAAGGATTTGTTCTCGTGCGAAGTGTCCACTGCAATGGTGCCGAAATTGGTCAGGGCGTTGGACGCGATGATTTGTGAGCTGGATGATCGCGATTATGAATTCGAGCCGGGGGACAACGAGTATGAAGGTTTACAGATCACAAAGGGCAAGGATCATGCCTGCCTTTCTTGGAGTGAGGCCAAAGTAGAAATCGAGAGGGAGCCGACAGACGCGGACAAGAGAAAGCCAAGCTGGACTTGGCAGCTGAAGGAAACGATGGCCTCGGGAGAGTTGAGCATCGAGGTCAGCGCGATGGGTTTAAGAGGAAAACGGAAATGGACGGAGGGCGATCGACGGTCGCTGGAAGATTTGCTGGGGGTTATTGTTGAAAAGGTGGAAGCGACCTTCCGTGGACTTGAGGAGCAGCGCAATCGCGAGGCGGAGTGGGCGAAGCAGCGGGCGGAGGCGGAAAAACGCGCGGCGGAGGAACGGGTCAGGGAGGCCAAAAGGCTGGCCGAGGAGGAGAAGGAACGAAAGGAACGCGAACGAATCAAGCGTCACGAGGCAAAGCTGAAGGCGATTGCGGAGGAGCGATTCGGCAATCTGACGATTGCAGCGCAGCAATGGATTGAGGCTCAGGGCGTGACTGCCTTCATTGAGTTTTGCGCGGATCGATGGCGAAAGGCTGGTGGGGGTGAGCTATCCAAGGAGCAATTGGATTGGCTTGCGTGGGCGAAAGCTGAGGCGGGGAGGATGGGGCCTTTCGCGAAGGGTTATCCTGATCCAGCCGTGGATGGCAAGTTGGATGTGAAGGGTGTGCCGGTGGGTGGGCCATATCCGCAGACGAGGGCATTGGAGGACGATGTGGCGGAGGAGGTGGCGCCGGCTGCGCCGGAGGTCAAGACGCAGCAGCAGGAGCCTGTTCGGCCACCGGAACAGTTTCCTTTTTGGCTGCTGCATCGGCGGCGTTAGCGGAGCGCGCTGCTTTTCTGAGATCCTGCAGTTCGCGCGCGAGCGGCATGTCGGCAGCAATAATTTTGGCTCGGATGGATTGGGAGTGGCACAGTTCCAGGAAGCTCGGAATATTGACTGCGTTCGGGGTGTACAGGAGTAGCCGGAGAAGTTGGACGATGTAGCGGCTGTCGTGTTGGAGGATGTTGCGGCGGGCGTGTCTGAGGTCCTCCGGTGGCGGGTTCCAGCGAGCGCCAGCATCGAGCAGCAGTTCCACACACTTCAGGTTTTCGTCATCTCCTTTGGCGTCACGCGCGTTGGTGTGGAGATTACGGCTCGCCCAGCGGCTGACCATGCGCTCAAGGGCATCGCAGGAAGCTCTTGGGGTGTTATTTATTTGATCTCGAGGAATGACGGCCAGAAAGGTACGGAACACTTCGAAATTGTCATGGTACCCGGCGGTGGAAAGGTGGGCGATCGCTTGCGCCGGGGTCGGTTTGAGGTGCAAGGCTTTCAGGATTTCCGGGTTGTTACGCCAGATGGCTTCATTTGCCGCGGTGGTGCAGTCCTCGGCGTCCACTGGGAAGATGCCTGAGAGATCGTTGGGCACCGACCGGAAGGGATCGGCACCAGCCCAAGCAAGGAGCGCGGTCCAACGGGCCTGGTCGTTCTTGACCGTTTCGGCGAGAGCTAACGAAGCCTGATCTTCCAACGCGGGAAACTCGGTGCGGTACTGCCGATAAAAACCGAGAAGCGGTCTGGCCTTCATGTATGAGAGGGCCTGTGCAAAGATGTTGTCGCGGTTCGGATCTGTGCCAGCTCGGAGGTGGTGTGCCATCATGAAAAGATCGAGCTTGTCACAACTTGTTTGGAAATCCGAAGGTTTGGGACGAGCGCCGTGATGATTGAGCAATTCGGCGATGTCGAAGCGCCTCCCGGATCGAGCAATTTCAAGGGCTTTCCCGAGATCGGATGGGGACCAACCTCCGGCGCGGAGCAGTTCTTCGACGAGGCTGTGGAAGCCGGTTTCTACGGCAGCACTGAGTACTCCCGCATTGAGTTTCGCGCCTTCGGGGCACCGGAGGGGTTTGCCGGCTTTGATCCAATCTTGCAGGGCGAAGAGTTTTCCGGAGTGCACAAGCTGCAAGAGTTCTTTGAGGTCGGCAGGAAGAGCTCGTCGCACTTTCATATGTGGCTAAGGTGGCAATCTGAAACCTCGCCAGTCAAGTGCATGGCTTCGGCGGAAGCGAAGTTTTCACGTGCGCCGCCGGCGCGGGAGGCTACAGGTCGGACGCAGAGGAACGCGAGCGACGCTGGACCCTAAAAGCAAACGGCTTAAAACGGTTTTGGTGTCTCGTCAATTCGGCTTCTAATCCAGCGACTCTGCTAGCTTTTTCATATAGTCATTTGGCGCTAGTTTGTGGGCCTGCGCCAATGCTTCGATGGCATTGGAAGTCAATCGGGAATCTCCCTTTTCGATTCTTCGAAGCTGCTTCTCACTTATTCCCTCGATATCGCTTAATTTGAGACCTGTTTGCTGACGAACTTCTTGCACCGCTTTGCCGTAGCGCTTATTGAACTTTTGATGTTTTTGCGCCGCTTTGAGAGCTGCCGCAGGATTTGCCAATTGCTGCAACTGAGCCCAACCGAGGTGCACGTCCGCTTTCGGCCAGTAAATGAAAGAGCCGTCTTCATCTATCTCGAATTCTTGACTCTTGAAAGGATCTAACTTTTCCAAATCAGGAATTTCGGCAAGTGGAACATCAACGCGATTAAAATCTGGAGACACGACATGCAAGATTCCGTTCTCAATCTTTGCGTCGAGAATGCGCTCCTGTTTATCATCTGCTTCAAGTGCAGACGTTAAACGTTTGAGGAGAGAATGCATAAAGGCCCCATAAGTCTTTCCTGCACCACATTTGGCATCAATTACGCAGAACCGTCGGGGTGTGCGTATCTGCAGATCCACTATGCGAGAGAGCAATCTGTCTGTTGAGTACCTTTCGTTAAGAATAAGCAACCGAGTATGCTGTGTTGCTCTCTTGCGAAACATTTCCACGAACGAGTCGTCCAAATCATGAGAGAATGTTACAAAGACATGTCGTGGCAAGTGCGTTGCTCTCTCCCAATATCTTGAGACGCGGTAGTGCTGACTTGTTACCGGCCAGCGATTCTTCGTTAATCTGGCAGAAATCTCGCCGTAGGGAATAACTTCAACGTCAGTTCTCATAAGGGATTAACTTTTTGCTCCCACTCTTTTAAAATCTCCAGGCGGTGACTTTCGACCATCTCTGTCAAAATCGCTTTGTCCTGCGCGGAAATGGTGATCTTTTTGGTCTTGCGCCATATCATTTCGAACATGGCGTTTCCCTCTTCGAGGAATCTCACACGAAGCTCCCATTGTCCTCTCCTCTTTGCGTGGAAATGCGCCGGTTCGTGGTCGTTTGAGTAGAACCACAACCTCATTCCCGCGATTGAAAAGCAAGTAAGATTCGCCATTCGCCATGAATCAAATTGCACGCATATGGGACATTTTGCAAGAACTACTTCATGAAAAATGTCCTTGCATCGGAGGCTGAGCGCTCCCCCGCCTCACCGCTCAGCATCAGAGCTTGACGTTGAGGTGTTGCTCTCTCCAACGAAGGCTTTCAAGGGCGGGGGCAAACTTTTCCTCGGTCGGTGGAATGATGGGTTGATTGCCCAACGCAACGAGGTCCTTCTGGCCTTCGATGCGTGCATCCAAGGCGGGACCGACGCGCCAAACGCCAGCGCGGTGGTTGGTGTGGGGACAGGGGGCGATCAGGAATCTGTCCATCGCCCAGTGATGGTTTGGGCACAGCGCGAGACCGTTGTCGGGCTTGTCATTCCGGCTCTCGCTGAAGGGAATGATATGGGCGGCCTCCACGAGAGAGAAGTCGTCCGCAATTCGCACGCGGATCCCGCAGGCCGCGCAGCGGTAGTCGTAAATCTCAAGGACGGTGTGGCGAAAGGCGCCGTCGCGGCCTGGCGGTTCGTCGGGTAAGGCGTCTTCCGCTGGGGCGGCGGACCTTTCACCGGCGATGGCCGCGAGTTGTTCGCGTTTCTCCGGGAAGTAGCGGGCGATGAGAGCCTCCCGCAACTGGTGGCGGGAGTGGGGATCGGCCAAGAGCGTGTTCCAAAGTTCATCGTCGAAACGGCCGTAAACTTTCCGGAGCGTCTGTATGGCAGGTGCGCGCGAGGCGTTGCCGGGCTCGTACAGTGGGCGGTCGCCGGCTTGGGGCACGAGCTGCCAGAAACCGTCGCCACAGAGGTGGTAAAAGGGATTCTCGATGCTGGGCTGATCGTCATGTTGACGGACCGCCGCGAAATAGCGTTTGAAGGTTCTGACCAGATCGTCGCTCAGAGGGATTTCGTTCTTGGTCAGCAGGCCTTGGTCGAGCAGGTCCATTATGGCGAGCAAGAGGACCGGCTTGTGCGGGCGCTCGTGCGAGCCCCGTTTATCGCGCCGGAGGTTGTACAGGCGCTCCAGCCATTGTTGCCATCTGTCAGTTGTTGGCATGCGCAGCAGTGGATCGTGTCATGGCGTACGCGTGAATTTGCCGAACCGCTCTTTACGGTGCCAGGCTAGTGCCTCTTGATGTGGGCGGAAAGCAGTATCATGCGGGAGCCTGAGCGGCTTTCGATCCGTCTGAAGCAAGGGGAAATTGCTATGCGAAGCTCGTTTTGCCTCCGGGTGGATTAGAATCTCGTACTGGTCGGAAATTGTCAGAATCCCGTTGTCGAAGGCCCAATGGGCGGATTTGGAAAGTGCGAGCCCGTTACGAGGATCGTCGGTACCCTTATCTTCGATGGGAATGATGTGCGCAGCGTCTGCCTCGACCGTCCGGGAGTAAACGAACTTCTGCCCTGTAACCGCGCATACGCGATCATAATTCGTTAGCACAACTTCCCGGAATGCGTCGTCGCGCTCTTGTCTGCTGGATGCGTAAACGGCGCGGTCGTTTTCCGCGAAGGGCCGCCACTCTTCCAATGCTGCCAGTCGGACGGTGGTTTCGAGCAGGCGGTCCGGATTTGGCTGGTCGATGTACTCCGGAAGGAACTTTGACAAGACTCCACGAATTCGGAATAGCTGACGCTGTGGATCAAAGTGCTCGACAAGGCCAAGGCCGAGGAGTCTGTGCTGGGCGCCGGCGCTGCGGCGCTTTGTGGAAATCTGCTTAAGAATGAGGAGTGGTTCCGAGTCCGTCATGCAGCGGATCAGGGCGGCATTGGCGGCCAGGTCCATCCCGCCGCTCTTCGGGCTGTAATGCATCCACCAAGTGCCGTCGGTATTGAAATGCGTTTCATCGCTGTACTGGCTCTTTAGCATCGAGGCGATGCTCAGAGCGTATTTTGACCACGCCGGCTTATAGATGCCTTCGATCAGGGGATGGACTCGGTCAACCCCAGGAAGAGCCGGATTCCGAATAAAGGACGCCGGCAGAATCTTCCCGAAGCTTTGGCTTAGGCTTCCGAAGATTTCTCGGCGTTTGGTGCGGTCCGGATCCATTGTACTTGTCGGGCGCAGGAGATCATAGCGCTCAGAGTGATTTGGTTGAAGCGGAAAACAAGGTAAACTCGGGACGCTGGCTGGCACGGAATCGGCTTGGCAGGTGCGGGTATGAGGATGCTGCTGATGGTTTGTGCGGAGGTGGTGCCGGTTGGAGTACTGATGGCGGCTGTTGCTTATGAGCGATGGCAGCGCAAGCGTGCGGGGGAGCGTGCACCGCAGGAAGATAAACTGTTGCGAGGACCAGGTCACACGCTCCGGGTCCAGTTGGCGGGGAAGGAGGATACCTTCAACCTGTGGTTTGCCGAATCGATTGTCGGCGGCGTGGTGTGCGGGATCATGCTGGCTTTTGATGTGCCCGGGGCTTGGGCAGGTTGGCTGGTCGGGGCCCTGGTGGCCGCTGTGGGGGCAGTGATGGGATGGCGAACTTTGCTGGCCATGCGACCTCTGCGGCTGGGATTGATGGGGGAGCAGGCGGTGGCGGAAAACTTACAGGAGCTGATCGCTTCGGGCTACCGGGTTTTTCACGATGTGCCGGGTGATGGTGAATGGAACATTGACCATGTCGTAGTGGGACCGTCGGGGCTATTTGCGGTTGAGACGAAGGCGCGAACGAAGAAGCCCGGACGGAATGCGGACAATGACTACACAGTGGATTTTGATGGGAAGAGACTCATTTTTCCGGGTGGAGTGGATACGGATGCCGCGGAACAGGCGCGGCGAAACGCGAAGTGGTTGGCGAACAAAATGTCGCAGGCCACAGGCGATCAGGTGAGTGCCCGGCCAATTTTGGCCGTGCCAGGCTGGATGGTGAACATGAAGGTAAGATCGGAGTTGAAGGCTCTGAACCCGAAGCAGGTGCCGGGTTTTGTGCTCAGCGAGCCGAGGATTCTGGGAGACGAGACGATCCAGCGAATCGCGTATCAGTTGGAGCAGCGGTGTCGTGATGTGGAGTTTTGAGGGAGACGGGAGCATCGGTCGAGGCACCCTGGGGGAATGCCGGGAAGCGGGTTGATACCGGGCGAATCGTCGAAAGTGGAAACGTGCGCATATCCGGAATGGGAGTTTGGCGGTTGGGTCGGCACCTGTGGTGAGTGTGGGGTGCTACTGCCTGTGGGATCAGAGATGAGATGTGGGCACAATTAGTTGTGCTTAGAGAACAGGTGGTGCCCCTAAAGGGCGGGATGAATTGTGCCGATACGAGCGGTGGTTTATGGGATTTGGCGGGAATAGTCGTATTGCGTTGACATTTTTGGAAAAGCTGGAACTTTAGCGCGGCATTCGACATGGCGGAAAAATCAACAAAAAAGACGGTTGCGATCTCCATAAAGCGCGAACGGCAATACGTTCCTAAGATTGTCGTTACCACTGGTTTCAAGCTGCGCTCTGATAAGGGGTCTGGTTTGCTTGACGTTTGTTTGGAGGCAAGTGGCCAACGGGGTGAGCGGATTAGCCTGGATCCATTTCTACTTCGGACAAATCTTGATGGTTTGAAACGGTACGCAGCCAGTATGACTTTTGATGAGGAAGACGCAGCACAGAAGGACGACGTGGCTGTGATGGAGCAGGCGAGCTTTGCGAACATCGTGCATTTCTGCCAAATGGGTGGCCGGGCGGAGACGACCTTTGGGGTGTTCAGTTTATCTGACTGGGTTGAGGCGACTCGGCAGTCTGAAGGAAGCAAGACGCCCGAGATCAAGAGTTTCGACAATGTGGTCGCGATTAGCACTGCGGGCTTGCAAAAGAAGCTTCTTCTTGAGATACTATTAATTCTCGGTCAGCAGTCGAACGAATGATTTTTTACGCAACACCCGGACAGGCGGCTGCCCCGCCGATGGCCACAGCGGTAGTTGAACACGCGGTGACCCCACGGGTGTATCGATCCGTCGCGGCGGCGAGTCCTCCTTTGGAGATTAGCATGAAGGGATGTCCGGGGGAACAGGCTGAGATCAGACCACCGACGCGAGACGCCCTGGAGGAATTCGATTGGAGCAGCGCCAGCGTCATGCGTGAGTATGTGCGCCTCGAACAAAAGGTGTTGGCGAAGCAGGCCAGTGCGGAAGATAAGAAGCGCTACCAATCGATGAGGCGTGACCGGAACGGCCGAGTGTTTGCGGAGAGGTACGTCCGCGACTATGCGGAGGTTCAGCGGTTAAAGAGGCTTTCGGAAAAGCTTGCGGAGATTCAGCAGTATTTGCGCCCTATTGAGATCGGATGAGCGCTGCCCGGGTCAAACGCGGTGCTGGGCCGAGGTCGAAGATGACCAAGGCCACATATCGGAAGAAAGCATTGCGTTTTTTGTTGAAGGACTTCGAGGGGCGGTGTGCGTACTGTCTTGACCCGGGTGAATTCCGACATCCATCCCAGACGCAGGTTGATCATTTCAACTGCAAATTGAGGGAACGGCAGCGTCACCAGTACAAGAACCTGATGTTGGCGTGTTCTGCGTGCAATTTGAGCAAGCATGACAAGCCGATCGTCAACCCGTTGGACAAGGAGCAAAGGCTTTTGAATTGCACAGAGGAGAATGAATTCCCTGAGCATATCGTCGAGTTGGAGGACGGCCAGTGGGAGCCGAAGACAAAGGCGGGGGAGTATCACTTGGAGTCGATCGGATTAAGGGAGAGCTGCCACAGGCAGAAGCGTTATGCACGCAAGCGGATTGCGGAGCAGATCCTGAATCTTTGCTCTACGGCCATACAGTACCGAACCTTCAATCCGGCGGAGGTTCACAATCAGATGATGGACACACTCCGAGCATTGCTTAGCCATCTGGACAATTTTCCACCGTTAGTAGTTGAGGATGGGGTCCTGAGCCCGAGGGAGTGGCTCAATGCGAGAGGGGTTGATGTGAGTGTCCTTCAGGTGGCTCCGGCGTGAATCAAGACGCGCCCGCGCAAGTTGGCGGCCCAAATCCGGTTTTTAACATCCTTGTATCCGTTGACGATGAGCCAGGCCCACGGCTGCCGGATGGAAATCGCTTTCAGCTTTTTCAGTCCCGGCGTCCAGTGGGCGGTTTTTTTCCGTTTCATGCCTCAAGTCCCTTCACTTTGACGGCGATGCGGCCGGCTTGCCGCGCAGCATTTCGTAAAGTCCGGCGTGATTGAGCAGGATGTCTTTCATGCCACTTTGCACCGTGGGGGAATTGAGCGCCTGAGTGCTCATGACGGTGTGGGCATCCAGCGCGCCCATGATAGCGTTCAACAATTCGGTTTTCAGGTCGGGCGAATTGGCGAACTGCTCCTTGGTGTTGTTCGTCGCCTGTTGCCGCAAGGTTTCCGATTCCAGCAGTTTGCCCTTAATCACGTTGTTCACATAGACCAGTTTGTCCTGGTCGGTCAACTCGCCTTGGAAGAGGTCGTTCACCTTCTGAATGATCTCATTCAACATGGCCTTTTCCTTGTCATGCAACTCGCCGCTGCCGGCTTCGGTGATCGGCTCAAGGAGCGGCGTTTTCCCGGCATACAATGACATTGGCTGACGGCCAATGTTTTTCAGGTTGTGATGCGTGAGGACGACTTTCGAGAGGTCAATGCCCTCGCGTTCGCGGCCAAACTCCAGCAACGGCAGCAGGCGTTTGTAAAAAATGGCGCGCTTTTCCAGGGCAGTGTTGCCGTAATCAAAAATCTGCGACAGGAACGTGTAGAGCCGGATGAATGCGCCCAAGTCGGTTTTGAAAAGGATGAGCGCATTCAACTCATCCTGGGCGGTCTTGGCGGCGGCTTCGTCATTCTTTTCCTTCGCCATTTTCAATGCCTCCTGCGCCGCCTTGTAATCCTTCATTAGCCGGTCCACCACCGGTTCAAGCGCCTTCAACAGTTCGCCCTGCGTGGCATCTGGCTTCAACTCGACGGCAACGACACGATCCACCTCGAAATCGTCGTAATGGCCGGCGGCGTCCAGTTTGGAACGCAAATTATAGACGAGATCCGGGTCAGTGGTCGCCGAAAGTTCCGCCGTGGTGTGGTAGGTCTTGAACGCCGCCAGGACTTCCTTGGAATCGTTCACAAAATCCAGCACATAAGTTGTGTCCTTGCCCGGATGGGCGCGATTCAGGCGCGAAAGCGTCTGCACGGCCTGAATCCCCGCCAGCCGTTTGTCCACATACATCCCGCACAGCCACGGCTGATCAAAACCGGTCTGAAATTTATTCGCAACGAGCAAAATTTGATACTCGTCACCTTTGAAGGCTTCCCGGATGTCGCGGCCTTTGAGATTCGGGTTCAAAACCTTGCTGTTCTCCGTAAAACCATCCGGCCCGGATGTCGGGTCATTCACCTCGCCGGAGAAGGCAACGAGCGTGCCGATTTTGTAACCGTGTTCCTTGATATATTTATCCATCGCGAGTTGCCAGCGCACGGCCTCCACGCGGCTGCCCACCACTACCATCGCCTTGGCCCGGCCATTCAGCAGCGGGGCGATAAATTCGCGGAAGTGCTCCACCACGATTTCAACCTTCTGCGCGATATTGTATGGATGCAGCCGCACCCAGCCCATGATGCCTTTCATGGCGGCGGCGCGCTCGACGGTCTTTTCGTCGTAGTCCTTGCCGTTGTGCGCCAGCTTGAACGCCAGCTTGTAGGGCGTGTAATTTTTCAGCACGTCGAGGATGAATTTTTCCTCAATGGCCTGCCGCATGGAATACACATGGAACGGGAATGGCACATTATCCTTGGCCGGTTTGCGTTTGGGATCGGGGCGGGTGCCAAAAATCTCTATCGTCTTGTTCTTGGGCGTGGCCGTGAACGCGACGAATGTAATGCCGCCATCCTCGGCGCGGGCCGTCATCTGCGCCGCGAGCACGTCATCCATGCTTACCTCGCCGCCGTCGTTCAACTCCGCCAATTCTTCGGGGCTCAACACCGCCTTTAATTTCGCCGCCGCCTCGCCGGTCTGCGAACTGTGGGCTTCATCAGCAATCACGGCAAAGCGTTTGCCCTGCGTCGCGGCCAGTTTCCTCACGGCTTCCAATGCAAAGGGGAAAGTCTGGATGGTGCAAACGACAATTTTTTTATCGCCGGACAGTGCTGTCGCTAATTCGCCGCTCTTGCTGCCGTCGTTGCCGGTGATGGTGGCGACCACGCCGCTCGTGCGTTGGAAATCAAAAAGAGCTTCCTGAAGCTGCGAATCAATCACCGTGCGATCGGAGACCACCAGCACGGTGTCGAAAACTTTCTGGTTTTGGGCGTCGTGCAACTCCGCGAGAAAGTGCGCGGTCCACGCAATCGAGTTCGTCTTGCCCGACCCGGCCGAGTGCTGGACGAGATACTTGCCGCCCGGCCCGTCGTGGAGCACGGCCACCTGAAGTTTCCGCGTCACGTCAAGCTGATGGAAGCGGGGGAAAATGATTTCCGTGATCTGCTTCTTTTTGTTGCGTCGGGCGATGAGGTAACGGCCCAAAATTTCCAGCCAGCTTGCTCGCGACCAGACCTGCTCCCACAGATACGCAGTGCGATGGCCTCCCGAAGGATTCACCGGGTTGCCCGCCGCGCCGTCGTTACCCTGATTGAATGGCAGGAAAGCCGTCACCGGCCCGGCCAGCTTCGTGACCATCTGAACCTCGCTGTTGCTGACGGCGAAATGCACCAGTGCGCCGTTGGGAAACGACAGCAGCGGTTCGGGTGCCTGTCCCTTGGGCTTGGGGTTGCGGTCAAAACGATACTGGTCAACGGCGTCGGTGATGCTCTGGGTGAAATCCGTTTTCAGCTCCACCGTGGCGACCGGAATACCATTGAGGAAAAGCACGACATCAATGCTGTTCTCGTTGTGCTGCGAATACTTTACCTGCCGCACGACGCGCAGCCGGTTCGCGGCGTAACGAGTGAGAATGTCGGGATTGATGGCGAGCGCCGGTTTGAACTGCGCCACCGGCAAGGGCTGTTTCAAGCCGAGTAGTTCGATGCCGTGCCGCAACACGTCCAGCGTGCCGCGCTGGTCAAGCTGGTCGCGCAGGCGGGCCAACAAAGTTTCACCGGCCTTGTCGCCGTGGTTTTTTACCAGAATTTCCCATGCCTGCGGCTGGGTGGCCTGCACCCACGCCAGCACATCGGTGGGGAACAATGCGAGTGCCCGGTCGTAGTCGGCCGCGTCGCCTTCGGCATACAGCCAACCGTTAGCGCCGAGGTGCTGGCAGATTTCGGTCTCGAAATTGATTTCTTTGTGCAGGCTCATGCGACTTATTCAGATGTAAACCTCGCCGATAGTGGCGGAGCCTCGAAGCTCGTATCTTTCAGAAAGCTTGCTGTCACTGGGTCCAATGCAGCCTTGGCGGTTTTCTCCTTCAGCCCCCGAAGCTGTAAAGTCGCAAAGCTGACTCCTCTGAGGCTAAACATATCAGCACTCCCATCAGTTTGATCGAAGTTGAAATCCGTCAAGCCGCTGGGGCCGAAGTGGTCGCTCCATGCAACCAGTCTTTGCGCAGCAAGTGGTGTTAGCAGACGCCGGTCGCCCTCCACAATGTTCTCGAAAAACAAATCTCGGATTTTTCTAACTGCTTCGTCCGCTTTGTTTGGAAACATTTCTCCCCAAGATGCAACGGACAGGTTCCCTTCTGAAACGTGAGTATGCACGAAAACGATGTAAGTATCGACAAACCTTTTCCAGTCACCGGATACCCTGAATCCCTTGGCAAGAACTTTCGATATGTAACTAAATTCCATCCATCGATCCTCCGGAATTTCGTTGAGTGAAGTGAAGTTTTTGTTTTTAAGCAGTTTTGCCACTTTTTTGCTGATTTGAAATGGCGGTTCAGCAGCTAAATCTTCCAGAGAAAGAGTTGGATTGTCGTCCTCGGCATCCTCGTAAACATCGACCAAATGTGCGACCTTCTCTGCCTGATCGGATGAAAATATTTCTGTCTTTTCTGCATTCAAGCTGAGACGTGTTTCCGCCAAGACATCCTCTATTTCCTTCACGCACGTACGCAAGGCACGTTCGTTGTCGCTGTGGATCCATATGTCATCCATCCAGCGAGACGATGCGAAACTGCTGCCCAGGCTGCTAATAAACGCGTCGAGAGGGCGAAGCGTGGCATGAGCGAGAACGGACGATGCAGAGAATCTCTGAGGTATGCCCGTACCATTTTGGCGCCTCTGCCAAGCGTAAAAATATGATTCTAGCCGGTCGATTACGGGGGCCTTACGGTACCGTCGAGAAAGCTGAGAAAGTAGACATGATGTATCAACCGTCGCAAAAAAGGACCTTATGTCCAAATGCGCTGTAAATTTATAGAATTTGCATAGTGTCGTCACTCGCCCGCTGAAGCGATTCCATTCCGCGTGATTTGACTCATAACGTCCCTTTCTTGGATGACTGCGCGCGAGTCGCCATCCATGTACCCATGAGGGAAGGTCCGCAGCCGCTTCGATTGAAATATCGTCAACCAATGCTTGAAAGGCCACTCGATCAAGCGGATTGATCACAATAGCGGGACGCACGCCGCCATAGCGTTTACTTACGTCTAGCGGGACACTCCAGCCGCATGCGTCCTCGGACAGCCGTTCCATGACAATGTTCGGTCTAATTCGTCCTAGCCAGTTTACTTCGGGCCAACCCCACGGGTCCTGATACCAATCGCCAGCAGCGTCCTCCATGACGTTTTGCGCCGCCCTCGCAATGTCGAGATCGGGAAATTTGAATGTACGACTTTTCGGCGCTTCAAGCCGTGTTTTCGCTGCTTGCACTTTGTTCTGCATCGCGGACAGTACCGCCGCCTGCCGGGCTGAACTAAGTGCACGCTTAGCGTCATTGAGCATTATAGAAATGGACTCGGTCTCCTTTCCCAAGTGCTGCCGCACGCGATTAAGAAGCAAGCTGGCAATCGTGAGCGCCGAATCTTTAGTTTCGACCGATTCTTCCGTGATTGATAGCTCCACGAATTGCCTGAAGAATTTGATGGCGTCAGTTTCATCGATAAAATGGTAGCTGCCGGACAACAGGATCTGAGCAATCGCGAGCAACTTGATGACGTCTTTGCACGGTGACGATTTGGAAAGCACCTGTTCAATGCACTGCAATAATAGCCGCTTTTGAGCAGACGGAGGTTTAGCTGTGATGCTTTCCGCCAAGTCCTCTATGTCTTCGGCAAGCAATTTGGTAAGTTCGGCGGTGTCGTTCATGATGCGATCAGATTTTGCAGACGTTCCTCCAAGATTGGATCTACTGGCACATTGTTGTTTTTGAAGGCGTGGAGAATGGCGTGAACAAAGGCTGGATTGGTCTCTAGTCCGCCGAATGTATCGTAGCTTCCTGAGTGATCGTTCAAGCCGGTTACGATTCCTTCATGTATTGAGATTTCACCAGCTGCTAATACGTTCGCGTTGTGAAACAGAGTTTCGTGTTTTACCGCGTCAGGCAGGTGTCGGTCGCTGTCTGGAGCGATGTGAATTTCAAGCTTTTCGCTAATCGCAAAGATAAAAGTTGTGCCGTAGCCGGCACCAGGCGGATTCGGATCCGTACGTGAATTTCGTACCATCGGCGTGGTGAGCGGAGTTGCCATTTCGGGTGGCGCCAGTATCCGCCCCTCGTGCACGAGTGTCATCAAGGAATAAACTTGACCGTGCGATCCGCATCGGCACCGACCTCCCGCCACTCGTTCAGTCTGTCGGGGCGTCTCGTGGTATCGGTACATAGTGCGGTAACGGAATTATTACGCCTTAGCTGAGTAGCGAAAGTTCATTTTTATGCCACTTGGCGGACATCAATCTGGCCGGTGACGGCGGCGGAAATCAAGGCGGTCCGGCGTTCTTGCAGCAGGTCAATGGCGCGCAAGGCTTCGGCGGTTAATAATTCAAACGCGGGAACTATTGAATCAATGTATTTGGCGATTTCTCGTCGTTCCGCTTCTGGCGGAAGAGGAATCCGAAGATTGGATATGGTCTTTAGGCCCAATGTTTGTTGAGTTCCGTAGGTCCAGCTATTTTCATAGGCGCGCAGGAGATTGTCCGACCGGAGCACATGTAAGATAAATCGCGGCTCAATTTCTGGTTTGAGCCTTATCGCCGCCAAAGGAACCCAGATATTAAATGCTCTGTCTGTTTCAACGATTGCAGATACCCCGGTTGTTGCGCCTAATTTGACCATCAGGATGTCACCGCGCTTGGGAAGGAACCGCTTTGAATAAAGCGCATGATCATCGGGTGAAATGTAACCCCAAATCTTTTCAAAATCTACGAACCCCTTGGAAACAGACTCGGCTGAAACAAAAGGAATTCCTTCATCGCAATTTGCGGGTGATTCATGTGGTCCATCAATTATTGGTGTTGAAACCAAGTGCTTGAGCGCAACGACAGCCCAATGCGCTGGCACGTCACCGAGCCATTCGATGCCGGAAGGCTTCAGGGGCGCATTGAGGTTCAACCCTTTGGTGACGGCGTGGCTGATGACGGCTTGGCGTTTTTCTTTCAGCAGTTCTATTAGCCGCTGTTGTTCCGAAACAAGGCCATCAATCTTCGCGGTCTCCCGATCCAGAAACTCAGCGATCGCGGTTTGCTCAATATAGGCCGGTATAGGCAATCCCAGCTCGCGATATTTTGAAGCACTAAAGTTCTGAACTGTGGATTGAATGACGTTTGCGTTTAACTGCGCCCAGTAATGCCTACTTTCGCTCCAGTATGAAATAAAACGCGGATCTATGGTTGTGTTTGGCGAAAACCTCGCCAAGTAGCCGGCATAGCAAACTGGCCCGACTTCGACACAATGCAGGTAGCTCTTTCCAAATGTGGCACCAACACATGCAAACAGAATGTCTCCAACTGAAAATCCTGCTGTTAAGGCAAGTTCAATTGGAAGTGAGCGAAAGGTATCCGTATGCAGCTCTCTTGATGACTTAATGTCCGTTATGCGAATGTAACGAGGGAATTCCGGGTTGTCCGTATCGGAGGCAGCACCGATACCGTTTTGAATTGGCACACGTGAGATAAACTTCAATCGCTTCAAGTCCCAATGCTCCGGCACCTGGCCCAGCCATTCCACACCGCTGTCCTTATATTTGGGATAGGGTGGGAAGCTCATGTGGAGGGTTGAAAGTTGAAGGTTGAAGGTTGAAGGTTCACTTCGATAATCCTCCAATCATTTCCAGAATCCGGTCGGTGACGCCTTTCAACTCGGCATCAATTTCACTCAACGGGCGCGGCGGCTGGAAAACGTAGAAGTGCCGGTTGAATGGGATTTCGTAACCGACCTCCGTTTTCTCGTGGTCAATCCATGCGTCGCTCGCGTGCGGCAACACCTCGCGCTTGAAATACCTTTCCACGTCCTCGTTCAACGGCACATTCTCGGTGTCGCGCAGACTGGAATCCGGCAGCGGTTTGTCTTTGCCTTTGCCCTTGGTGCCGAGAACGATTTTCCCCTTGGCGTCGCGCTCCGGCCGCTCGACCGTGATGGTGCGATAACCGAAATCTTCATTCTTGAAAATTCGGCTGATGGGCACGCCATCCTTCTTCACGTTTTTGAAATTGCCGAAAATCCGGGTGATTTCCTCAATGTGTTCGGGACTGAGTTCCTTGCGTTTGCTGCCGAGACTTTTCCGCATCTTCTGCCAAAAGCTGCTGGCGTCAATCAACTGCACCTTGCCCCGGCGCGCTTCCGGCTTCCGGTTGCTGACAATCCAGATGTAGGTGCTGATGCCGGTGTTGTAAAACATATCGGTCGGCAGGCCGATGATGGCCTCGACCAGGTCGTTTTCCAGAACGTAGCGGCGGATTTCGCTTTCGCCGCTGCCCGCGCCGCCAGTGAACAGGGGCGATCCATTGAGCACGATGCCGAATCGGCTGCCGCCGTCCTTGGCCGGGCGCATCTTGGAAATCAGATGCAGCAGAAACAGCAGCGAGCCGTCGCTGACGCGCGGCAGGCCGGGACCGAACCGGCCATTGAAACCCTGCTCTGCAAATTCTTTGCGGATTTCCTTTTCGATTTTTTTCCATTCCACGCCGAAGGGCGGATTGGAGAGCATGTAGTCGAACAGTTTTCCCAGCAGGCCGTCGTTGGAAAGGGTGTTACCGAAGATGATATTGGCGATGTCCTGCCCCTTGATGAGCATGTCGGCCTTGCAAATGGCGTAGGATTCTGGATTCAACTCCTGCCCATACATGACGAGCCGGGCGCCGGGATTCAGGCTGGCAAGATGTTCGCCGGCCACGCTCAACATGCCGCCGGTGCCGGCGGTCGGATCGTAGAGCGACCGCACGACCCCAGGCTTGGTCAGGGCGTCGTCGTCCTCAATGAAAAGGAGATTCACCATGAGCCGGATGGCGTCGCGTGGGGTGAAGTGCTCCCCGGCGGTTTCGTTGGAAAGCTCGGCGAATTTGCGGATGAGTTCCTCGAACACCGCGCCCATTTGGTTATTGCTGACGGCGGCGGGGTGGAGGTCAATGTTGGCAAACTTTTCCGTGACGAGATAAAGCAGGCTGGCTTTCTGGAGCCGGTCAATCTGGATGTGAAACTCGAAACTTTCAAAAATATCGCGCACGGCGGGCGAGAACGCCTGCATGTAAGCGCGGAGATTTTCGCCGATGTGATCCTGATCGCCCATGAGCTTTTTCAGGTCGAGCGGCGAGGTGTTGTAAAAGAGCTGGCCGGCCTTGCGGAGCAGGAACGGTTCCGGGTTCACTTTGGCTGCCGTGCGCTTGGCCAACTCGGCGAGCACGGCGGGTTTGGTGGATTCCAGCACGCAATCAAGCCGCCGCAACACCGTGAACGGCAGGATGACCTTGCCGTATTCGGATTGTTTGTAGTCGCCGCGCAGAAGATCGGCGACCGACCAGATGAACGAGGAAAGATTGGGGTCGCTCATGTGGATTGGTTTTAGGGGAACGGGAGTGAACCAGTGGCCGGTGTCTTGGATGGTCGGCAGGTAATCATTTTGGCAAAAAAAGATGCGCGAGAATTCGCGACGCGGCGAGAGTAAAATTCAACGTCGGAGTTCAAACGGCGAACAAGATGGCAGAAGCCAAGCGGCAAAGCGCCTATTGGCAGTGACATGTCAGGATCTGGTAGCTGGGGGAATGATCGAGCTGGCTTGTCCAGTCGGGATGTTGACGCAATCGGAGGGCAAATCATACGTATAGCGTTGTGGAGCGGGGCTGGGAAGTCTGGTGTCCTGCCAGCCTGTGGCAGCGGCATCCGATTATCGTGTTGTCCTGGGTGCGACCATCAACCATCAGTTCGTCTATGCGCAGCGGCTGCAGCGAAAGACAAACCCCTGCATCTATGGTGCTTTGACGGCTTTCAACAAATTCTTCGGATGCAGTGGACGGACGGGGGCCAGATCGGAGTCGTTGAAGGCGGTCAGCAGATCCGCTTCGTCGATATCCAGGAGATGGTGGTCTGAGGTGGCGAGCACGGGGATGCCGGCCAGCGCGGCTTCGGCCAGAATTTGGCCGTCGTTGATTTCTTCCTCGGGGAGCAGGGCTCGGCTGGTCAGGCGATGGGTGAATTGCTCGGTAATTCCATGATCGACGGGCACCAGGTCGAAAGGGAGTATGCCCCATTCGCGCATGCAGGCCAGCGCGCGATGGGCCAGACGCTGGTCTTTGCCGGTTTTGTTGATGGCCGCAAAGGCGAGTTCGTGAGTGGCAGTGGGCGGGACCATCAGGGCATAACCCTTTTCCTGAAAAACTTCCCGGAAGGTGTGAGCGAAGTCTTTGTCGGCAGCGAGATCCAGCAGGACGTTAGTGTCCAGAGCGAACTTTTTCTTTTGTTCCGGGGCCGCCATAAATGATTTGCATGCCCCGTTTGAAGAACTCGCTGCGCTGGCTTTCGGTCAGACCGTTGGCTTCTTTACGAACGTTCGCGGCAAGCTGGCTCCCTTCGGTCTGATCAGGATACTCAAAATTCCTGGCCTTGGTTTGGGGGCCACACTTTTTCATGGTGCTGGGTTGCTTTTTGGATTGCCGTGTGCGCATATGTGACGCCTTTCGCTTTGGCATATCAAGCTGATTCACTTTCGACAGGTAACAAGAGGCTGGGCGTCAAAGTTTTCACATTTGTTGCGGAGCATAGGCAGAACCAGTTCTTCCCCCAACCAGTGGCAGTGCTACCAAGGCGCTGCGCTGTATATCGTTACGCCGTTCAGGTGGAGGAGCCGCCTTGGGGCCTGCTGATCTGATGCAGGGCAATAATCGCCAACGTTTTGGCTGAAACTGGACGAATCGAGGGTGCGAAGCCGGATTGGGAGTTGGACGGGGCACCAGCGCAGGCGTCCAAGTTGGCAGACCGAGCTTTGACGGTTGAAGAAATCCGGCTCAATCCATCTGCTTTTTCCGATACCCTTTGTGAAGATGTTTGGGAATGGACGGGCTCAAAAATGTGTTCCCCTTGTGGACTTCCCGAATCGCGTGGCACAGACTGTCAACGGCGGTGTGTTTGATCAGATAGCCCATCGCGCCGGAGTTGGCCGCCTCTTTGACATACGCTTCATCACTGTGCGCCGAAAGCATGAGCACTTTGGTGGCGGGGACGGCTTTGAGAATCTGGCGCGTTGCTTGCAAACCATTGAGCAGCGGCATGGCAAGGTCCATCAGAACCAATGCGGGACGAAGTTTTTTGACCATGGTGACCGCCTGACGGCCGTTTTTCGCTTCGCCGACCACTTCAAGGTCGTCTTCGCGTTCCAGAATCTTTCTAATATCCCTGCGCACAAGCGTGTTGTCGTCCGCCAGCAACACGGTGATTCGCTTCATGGATTCTGTTTCTTCATAAGCATTGGTGCTTAATTACCCAGTGTTGTATGGGGTGGCCACTCCGTCAATGGGGTGAACACCCCACGTTCTGCTATTGAAGAAATCGTTGAAGGTTTTCTGGCCGGGTTTACGAATTAAATTCCGGCCCGACCGCGACCCGTCAGGCCGGAGACGTTTGAGCGGCCCGCTCGTTCAACCTTTTGCCGGGTCCCATCGCAGATCACATTTGGAGCTTCGCAGAAATCGTAAACCTGATAAACTAAGATTGTGGCCATTACACTTAAAGGAATTGTTCAATCTAAGCCGCAACTGCCAGACAAAGATCGGGGGCACATAGCGTTCTTTTTATATCGGGACAAGACGTATGACGAAATCTCCTGCGTGAGTTCAATTCACTTTGAGACGTTGACGAAATGGAAGCGGGGCGATAAGGTGCTTCTCTCTGGAAAATGGGAACGCGATCTCGTTTCCGGGCAGCCGATGCCGCTTTTCATTTTCAACTCCGCCATCAGTCAGCCTGCCTAAAATCCAAAACGTACCGCTACCCCGAACTGCGCCAATTGAGAAGTTAATTGAAGAAGTTTGATTTCAATATGCGACCGCCGGTCGTATGTTGACCGGAGCGCGGGGGTGAAGGGTTCAACACCGCCCTGGAGCCGGTTGGCCGCTTCAGTCCCGCTTTCGCGGTTGACAGCGCAGGCCCGGCGTGGCGCTGTCGCCCCGCCACCAAACGCAGATGACCGATTGGTGGGTTTGGATTCAATCCTGCCCTTCACGGATGAAGAGTGGAAACCCTCATGAATGCCTCAGCTTCAAAGCCAGTCCACACGGTTCAGGTGCGCGAGCTGGTTGAGTTTGCCCTGCGGCGGGGCGATCTCGGCGCACAGAGTCAGTTCGTAGGGCCGGACCGCGCCCTGGCGGGCATCCGGGGCCATCAAAAAATCCAACGCTCACGCCCGGTGGGTTACCAGACGGAAATTCCCGTTGAGCAGGTAGTGGAAGCTGACGAATTCACCCTGCAAATCCGTGGACGCATTGACGGTTTGCTGTCCACGCTTCAGGAGGTGTTGCTGGAGGAAATAAAAACCGTGCAGGGAACATGGAATCACCTGGCCGATCCGCTGCATTGGGCGCAGGCCAAGTGTTACGGCTTCATCTACGCCCGCAGCCACGCCCTGGATAAGCTCGTCATTCAACTGGCGTATCTGGAGTTGCCAACCGGCATGGTGACGGAGTTGCGCCAATCATTCTCATTCGCCGAACTGTCCGATTTCTTTACCGCGTCCACCGCCATCTATCTGGATTGGCTCCGCGAACGTCACCGGTGGTGTCAGGAACGGGACCAGTCCATTCGCGCGCTGGCCTTTCCCTTCCCGGCCTATCGTCCGGGGCAGCGCGACCTGGCCGTAGCCGCCTACCGGGTGCTGGCCAATGGCGGGCGACTGTTCCTCGCCGCTCCCACCGGCATCGGCAAGACCATCTCCGCGCTGTTCCCGGCGGTTAAAGCGCTGGGTGAAGGAAAACTCGAACGCATCTTTTACCTGACTGCCCGCACGGTCGGGCGAGCCATCGCCGAGAAAGCGGTTGCTGACTTGCGCCAGGGCGGATTAATGCTTCGCACAGTGACGCTCACCGCCAGGGAAAAGGTCTGCGTTCGCTCTGGCCAGCCCTGCGATCCACAAACGTGTCCGTTGGCCCTTGGTTATTACGACCGCGTCAAACCAGCGATACGCGATGCCTTGGGACGGGAGGAAGTCAACCGATCCACCCTCGAAGCCGTGGCCCGGAAACATCAGGTTTGTCCCTTTGAACTTTCGCTGGACGTGTCCATCTGGAGCGATGCCGTGATCTGTGATTACAATTACGTTTTTGATCCCCAAGTTTACTTGCGCCGGCACTTCGCCGAGGGTGGCGGCCAATACGGCTTTCTTGTGGATGAAGCACATAACCTGGTGGACCGTGCGCGGGGAATGTTCTCAGCCGATCTTGATGGCCGGGAGATTCTTGAGGTCAGACGGGCGATCAAGCAGGCAGCGCCGCGTTGCGCCAAAGCACTGGCCAAATTGAATTCGGGGATGCGGAAACTTGGCGGTCCCACCGCGTCTCCCGAAGAACCGGTTGAAGTTTCCGATCCGTCCGTCGAACTTAACTTGTTTCCAGTTCAAGCAACAGCGGCCAGCGAGACTCTCAATTCGAGCGGCCTTAAGTCGCTGGCGGCCAGAGGTGGAAAAATTGGTGTCAGCACGAGCCGCGAGTTGCCCGAGACTTTGATCGCATTGCTGGAAACCGCGCTCACCGAGGCGGAGACCTGGCTGGCCCAGAACCAGCCGGCCGAATTTCGGGAGGATTTGCTCGCGCTTTATTTCCGGCTGCATTCGTTCCGACGCACAGCCGAACTTTACGATGAGCGCTATGTGACCATCATCGAAAATGGCCCATCGGTGAAGGTACGACTGTTTTGTCTGGATCCTTCCTTCCTGCTCCGGAAGGCGCTGGCCCGAGGCACGGCGGCCATCTTCTTCTCCGCCACCCTCACGCCGATGGACTATTATCTCACCCTGCTGGGCGGCACGCCTGAAGATCCCGTGTTGCAGCTGCCGTCGCCTTTCCCGACCGAAAACCTTGCGGTGTTCATTCAAGACAGGATTCAAACCCATTTTAAGGGCAGGGCGGAATCGCTCGGGGACGTGGTGGAGGCGATCGGAACTTTGGTGCAAGGACGACGCGGCAACTACCTCATCTATTTTCCTTCGTATCAATACCTCAACGCCGTGCTACAGGAATTTCAGGCCCGCTACCCGTCGGTCTCGGTTCTCGTCCAACGACCCGGCATGACCGAACCGGAACGCGATGCCTTCCTGGCCGCCTTTTCGGTTGAGCATGGGGAAACGCTGGCCGGGTTCGCAGTGCTGGGCGGCATTTTCGGAGAAGGGATTAACCTGGCAGGCGAGCGTTTGATCGGGGCGGTCATCGTCGGGGTGGGCCTGCCTCAACTTTGTGTCGAACGGGATTTGATCCGCGACTATTTCCAGCAACAGAACGCTGCGGGTTTTGATTACGCTTACACCTTTCCCGGCATGAACCGCGTTCTCCAAGCCATCGGGCGGGTCATCCGGTCGGAAACCGATCATGGAGTGGTGCTACTCATTGACGCCCGATTCAACGAGTTGCGTTATCGCCGTCTGTTCCCTGCTTGGTGGCGATTCGTGCGGATCCGGAACTCGGGCCGGCTGCGGGAAGCGGTCGGCGGCTTCTGGAAACAGTTGTCATGATTTCCCGCCCTTCGCGTCGTCCCGTTTCCGGTTCTGTCAAGCGGCCGAACAAAACAACGCCGAGAATTTATTAGTGATTCAGGACCCTGTGCTGGCCTCAACAAACACGGTTACTTCAGCCGATCGAAGCTTTTCTGCAGAATCTGCCAGTCCTTCAATCCCTTCACCTTTTCCCGCGCCGCCTTGTTGATGCCGGCTTCCTTCGCGTTCTTGGTGGGTTTGGCGACGTTGTAAAAGACGCCGAAGTAACCGGGAAACGGTTCATCCGCCAGCTTGTATGCCGACATTTCGTCGGTGACGGAGTGTTCCTTTGGAACTTCCTTGAAGACGCCGCCTTTGCGCGGATTCGACGCGTCGAATGCGCCTTCGTAAAATTCCACGCACTCGCTCAGGCATTCAATGAAGCTGAAGCCGTCATGGTCCATCGCCGCTTCCATCATCTGAAGGACGTGGTTGGGGTTTGAATGCGTCGTGCGCGCGACGAACGTGGCGCCCGCGGCCAGGGCCTGTTTCATCGGATTGATCGGATAGTCCAGGGCTCCCCAAGCGTCGGTCTTGCTCTTGAACCCCAACGGCGAGGTCGGCGAGGTCTGCTTCTTGGTCAAGCCGTAAACCCAGTTGTCCATGACGACGTAGGTCAGCTTAATGTTCTTGCGCGCGGTGTGAGTGAAATGGTTCCCACCGATGCTGAAGGCGTCGCCGTCGCCGCCAAACACGAACACGTGCAGGTCGGGCCGGGAAAGTGAAATCCCGCTGGCGAAGGGCAGCGCCCGGCCATGGATGTAATGGGCCCCGTGCGACTGGACGAAATACGGGAACCGGCTGGAACAACCGATGCCGGCGATGGTGGTGATCTTTTCGTGCAAGAGTTTGCGCTTTTCAATCAGTTTGAAATACAAGGCCAGCACCGAGAAATCGCCGCAGCCCGGGCACCAGGTCGGATGATCGGCCGCGATTTCCTTTTTCGTCAGCGGCTTGCGATCGGCATCGGGAGCGGCGATGACGATATTGCCGCCGCGGACCGGAACATCAGTTAGGGGGGAACTCATAATCAAAAGTGTTAAGTCGCTAAAATGTCATGGCATTCAAGTCATCAGGCTTTCACAGGCTCGCCATTGGAGCTGAGTTTCGATTTCACCGCGGCAAGGATTTCCTTCACCTTCCAGTTCAGGCCGTCGGTCTTGGTGATGCCGCGGATGCGCGGATTGCAGAAGCGGGAGCGCAGGATGGCCGCGAGCTGGCCGCCGTAGCCGTAAATGCCTTCATCGTTCATCTCGACCACCAGCACATGGTGGAAGCCGGAGAAAATGTCTTCCAGACCCGGCGGCAGCGGGCTGATGTAGCGGATGTGAATCGAAGAGATGCTGTCGCCGGAAGCCCGCGCCCGGTCCACGGCCTCGCGGATGGGCCCTTGAGTCGATCCCCAGCCGACGAGCAGGACGTTGCCTTCGCTTGGACCATGCAGTTTCGGCGAGGGCAGCGTCGCGGCGAGCGCCTGCAGCTTCTTGCGCCGTTTGGCTGTCATTTGCTGGTGCACCCTGGGCGACCCGGTCGGGTGCCCCATTTCATCGTGTTCCAGGCCAGTGGCGATCGGATATTGGCCGCTGAGAATGCGCGTGCCGGGGACCACGCGTGGCACAACGCCGTCCGGAGCGGACAAATCATAAGGCTTGTAGTCCGCAACCGGGGTCAAGTCGGGCGAAATGTCCTGGCAGACCTTTTCAAGGTTCGGCTCCGGGAAGGCCTCGATCCTCGTGGCGATCGACTGGTCGCTGAGAATGAACACTGGCACGCTGTATTTTCGCGCCATGTTGACCGCCTCGATCGCGGTGTGGAAACAGTCTTCGACGTCGGCCGGCGCGACAACGATGCGCGGCGAGTCGCCATGGCTTCCGAAGCAGGCAATGTTGAGATCGGACTGCTCGACGTTCGTTGGCATTCCGGTCGAGGGGCCGCCGCGCTGGACGTCCACGACCACCAGCGGCACTTCCGCCATCCCGGCCCAGCCGGCCGCTTCCATCTTCAATGAAATTCCCGGGCCGCTCGAGCCGGTCACCGCCACGCGTCCGGAATAACTGGCGCCGATCGCCATCGAGATCGAGGCGATTTCGTCCTCGCCCTGCACGAACGTGCCGCCGTATTTGGGCAGTTCGCGCCGCAGCAATTCCATCACATCCGACCAGGGCGTGATGGGGTAACCGGCGCCAAAACGGACGCCGGCGGCGATGAGGCCATAGCCCAGCGCTTCATTGCCGTTCATGACCACCTGGTTGCGCCCCTTGTTCTGGCTTTCTTTGAACCGAAACGTATCGATGAGTTCGCCGAGACTGTAAGCATAGCCGGCGTGGAAGGCCATCAGAGCGTTCTTGACGATGCTCTCGTCCTTGCCGCCAAAGCGTTCCTGAATGAGCCCTTCCAGCTTCGCCATGTTCAGGTCGAACATGCGGGCAATCAGGCCCAGTGCGTAAATGTTCTTCCCCTTGTCCTTGGCGGTGCCGCCAACAGACTCAATCGTCAATGTCGAAATCGGAATGCCGACATGGCTGTAAAGGTCCTTCCACTCCGGCTTCGGTTCCACATGGTCCGAATCGTAAAGGACGATTCCACCCTTTTTCAGCGAGCCCACGTGGCTCTCATACGAGTGCTGGTAAAATGCCAGAAGCATGTCCGCCTCATCGCCCGGGCTCAGGACTTCGCCCGAACCGATCCGAACCTGAAAAATGGAAGGGCCCCCGGAAATCGTCGCGGGGATCGTCATGAACGTCATGACCTCCTGCTCGCTGCGGCCGGCAAGCCGCGCCAGGAAACCGCCGATGGCTTGAATGCCGTCCTGCGAGTTGCCGGCGATGCGGATGATCGCCTCGGAGATTTTTGAAGTTTTGGGCGACCCGCCCGCTGTCGGAAGGGTCAGACTTGGATCGCTCATTGAAGATATCGCTTTTTCACTGTTCCGGTAAGTCGGCGCCGTCCATCAGCGTGACCCCGTCGCAGTGACACACTAACACCCGGCACCACGGAGTCAAATTCTAATCAAAAAAGTATCCTATTGATACACAGCATATTAAGCTGTTTTTTTAACATTGCCATCCGACAAACAACACATGTTAATTAGATGTGTTAATCATTGTTCCGACGTCGATCATTTAATCTGTTTGTGAGCCGATTTGTCCGAGATGAAACACAATAGCTTCTGCCACGCCGCGACCGTGCGGGAGTTTGCTGACGTATCCCTGTTGGCTTGTGACGGCTGTTTTCACGGAAGCGATCGCGTTTTGCGGAGCGGCCAGCCTTCGGGCGAAGGCATGGGTCAGCATCGGGAGGTCGTTCAGATGGTCCCCGACGGCCAGCACATGGGACGCGTCGATGCCGAGGCGCCGTGCCAGCTCGGCCAGCGCGGTGCCCTTGTTGTAGGCATCGTGGCTCATTCGCGTATGGACGTCGTTCCTGACGATGCTCAGGTGTGGAATACCCCGGCAGTAGGCGTCCAGATATTTGTGGATCGCGTCGGCATCGCCGTTGTTTCCCGCGATCAGGCAAAATGGCGAATAAGGATCCTCATAAATCGTCGCGTTGAACCGCGCGTTGATCCAGTCCGTCAATTGCGGCAGATCGAGCCGGACCCGGGCAAAAAGGTCGTTGTGCGCCCGCACGCACTCCGAATTCCATTGGTCGAGACCCACATACCGCGTGCCGTCATGGATGTGAATCTCGCGTTCCACCAGCACGAGATAATCCGGCTGGACGGAGATGCGCGCGCGCTCCAGGGCTTCCATGAGACTCAGCATGTCGCGGCCGGTGTTGATGGCCCATTTGGCGCCGCGCTTTTGCAGGTCGCCCAGGAGTCTCTGGAGCTCCTCCGGAATCGGCGGGGACTCGAACTCCGCGAAGATGGTTCCGTCGAAATCGGTCGAGATCAGTTGAAATGGCAAATTCATCGTTGGCGACGCATGATTCGCGACCGGCGGCGGCGGAAGCCGGATCGGATCGCGCATCACGCATGCTTGCGCCACAGTATAGTCGTGCGCTAGGGTGCCCTGTCAAAAGTTATGACCACTCTGCAGGAACGATACGATGATGCCATGTTCGATTTCAGCACGGGCGATTACGACGGCGCGATTGCCAAATTGAAGGGCGTGTTGGAGGCGGACGCGGCGCATTTCGACGCGCAACTGGCGTTGGGCATGGCGTATTATCGAAAGGGTGAGTATGCGACGGCCATTGCGGAAGGGCGGAAGGCGGAGGCATTGAGGCCGGGCGAGCAGTTGGTGCATACGAACCTGTCGTTGTTTTACATGAAAGCCGGCGACAAGGCCCGGGCCGAGCACCACGGCGTGCAGGCGCGGATTTCTTCCTGGAAAGCGGATTCGGCCAAGGAGGGGCCCCGCGATCCGGAGCCAAAACCGGATCCCGATCTGGAGATGGCAAAACCGGTCCCGCCTCCCGTCAAACCGCCGGAAAAGTTTCCCGACATGCCTTGGAGGAAAAAGGGCTGAGGGTCCGGCATTCAAACCTCAACACGCAATTCCAACATGAAAACGGCTTACGAACTGGCGATGGAGCGATTGAACAAAACCGCCCCTTCCGTCAAATTAACAACTGGACAACGAAAGGAATTGGCGGAGCTGGATTCCAAATACGCCGCCAAGATCGCCGAGCGCGAAATCTCGCTGGCTGCCGAGATCGACAGGATGGCGGTCTCCGGGGACGCCGAAAAGACGGCGCAGTTGCAGCAGCAACTGGTCAGGGAACGCAAAACCCTGCAGGCTGATCTGGAGGAAAAAAAGGAAAAGGTGCGGGCAGGCAAGGGGTGAACCTTCACCTGGAGCGCGGAGCATTGCTCCGCGAATTTCTATCCGAGTCGTGCGAACCATCGTCCTTTCCGGCTCCGCACATGTTTCCGATTCGCGCGGAGCAATGCTCCGCGCTCCGTACCCATCGCAGTTCATGGCGTGTGAGCAGGCCGGAGCGGAGCCCGCAGTCCCCGCTGCCAGAGATCGAAATGGTATAGCGCCGCAATGACGACGGCATGCCGGATCTTGCCCTCCGCCACCAGCGGCGGGACCTCGGAGATGGGCACAAGGCGCGTGATCAAGTCCTCGCCCTGGTCGAAGTCAACCGGGTGGACGCAACGGCTGTCTTCGATCAGCAGCGTGAAACAAGTGTTGCTCATGATGGCCGGGTTCGGGAAAACCTGTCCGATGACACGCCCCGTCCCGCCCTCGTAGCCCGTCTCCTCGCGCAGCTCGCGCCGGCCGGTCGCCTCGGGCGAAGCGTCCGCCTTGTCCATCAGGCCGCCGGGGATTTCCAGTTCAACCGTGTTGGATCCGTGCCGGTATTGCTCGACCAGGACGAGCTGCCGATCGGGCGTGACCGCGATGACGTTGACCCAGTTGACGGAGTCGATCACGAAAACATCGTGCTCCTTGCCTGTGCGCGGCGAAATCTTGCGATCCGAGCGGAGGCTGAATATCCGGAAGTCGCCGAGTGGCTTGGAGCTGATTTTCTCCCAGGGTTTTATCATTTGCGATTTTTGATTTGCGACGAATGTGTGGGGCGGGCGTGTTCGACCGGAAGCCCTGCCGGCGCGGGATCACGAATCAAAACTTCAAGGGTTCCCCTTTTGCGCCGCCCATCCCTGTCGCATGAGGTTCAACAAATGCCCCAGCGCGTCTTCGTAGCTTCGGTCTTTCCGCCCGGCCAGTTGCCTCGCGCGCCTGTCGAGTTGCGCCGCCATTTCGGCGGACTTTTCTCGTGGACAACCCAGGGCCGTCAAGTGCTTTTCCAGTTCCGCGAGGTCCATGTCGGAAGCGGTGAAGGAGGGCAGCATGCGGGTTTCAGAAGACCTCGGGGGAGGCGCGCATTGCGTCTCGGGTCACTTCACCGCATCGGCGGCCACGATCCGGATGCTCTCAATCTCTATGCGCTTGTCGGGCCGGTCCTGAGGATGCGTGGGGGTGGTGGCGATTTTCTCCAGAACATCGTCGCCCTTGATCAATTTGCCGAACGCAGTGTATTGACGATCCAGAAACCGGGGGTTGCCGTGGCAGATGAAGAACTGGCTGCCGGCGGAATCCGGATCCTGCGATCGGGCCATCGAAATCACGCCGCGGTCGTGATGATGGTCGTTGAACTCCGCCTGGATCGTGTGTCCCGGGCCGCCGGTGCCCCAGTAAGCCTCCTTGGCCGCATCTTTGGTCAAAGGATCCCCTCCCTGGATCATGAAATCCTTGATGACCCGGTGGAAACAGGTTCCGTCGTAGAAGCCCTTTCTCGCCAGCGTTTTGAAATTCTCGACGGTCTTTGGCGCGATGTCCGCCCAGAATTCGATGATCATCTCGCCTTCGGCGGTTTTGATTGCAGCCAGTTCATTCATGGTCATTTGTCAGTAATCGGGGTTACTTTACGGGGTTGGCGGGAACGATCTTGATGCTGATGAGGCCGACGCGTTTGATGGGCCGGCTCAATTCCTGACGCGGATCATACGGATTGGGTTTGACCGGTGTCTTGCCCAGTCGCGTCAGGACATCGTCCCCCTTGATGAGCTTGCCGAATGTCGTGTAGCCGCCGTCCAGTTGCGGGAGCGACGCCAGGCAGATGAAGAACTGACTTCCCGCAGTATCCGGGCTTCCGGAGTTGGCCATCGACAGGACCCCGCGAACGTGACAGCGATCGGAACGGGTGTTGGTCTCTCCCTGGATCGTATAGCCCGGGCCACCCGTGCCCCAGGCCGATTCCTTGTCAGGGTCCTTGGTCAAGGGGTCGCCGCCCTGGATCATGAATCCGTCGATGATTCGATGGAAGCAAGTCCCGTCATAAAAGCCCTTTTTCGCGAGCGTTTTGAAATTCTCGACAGTTTTGGGTGCGACATCGGACCAGAACTCAAAGACCATCTCCCCTTCGGAGGTCTTGATGATGGCCACCGAATTCGTTCCGGCCGCCGCCGTCACGGAACCGGACTTGTTGTCGCCACTTTTCGGCTCGTCCGCCTTGACGGTGGAAATGCCGAGCGCCAAACCCAGCGCGCAAAACGATATCAATGCTTTCATAGGACGCAGAATGTTTCACGACAACCGCTCAAAGTCACGCCAAGAATTCCCATCGAGCCGCCCATTTAAAATCTCTTCCCTTTGTAGGAGCCGACGTAAGGAGGCTCAAATCTCTTGGGAAAAGAGGGAAAATTCAGAGCCTCCTTACGTCGGCTCCTACGTTTTCA
>Ga0224555_1001444_pt1 | contig 32828 bp, 26 predicted proteins | sample 714S23034metaG_FD_180687 | JGI IMG/M metagenome (GOLD analysis project Ga0224555, IMG submission 180687) | Peat soil microbial communities from Stordalen Mire, Sweden - 717 S2 30-34 | ecosystem: Environmental > Terrestrial > Soil > Wetlands > Peat | place: Sweden: Norrbotten County, Stordalen...
GGCGAACGCGTCCGCTGGCAACTGCTGGCTCGCTCCGAACTGCGCCTGATCCGCCTGCAGCCGCCCCCAGCCAAAAAACGCATCAAAAAGTAGTCAGAGGTTTTTCAGCAGAATCAAAGTTACAGACTGACCCCTTGACGCGCCGACTGAAACGGGACAATGCTAAATGCTGAATGCTAAATGCTAAAACCGCCTCAAGATCCCTGAATTCGCGCCGACTGAAACACTTGGATTTATAGTGATTGGTATGCCCAATGGACCGCCTCAAGATTCCTGAATTCGCGCCGACTGAAACGAAAACAATGAACTGCTGCGGGCTGCCGGGGTTAACCGCCTCAAGATTCCTGAATTCGCGCCGACTGAAACAAATTCCCGCGATTGGCAATGGGCGTGGTGTTGTTCCGCCTCAAGATTCCTGAATTCGCGCCGACTGAAACTGGATGAAAGGCTCATGGTGTCAATGCGTGGTCAACCGCCTCAAGATTCCTGAATTCGCGCCGACTGAAACTATAGAGGTTACTTCCAATTTTGTTCGAGAATTTCCGCCTCAAGATTCCTGAATTCGCGCCGACTGAAACCAGCGGCCTCGGTCGCGCTGTTTTCCCCGTAATCCCCGCCTCAAGATTCCTGAATTCGCGCCGACTGAAACGGCGGCGCGGCTTTCGTCACGCTGGGCGGCACTCACCGCCTCAAGATTCCTGAATTCGCGCCGACTGAAACAACCGGGATGGTCGTTTTGTATTTGATGATGTAAAAGCCGCCTCAAGATTCCTGAATTCGCGCCGACTGAAACGTTCTGCTCACGGGAATGGGGTATGACCGCTGGCCCGCCTCAAGATTCCTGAATTCGCGCCGACTGAAACTCCCAATGCCGCATTCCGTATCCGTCGCTGGAATCCGCCTCAAGATTCCTGAATTCGCGCCGACTGAAACAGTGGATTCCAAACCCACAAACCACAGACTATCCCCGCCTCAAGATTCCTGAATTCGCGCCGACTGAAACAGCAAGACAGTCAGCTGAAGCTATTATGAGGCTTTCAGCCGCCTCAAGATTCCTGAATTCGCGCCGACTGAAACTACTGACGGCGTGAAGCTTCTGTTCGCCGATACCAACCGCCTCAAGATTCCTGAATTCGCGCCGACTGAAACTGGCTCGGTCATTTGATCCTTTCGATGAGCTTGTCCCGCCTCAAGATTCCTGAATTCGCGCCGACTGAAACTTTTTTTCGGCGCGGCAACGCGGACCGGCTTGTTCCGCCTCAAGATTCCTGAATTCGCGCCGACTGAAACCGAATGCCGGCCCGAGCGGTCGAAAGCGCACATGACCGCCTCAAGATTCCTGAATTCGCGCCGACTGAAACCATGTTCAAAAACCGGGACGCCAGGTTGCGCGCCCGCCTCAAGATTCCTGAATTCGCGCCGACTGAAACTTGATGGCATCGTCCAACAGCCGTTGACAAATCCGACCGCCTCAAGATTCCTGAATTCGCGCCGACTGAAACCGGAGATTTTCGAGGAGCGAAAAGCAATCATGACCCGCCTCAAGATTCCTGAATTCGCGCCGACTGAAACCAAAGACGACATCGGAGACGAGGGAAAGGTATTCCCGCCTCAAGATTCCTGAATTCGCGCCGACTGAAACCAAACCGGGCACAACGCCCATGATGGCCTGGGAAACCGCCTCAAGATTCCTGAATTCGCGCCGACTGAAACCCCACCCCTGCCAACAGGCCCATTTTCCGCTGTGAATTGCCGCTGTTGGCGAGCGATACAGCATCGAGGCACTTCCAATAAGTCTGCCGGCAGTGTGTTCATGCGTTAAAGCCTTGCTTTCAATCGTTTAATTCGTGCGAGCGTCCTTGCGGACGGGCGCCAGCATTCCAGCGCTCGCGCCCGCATAGCCGCAATCAGGCCCGGTCGTTCGCGATTTCAAAAATCAAGGTTAGCCAATGGCGGAAGCTAACTGGTCGGTGGCCTTAGCCGTGATTATTGAACGCCTCTCGGACAAATGTTGCAAGTCTGAAAATCAAATTATTGTCACACGGGAGCGCATTTCGTAGGGCAATCCCATCGCTTCTATAATAAGGCTCGCGTCGTTTGTGCTGGGACCGAGCGAGACAAATAAAACCTGGTCCTCGTCGTGGTTGAGCAAGCCCTCAAGTTCCGCCTTCAATTTCGCCAGGCGCAAATCGTCCAGCGGACATTCAAAAACGGAATATTGCAGCCGCGCCCCAAAGCCTTCCAGCGAGCGGGCCACTTTGCGCAACCGTTTCGGGTCGCTGATGTCATAGCTGACCAGATAACGGATGCGGCTCATCGCGTGGTGAATCCATGATAAGTCAGCGCCTCGCCGCGCACAAACCGCCACAACTGCCGCGCCTGCACTTCGAGCATCCGGCGATACGCCATCTTATAGCTGAACTCCGGGTGGCTCACCTCCGCGTCGAGCCGGCGGAACCACGCTTCCCAAAACGGCTTTCTTCCCCGGTCATTCAGGAAAGTGCCGTTGGCGCCGCGGATGAAATCCTCCGGGCCAAGTTCGCCGCGATTGATCAGGCTGATGGCCACGCTGTCGGCAACCAGCGGACGGAATTCCTCCATCAAATCCAGCGCCAGCGCCGGACGTCCGTAACGCGGCTGGTGCATGAAACCAAGAAACGGATCAAGCCCGACGGAATGGCAGACGCCCGTCAGTTCCTTTGCCAGCATGGAATAGCCGAGTGAGAGCAGCGCGTTGACCGGGTCGCGCGGCGGACGGCGATTGCGCCCGCGCCAGTCAAATTTCCAGTCCTCGCGCTGTTTCAGCATGGACTCGAACTGCTCGAAATAAAGCGCCGCCGCGCTGCCTTCAAAGCCGAGCAGCGTGGTCAAATCCCGCGCCGAATCGGTCGCGTCGCGAAATCCGGCCATCAAACTCAACACGCGCTCCGGCGCTTCGCCGTTGCGCATGAGCATGACGCGCTGGTTGTGGATCTTGGCGCGGATGACCTCGCGCGCCAGTTGCAGGCGCACGCCCGGCAATTCAAAAAGCCGGTACTGGCCGCGCCGGGCGTCAACCCCGCTGGCGGGCAACCCGCGCAACAAACCGATGAACCGTCCCGCCGGTGAAAAATACGAAACATCAATGCCAAGTTCCAAACACGTCTCGGCGGCCTGCGCCGTCACTTGCACCGCGCCGTAGCAATAAATCGCCCGCACCTGCTGGCCGGGGATTTTGCGCGCGTCCTCCCCTTTGACGCTGACGATCAATTCCTCGCCGCGCTGGCCGATTTGCGCGCCGGGCGTTTGCACCACCAGCACCTCGCCGTCGTCGCCGGCGGGGCGGGGCGGTTGCAAAGTGGGTTCCTTGTCCGTGGATTCGGCGGCAAAATCCAGCGCCTCCAGGATTCTGTCGCGCAGGGAATCTTCCGATTCACCGACGAAACCGAATTGAAGCTGCCCTTCCGGCGTGGTTGCCTTGCGTCGTTTCGCCCACCAAAGCGATTCATTCGGCAGACAAATCGGATACGCGGAACAATACAGACAACGCGCGTCATTCTTCAACGGCGGCGGACAGCTTCCGCTGTTGGCGACGGCTCTGGCCTCGGTGATCGCGCTGCGAACCTTCTCAAAAAGCTCCTCGCTGAAATCCACCGGCACGCGCCGCTTGTCCGCCGCGTAATAAATCGCCCCGCGAACCGCGTTCACGCCATGCTCGCGCAAAAGCAAAGCATGTGCGGCGACCTGCATGGCGTCCGGCTCCTTTGCAACACGTTCGCCCTCGGCATCGCGCCGGGCCGAGCCGCGCTTATAATCAATGACCTCCGCGCCATCCGGCCCGCCCTCGACAATATCCACCACGCCGATAAGCCCGAGCGCTTCGCTTTCCAGGCGCAAACTGCGCAGCTTCCGCTTCAAAAGAATTCACCTGAATTGAAAGCAGCAAGGTCTGCGGTTGCGCAAAAAATTCGGAAGGTTCGCGCTTTGGAAAAGAACGAGGCGTCTCCATCATTTACGTTTCAGTTACCGAAATCTCGCGTGGGTTTGACACTTTGGTTTTCTTGGTCAACGACTCCAGTTTGTCATCAAGCGCCCTGATTTCATTTTCTCTTGCCTTCGGATCATCTCGTCTGAGTCCGCCCGCCAGTGCCGCGAGCGCGAGAGTGTAGTAATTCACCGCGTCCTGAAACAATTCGTGGTGCTGCCAGAGGATGTCTTGCCAGTTTGGGAGCGGCTTCCACGGGTTTTCCTTGTCGCCCGGTTTCGGAATTTCAACCTTGCTGACCCGGCCTTGATAAATTCGGTTCATACCCGTTCTTTCTCCGTTCTGGTGTTGTCAGGGACATTAGACCCGCCCCCGCAAACAGGGCGAGAACTATTTTAGGCCTTTGCGGCCTGAGCGGGAGTGCTGAGGGCGGTTATTCTGCCGCCCGTATTTGGATTTATGGCGAAGGACAGTTGAGCCGGAGGCTCAACGCTACAATTCTGCCCCCGTATTTGGAATCAAGGCGAAGGACGGTTGAGCCGGAGGCTCAACGCTACAATTCTGCCCCCGGATTTGGATTTATGGCAAAGCGACGGCTCGGCGAGCCGTCCCTACCAATCTATTCTGCCGCCCGTCCCGCAGCATTTTTCACATGGATGGGATGGACGGGCAGTTTACAATGGATAATTGGTAATGGGGAATTAATGGAAAACCTGCTCTCCCCGACGCTCTCCGCCACAGGGGTGTGGAGGAGAGGGGGAATTCACAGGTGTCACGGCTCGACGGAGTCTCGCCCTGCCGAGGTTTTATATGGCAGCGGGACGCTGCCAGAACCCGCAGGCGAGGTCGCCTGCGCCACGAAGGTTCCGGCGATGTCATATTGTCACGGCTCGACGGAGTCTCGCTCTACCGAGGTTTTATGTGGCAGCGGGACGCTGCCAGAACCCGCAGGCGAGGTCGCTTGCGCCACGAAGGTTCCGGCGATGTCATATTGTTACGGCTCGACGGAGTCTCGCCCTGCCGAGGTTTTATATGGCAGCGGGACGCCGCCAGAACCCGCAGGCGAGGTCGCCTGCGCCACGAAGGTTCCGGCGATGTCATATTGTTACGGTTCGACGGAGTCTCGCCCTACCGAGGTTTTATATGGCAGCGGGACGCTGCCAGAACCCGCAGGCGAGGTCGCCTGCGCCACGAAGGTTCCGGCGATGTCATTTTGTCACGGCTCGACGGAGTCTCGCCCTGCCGAGGTTTTATATGGCAGCGGGACGCCGCCAGAACCCGCAGGCGAGGTCGCTTGCGCCACGAAGGTTCCGGCGATGTCATTTTGTCACGGCTCGACGGAGTCTCGCCCTGCCGAGGTTTTAAATGGCAGCGGGACGCCGCCAGAACCCGCAGGCGAGGTCGCCTGCGCCACGAAGGTTCCGGCGATGTCATTTTGTTACGGCTCGACGGAGTCTCGCCCTACCGAGGTTTTAAATGGCGGCGGGACGCTGCCAGAACCCGCAGGCGAGGTCGCCTGCGCCACGAAGGTTCCGGCGATGTCATTTTGTCACGGCTCGACGGAGTCTCGCCCTACCGAGGTTTTATATGGCAGCGGGACGCTGCCAGAACCCGCAGGCGAGGTCGCCTGCGCCACGAAGGTTCCGGCGATGTCATATTGTTACGGCTCGACGGAGTCTCGCCCTACCGAGGTTTTATATGGCAGCGGGACGCTGCCAGAACCCGCAGGCGAGGTCGCCTGCGCCACGAAGGTTCCGGCGATGTCATTTTGTCACGGCTCGACGGAGTCTCGCCCTGCCGAGGTTTTATATGGCAGCGGGACGCTGCCAGATCCCGCAGGCGAGGTCGCTTGCGCCACGAAGGTTCCGGCGATGTCATATTGTTACGGCTCGACGGAGCCTCGCCCTGCCGAGGTTTTATATGGCAGCGGGACGCTGCCAGATCCCGCAGGCGAGGTCGCCTGCGCCACGAAGGTTCCGGCAATGTCATATTGTTACGGTTCGACGGAGTCTCGCCCTACCGAGGTTTTATATGGCAGCGGGACGCTGCCAGAACCCGCAGGCGAGGTCGCCTGCGCCACGAAGGTTCCGGCGATGTCATATTTGTTACGGCTCGACGGAGTCTCGCCCTGCCGTTTTTTTGCCGCTTGATTCCGGCTTGAGGATTTCCTGAACCAAATCTGCGCTGGTCCATTTGTTGCCCTGGTATATCTTCCGCACCCGGCCGCGCGCATCGACGACGACGGTGCGAAGGTTGTGGCTGATGCTGCCGCCTTCTGTCCAAAAATTTTCGCCAAATTGATCGGCCAGTTCGCTGGTCTGGATGATGTCGCCGGTCAGGAAGCTCCAATGGGCGGGGTCGTAGTGGGCGTTTTTGGCGTAGGCGAGGAGGCGGGGCGGGGTGTCGTTGGCGGGGTCGAATGTGATGGAGAGCAGTTGCCAGCGGGGCGGCGCGTCCGGCATTTGACGGAGCTGGGCGGCGGCTTCGCTGAAGTTGGCGGTGAGGCGCGGGCAAAAGTTCGGGAAGGGACATGTTGTAAAGAAGAATGTGAAGGCGAGCACGCCGCCTTTGTATTGGGCCAGGTTGACGGGCTGCCCCAGTTCGTTGGTGAAATGGCAGTCGGGCAGCATATCGCCTTCGTCCAGAGGCTCGACGGCGCGGGAGATTTGGACTCCCGGCGGCGGGGGGGACGGTTCGGGCGGTTTCGGACGCTGCGTGACGCCTTCAATCCAGCCTTCGTTGCTGGTGACGACGAGGTGGAAGGAGATGGCGTCGCCGGGTTTGAGTCCGCGCAATTCGCCTGGGTCGCGGACTTCGAAGGGCATGGTCATGGCGGCCATGTAGTTGGAGATGGCTTCGTGCCGGATGACGACGGTTTTGCCGTCCGGTTCCAATTCCCGGACGAGGCCGTTGACGGCGAAGGTGCGTTGGGGCGGCGGCGGCGGGGTGGAGTCTTTGTGGCAGGCGGTCAGGATGAGCACGGCCCAGCCAGAGCGGCCGAGCGCGCGGCGGACGGCGGGCAGTATCTTTTGCAGGAAAGTGCCAAATTTTGGCCAATTATTCACAACAAACGGTCATTGACTGTGTGCCGGGCTTTGTTAGAGTTCAGGGCTTAGGACTCGCCAAACCCGCGAGACTACAAGGATCGATTTTTATGGCAACAACATCATCAAAGTCCCAGAAATACGTTTATCTATTCGGCAACAAGAAAGCTGACGGCAACGGCGGCATGAAACCTTTGCTGGGGGGCAAAGGCGCGAATCTGGCCGAAATGACCCGCATCGGCCTGCCTGTCCCCCCCGGCTTCACTATCACGACCGAGGTCTGCACTTATTATTACGCCCACAAGAAAACTTATCCAAAGGAATTGTGGGGGGCGGTGAAGAGCGCGGTGGCGAACACGGAGAAGATCCTGGGCAAGCGCTTTGGCGACGTGGAGAAGCCGTTGCTGGTGGCGGTGCGCTCCGGGGCGCGGGATTCGATGCCGGGCATGATGGACACGATTTTGAACCTGGGCTTGAACGATCAGACTGTCGTGGCGCTGGAAAAGGCGAGCGGCAATCCGCGTTTTGCGTGGGATTGTTACCGCCGCTTCATCCAAATGTACGGCGATGTGGTGATGGGTGTGCAGAAAAGCCCGAGCGAAGACCACGAGCCTTTTGAAGTGGTGATCGAGAAGCTTAAAGCGGAACTTTTCCCCGGGAAAGAGCATGTCGAGGACACGAAGATCGATGTCAAGGGCCTGAAGGAGTTGGTGGCGCGTTTCAAGGCGCTGGTCAAGGAGCGGGCCGGGCAGGAGTTTCCGACCGATCCGTGGGAGCAACTGAAAGGGGCCATCGGCGCTGTGTTTGGTTCCTGGATGAATGATCGCGCCATTGTCTATCGCCGCAAATATAACATCCCCACGGAATGGGGAACGGCGGTTAATGTGCAGTCGATGGTGTTTGGCAATACGGGCGATAAGTCCGGCTCCGGGGTGGCGTTCACACGCGACCCGGCCAGCGGCGAGAAAGTGTTTTATGGCGAATTCCTCATCAACGCCCAGGGCGAAGATGTGGTGGCCGGCGTGCGGACGCCCAAGCCGGTCGCCGAATTGATCAAAATCATGCCGGAAGCGGCGGCTGAATTGGAACGGGTCCGGCAGACGCTGGAGAAGCATTTCCGCGATGTGCAGGATTTCGAGTTCACCATCGAGGACGGCAAGGTTTTCATGCTGCAGACGCGCAACGGCAAACGCACCGGGTTGGCTGCGATCCGGTTCGCGGTGGAGATGGAGAAGGAAGGTTTGATCACTTGGGAAGAGGCCGTGCAACGGGTGCCGGCCGAGCAGTTGGACCAGGTGCTGGCGCCGGTTTTTGACCGGGCGGCGGTGAAGGCCACCAAGTGCATCGCGAGGGGTTTGCCCGCCGGACCGGGCGCGGCCACGGGCCAGATTTATTTCAATGCCGACCGGGCGGCTGAAGCGGCGCACCGCGGTCAAAAGGTGTTGCTCGTCCGCGTCGAGACTTCGCCGGAAGATCTGCGCGGCATGATTGCGGCCGAGGGCATTTTGACGGCGCGGGGCGGGGTCAGTTCGCACGCGGCGCTGGTCGCGCGCCAGATGGGCAAGGTCTGCGTTTGCGGGGCGAGCGTGTTGCAGGTGGATTATCAAGCCAAGCAAATGAGCGTCGGCGGCATGACTCTCAAGGAAGGGGATTTTCTTTCCATTGACGGAACGGTGGGGGAAGTCTATCCGGGCGAAATCAAAACCGCGCCGTCGGAAATCATCCAGGTGCTGATCGCAAAGACGCTGGACGCCAAGGAAAGCCGGACTTACCAATATTACGCCCAATTGATGAAGTGGTGCGACAAGGCCACGCGCATGAAAGTCCGCACCAACGCCGATTCACCCGACCAGGCGGCGAACGCCATCGGCTTCGGCGCGGTTGGCATCGGCTTGTGCCGCACCGAACACATGTTCTTCGAGGGAAATCGTATTGACGCCATGCGCGAAATGATCCTGGCGGACAACCTTGACGACCGGAAAAAAGCGCTGGCCAAGTTGTTGCCCTATCAGCGCAACGATTTCGCGGGAATTTTCCGGGAGTTGAAAGGATTGCCGGCGACGATCCGCACACTCGACCCACCCTTGCACGAGTTTCTGCCCCACGAGGCGGACGCGCAGAAGGACCTCGCGGCCAAGATGGGCGTGCCGATTGAGAAGATTCAGCGGCGCGTGAAGGAACTGCACGAGTTCAACCCCATGCTCGGATTGCGCGGCTGCCGGTTGGGCATCGTCCATCCGGAAATCACGGAGATGCAAATCCGGGCCATCATCGAAGCGGCCATCCTGGTGCAGAAGGAAGGCATCCCGGTCAAGCCGGAGATCATGATCGTGCTCGTTGGTTTTCCGAAGGAATTGCAAAATCAGTTGGAGGTCGTCAATCGGGTGGCCCAACAGGTGCAGGAGGAGCAGAAGACCAAGGTCAAGTACATGGTTGGCACGATGATTGAAGTGCCGCGCGGCGCCCTGATGGCCGACGAGATCGCCAAGGACGCGGAGTTTTTCAGCTTCGGCACCAATGACCTGACGCAGACGACGCTGGGCATGAGCCGGGACGATTCCGGGCCGTTCCTGCAACCTTATGCGGAAGCGGAAATCATCAAGCAAAATCCTTTTGCCACGATTGACCAGCTCGGCGTGGGCAAGTTGATGGAGATGGCCGTCGCCCTGGGCCGCAAGACGCGGCCCGACATCAAGCTCGGCATCTGCGGCGAACACGGCGGCGAACCTTCCAGCGTGAAGTTCTGCCATCGCATCGGATTGAACTACGTCAGTTGCTCGCCCTTCCGCGTTCCGATAGCGCGCCTGGCCGCGGCCCAAGCCGCCATCGAGGAGAAAAAGGCGAAAGCGACAGTCAAAAAGAAATAGGCTCCGGCCCAAATGAGTGTAAACAGCCCGCTTGCAAAAGCGGGCTGTTTTTCTGGTAGTGTCCTAATTTGGCGGCAGATTTCTTGCGGCATAATTCGCCCATTCTTTTGGATGGGAACGTTTCATGTGCGCGTTCACCCTATCCGCGACAACTTGCCCAATACTGGGGGAATGGTCTTGGCTTGTGCTGGTATCTTCAGGCTTTCCGCATATTGGACAATGCGCTGTCGCAATCGTAACGCCTTTCCCGACGTGAAAGTTTACCTCAATGCCGCCGATTCTCTCTGTTCTGTCTAATTTTTTGCCCATAAAACTGGTCACTATTTCCTTCGTTGTTTAATCTCGGTGGCTGCTGCCACTTTGACAGCGACCTGCGCCGAATCGACTGGCGGCAAGCCAAGCACAGTGACGAATCGTTCGTCTTTGTCTTGCGGCCCGTCGCGGTGGCTCCAGCCGTAAGCGCGTTTGGCCTTTGGGTGTCCGGCCAGGTCAAAGACTTCCACAATGCCACGCCAAACGGTTTGGCCGCGAAAGACTTCATGCACGGGCACGGATTCAATCCAAGTCGAATTGCAGCCGTGCAAGTGGTTTAAGGCCATTTGCAGGCGTTCAATGTATTGCTTATTCGCCACAACGTTCGACAAGTTCCGCAACGCTCCATTGGCTGCTTTCGACGCCAGCGGCCATTGCCGGGGTGCATCGAATCGCGCCGTGAATCTTGCAAAAGTTGTAATACGCGAAGTTGAGGGAAACCGCAGCTTCAAAATTTTCCAGCTTTTTGCTAAATGCGTTCGTCAGGCGCGTCAATCGGCGGCAGTGCATCCGCAAGGTGTGATTCTGCTTTTCGACGTGCGAAGTTGAAATGCGGCTAATGTCAGGCATTCCAGAAACCACGGTCTTTTCGATTTTAACCACTTCGGCGGGACTATACCGCGTTGCCGCCTCTTTGAACGTACCCAAGTGGGAGATGGAAAAGGTTTTTACCAATTGCCCGTGGTCTGCTTCCGTGCCAAACGCCCGCTCAATCGCGTCTGGATAGGCCCCAAGCGCATCCGTTGAAATCTGGACACGGTTTGCCATGCGTCCGGCCAAATCATCCATAAACGTTCTGGCGTGGTACATATCGCGTTTGCCGACGATGTAAGAGGGAATCAGCTTTGTGTCGGCATCCAGCGCAATAAAAGTCCAAACGTCGCCAAAGACCCCGGCGCGGTCTGCATTTCTGCGTTTTGCTCCTATAAATCCCCAAATCTCATCGCATTCGAGTTGAGCGCATTTCAGGCCGCGCATTTTTTCGTCGGCTATTTTGGCGCAAGCTTCCCCGACACGAACGCCAAGGCGCATGATAGTATCGCGGTGGACTCCGGTGATTCGTTCAATGGCGCGGATGCTAGAGCCTTCCGCCAGCATCGAAACCGCCATTGTCTTTTTTTCAGTTGGAAGATTGTTTGCCATAACGCCGCCCACAATAACATCGTTCTAGCACGCATGTAAAGAAAAAAGTAGAAAAAAGTTGCACGCACAAAACCTGCGTGCTAATCTGGTCTTATGGAAAACGAAAATACACCGCAATCCAAAGGCGGGGAAGCGAGGGCAAAGGCGCTTACCCCGGAAGAACGCTCGCAGAGCGCCCACGTTGCTGCTATGGCCCGACACGGCAACCCAATACCCAAAGCCACACATACCGGGGATATGGACATAGGGGGCCTAATAATCCCGTGCGCGAATCTTGATAACGGAGAACGCGTTATTTCAGATCGAAGTTTCGCGCTCACCATCGGAATAAGGGGAAGCGGGGCATACTACCGCAAAAAGAAACGGGGAGAGGGCGCTATGCTTCCAGAGTATATGTCCCAAAAATATCTTCAACCTTTTATTAGCGACGAACTAAAGGCAAAGATTTCAGAATCAATTACTTACAAATCTCTCAACGGCGCACCGGCCAACGGCATCTCTGCGCTTGTTTTGCCAGAAATATGTGATGTTTGGGTGCAGGCCCGCCAAAAGGGCGCTCTCGATATAGAACAGTCCCAGATCGCTGAAAAAGCCTATATCCTGCTCAAAGCGTTTGCCAAGGTGGGCATTATCGCGCTAGTCGATGAAGCCACCGGGTACCAGTACGAGCGCCCGCGCAATGAACTAGAAGAACAACTTAAAAAGTTTCTCTCTGAAAGCCTCCGAAAATATGCACAAACATTCCCGGCAGATTATTTTAAGCATCTTTGCAGGTTGCGCGGCGTGGAGATGCGCCCGGATATGAAGCTTCCGTCATATTTCGGAACCCTGACAAATAATCTCATATACCGGCGAATTGCCCCCGGATTGCTCAAAAAGCTTAAAGAGCGAAGAATGGAACGCGGCAGACCGAGCAATAAGTTGTTTTCATGGTTGAGCGAGGACGTTGGATTGCGCGGTTTATTGCTCCACATGGGCACCGTCGTCGGCCTAATGAAAAGCAACACTGATTACGCCGCCTTTGAAAAACAACTGGACGCCATCGCGCCGATATACCCTGAATATCCCGGCCTTTTTGACGACCCCAAAGATTGGGAGCCTCCAACAAACTAAAAAATTAATTGGGGGTGGCGGGTAGCTGCTGGCGGCTCTACATCCAACCTGCACCCGGTTCAAGTCCGGGCACCCCCACGTCAAATATGCCATTTACCGGCTTGAGATGCGAGCGGATTTTTGTCACCGTTCGGGAAGAAATGTTTTTACCCGTTAGCGCAATCATATTTTTCGGATTCATTCTGGCGTTTATTGCCTACGCTTTTGGGTTTACCAAGGGAGAAGATCGAGCGAATAGAAAAGCGGCAGAAGCAAGAGAGGAACAGGCCAAGTATCTTGAGAAGCAAGGCTTCGACCCCAGACCGCACCATGTTCCGACCCCCGAAATTCAGAGGGTCAATAAATCAAATTAGGACACTACCGTTTTTCTGCACCCCGGCAAGGCGGAAATCGTGTTTCAATAAACAAACCGGCGGTTGTATGTTGACCGTTAAGGGATGAACCCCCATCCACTCTTGCTTGGATTGCCGTTCGGCCTCCTGCCGCTGGGTTTTGGGGTGTGGCAGATTTGGCGGGAATTCACGCCCCGGAAATGGCCGAAGGTTGACGGAACGATTATGTCATCGCGGATAGACGTGACGCCGGCCGGAAGCGGTGAAAAAACGTTTGCGCCGGTGATTGTGTATGAATTTCGCTATAATGGGCAGTCCTTCAAGTCGTCGCAACGCCGCCTGCGCAACTACGCATCGGGCCAAAGCGCGGACGCGGAAGCAATTACTTCCCGCTATCCAGCAGGCAGCGGTGTCACAGTGTACGTCAACCCCGGGAAACCGGAGCAGTCCGTCCTGGAATATGGCGTGACGCCGTTGAGTTGGATTCCGCTTGCGGCTGGTCTGGTGTTTATTTCGCTAGCTTTGCTGCCGCTCCTGGCGAAATGACTCACACCACTTCCATCGGGCATTTGGGGGCGGAGTCCAAAAAGGCCTGGCCGTATCTTTTCGTGAGGATGCGGTTGTCCAGCACCACGATTATTCCCTGATCGGTTTTGGTGCGGATCAGGCGCCCGATGCCCTGGCGAAATTTCAGGACCGCTTCCGGCAATGAGTATTCCATGAACGAATTGCCGCCGCGCGCTTCGATGGCTTCAATTTTCGCCTCGACCAGCGGGTGGTCCGGCACGGCGAAAGGCAGGCGCGTGATGATGACGTTGGATAACGATTCGCCGGGAACATCCACCCCCTGCCAAAAGCTGTCCGTGCCAAACAGCACGGAATCGACGTCCTGCTTGAATTTTTGCAGCATGAGCGAGCGGGGGGTGCCGGTGCCCTGCACGAAACATTCCAGGCCCAGTTTGTCGAAGAACGGCTCCATGCGCGAGCTGACTTCCAGCATCAGCTTGAAGTTGGTGAAGAGCACAAAGGCCTTGCCGTGCGTCATGCGGATGAAATGTTCGATCCAGTGGATCAGGCTCTCCTGGTACTCCGCGGCGCGCGGATCGGGCATTTTTCCCGCGACATACAACTTCATCTGTCGCTCGTAATCAAAGGGCGAGCCGGCTTGCAGCAAAACGGACTTTTCGCCTCCCACCTGCCGGGCGAAGTAGAGGAGCGGCGACGGCTTGGCGCGGCTGGATTCTTTTTCCTCCGCTCCCGCGGCGACAGCCAGGGTCGCGCTGGTCATGATGACCGACGTGTCCGCGCCGAACAATCGTTGCCGCAGATAATCCGCCACGTTGATGGGCGCGGCATTCAGGGCCAGGTTGCGCTGCGTCTTGCCCGTCCGCTCCACCCAATAAACATGGTCCGGGGCGCTTTGGCTGAGGAAAACGGCCATCTGCTCGCGCAATTCGGCCAGACGCCGGTTGCACTCGGTCAGTTCCTGCCCTGTGTCCTTGTCGTTGACTGTTTTGATCAAGGCGCTGACTTCCTCGCGCACGCGTTGCAGGGGCAGGGTCATATTGTCCGGCACCAGGTCGGCGCGGCGGATGCGCAATTCGCTCCAGCGGCGGGATTTGTCCCCGCCTCCGGTCCGTTCGGACGCGATGGCGTCGCAGGCATTCTCGACCGCCGCGAAAAATTTTTCCCCCTCCTTGAGCATGTCGGCCACCAGCGTTTCGCGTCCGCGGCGCAAAACGGCCAGCAGCCCTTTGTTGGTTTGCGGATTCCAAAGGCGGTGCAGGCCGTAGCGCAATTGCGCGCTGGACACACTCAAGCCAATGTGGCGCGACGCGACCTTCTCCAGCGTGTGCGCCTCGTCAAAAACGACAAAATCATTCTTGAACAATATCCCGCCCTCCATTTCCTCCTCCAATCCGCCGAGGTGCAGGAAGAACAGGGTGTGATTGAGCACCAGCACGTCGGCCGCCAGAATCCGGCTGCGGGCCTTTTGAAAGAAACAGGCCTGGCCGCCGCCCTTCACGAAATCGGAGGAAGGCCCGCAGGACTTGGGGGAGCACAGCCCGCGTTCCGAACAGACCTGTTGCCAGACCCGCGGATCCGGCTCGACCTCAAAATCCGACAAGCTGCCGTCCCCGGTTTTTTTTGACCATTCGTGAATGCGCCGCAATTCCTCCGCTTCGGGCGTGGTGAAAAGCTGGCCGGCCTGGCGGGCGACTTTTTCCAGGCGGCGCGTGCAAAGATAATTCTGCCGGCCTTTCAGCATGGTGAAATTGAATTTCACCGGCAATATTTTGGCCAGCATGGGCAGGTCCTTGTCGATCAGTTGCTCCTGCAAGTTGATGGTGTGGGTGGAAATGACGGCCTTCTTGTGATGGGCCACGGCAAAAAGAATGGACGGGATCAGGTAGGCCAGGCTCTTGCCCACCCCCGTGCCGGCCTCGACAATCAAATGCTCCTGTTCCTCCAAAGCCCGCGCCACCGCCACGGCCATCTTCTGCTGCTGCGGGCGGTATTCGAAGTTGCGCGATTTGGACAGGATGCCCTTCGGCGAAAAAATGGTTTCCACCAGTTCGATCAGGCTGGAGGGCTTTCCCGCGGGCGGGTCTTCAACCAAACGAATCATCGCGCCGCTTCCGGCTCATCGTCGCGCCGCCGCCGCGCCACGACTTCCTGGACGGCTTTATTTTTGACAATCATTCGCTCCGGCAAAACGCCGCGCCACGAGACGTTGGGGTAAATGAGCGAGCCGCGCCCGATGATGCTGCCCGGGCTGAGAACGGCGTTGCAGCCGATTTCGCAACCGTCCCCCAGCAACGCGCCGAATTTGCGCAATCCCGTGTTGAACGGCTCGCCGTCGATCTCCACCGACACCGTGCCGGCGAACAGGGTGAAATTGGAAATCTTCACCCCGGCCCCCAGATGGGCTTTGTAGCCGAGAATGGAATCGCCCACGTAATTAAAATGCGGCGCCTGGGCGTTGTTGAAGAGCAGGGAATTCTTGATCTCGGTCGAATTTCCCACCGTGCAATCATCCCCGATGATGACGTTTTCGCGGATGTAGGCGTTGTGGCGGATGCGGCAATTGCCGCCAATGATCGCCGGTCCTTTGATCATGACGCCATCCTCCAGCACCGTGCCTTCGCCGACAAAAACTTCTTTGCCGATGAAGACTTCCCCGTCGCAACTGTTGTTCAAACCCGGGCGCAGATGGGCGGCGAGAAAGGCGGCGATTTTCGGCAGAGCTTCCCAGGCATAACGGCAGCCGTCGAAAATCGCGGCGTGCCGAGTCTGGCGGAGATCGAACAATTCAGAAGCCTCGAACATCGCGCCAAGGGTAGGAGCCTTGGGATAAAACAGCAAAGTCAATTTCCAAACAAATCCTGTCGGAATTCGTGCGGCGGCGGCGATATGCTTGGAAAGATGAGCGATTTGGACTTGCTGGATCAATACGCGCGGGAGAACCGGCAGGATGCCTTTGCCGCGCTGCTGGAGCGCCATTTGAAACTGGTTTATTCGGCGGCTTTGCGCCAGGTGCGCTCGCCGGAACTGGCGGAAGAGGTGGCGCAGTCCGTGTTTGCCGATCTGGCCCGCAGCGCCGGCAAGCTGGAACCACAAACCATTTTGACGGCGTGGCTTTACCAAGTGACACGCCGCACCGCCATCGATATGGTGCGCCGGGAATCACGCCGCCAGCTTCGCGAGCAAATCGCCGTGGACATGACCAACATAAATTCAAGCTCCTCCGAATGGACCGCAATCGAGCCTCTGTTGGATGAAGCCATGGAGGCGCTCGACCCGCCCGATCGCACCGCCATCCTCCTGCGTTATTTCGAGGACAAAAGCCTGCGCGAAGTCGGGCGAACGCTGGGAACCTCGGAGGACGCCGCGCAGAAGCGGGTCAGCCGCGCGCTTGACCAGTTGCGCGAATTCTTCTCCAAGCGCGGGCAGGCGGTTGGCGTTGGCGGATTGGCCGCCATTATTTCCGCCAATGCCGTCCAATCCGCGCCCGCCGGGTTGCAGGCTGGGATTTTGACCAGCGCCGCCATTTCCGGGGCGAGCGTCCCTGTCACGTCAACCATCGGAATTACAAAAGCAATCGCCATGACCACTCTACAGAAGGCAATTATTGGCGTGACGCTCGCCGCCGCCTTGGGCGCGGGCATTTACGAAGCGCGACGCGCCGCCACCCTCCAGGAACAGATGCAGAGCCTCCAGCGGCAACTGGCTCCATCCGCCGGGCAAAACGATATGCTTCGCCAGCAACTCGATGAGGCCAACCGCCAATTGGCCGCATTGCAGGCGCAAAACGAGAAGCTCCGCCGGGATGGCGCAGATGTTCCCCGCCTGCGCGGTGAAGTCGTGCGATTACGCGAAAACACGCATTCATCCAATGGTGATCCAACCGCAGCGGCGGCGAAATCATGGCTGGCCCGGGTCAGCCAGCTCAAAGAACGGCTGCAACAAACGCCTGGGGCCAAAATTCCTGAATTTCAGTTCCTGACCGAGCAGGATTGGCTGAATGCCGCCAAAACGGGCCTGAACACGGACGAGGATTACCGCCGGGCCTTAAGCGCCTTGCGAGGCGCTGCCGAAAGCACGTTCATTTCAGCAGCATTAAAGCCGGCGTTGGACCAATACGTCCAAGCCAACAAGGGACAGTTTCCCGGCGACATCTCTCAATTGGAGCCCTACTTCGATCCGCCGGTCGATGCTTCGGTCCTGCAACGTTGGGAGGTTCTGTTACAGTCTGCCGTGCCCAGCATCAACGTGGGTAATTCGTTGATCACTCAAGCAGCCGCAGTGGATGCGGATTACGATCAGCGGTATGCCATCAGCACGAATGGTTCGGGCTGCACTGGCGGCTCCTATGCCTGGCGCAAGCCGGCAGACGGATCCAGACCCTAATATTACTCTGTTATATAAAGCCTTGACTTTGCCCGGGGTTTCGGCGAGCCGCGCCGCCCGCCCACCGCATCCCGCTGTCTTCGCCTGAGCCGCTCCCGCTGGAACGTGGAGCAGTATTTCCAGCGCGCCAAGGACGATTTGGGACTGGACCATTATAAGGAACGTAGCTGGCGCGGATTTCATCATCACCTGCTGATGGCCGTGCTGGCCTATTTGTTTGTCGCGGCAGTGTACCCCCGCGCTAAAAAAACTTCTGATGTGACTTGGGAACGGACGCTGAACGCGATGCGACCGTGGCTGGTGAGGCGGATCGGCTTATGCAGTTGCTGCGGAACAAAATGGAGCGAGATCACTAAACAGAGTAATACTTGGCCGATGGGGTTTATGGTTGGTTCATGAAAAACCCACGGGCAGTCAATCCTCATGTATGAGGATGTTTCGCATCGCGGTGAGCAGCTTCCATGGAATCCCAGGAAAAGTCTTTGATGCTTCAGGAGATAGCCGGCGGGCGGCTTCGCCGATGATTTCAAACTTGCGATTGACCGCTTCGAACTTCTCTTCGTTCGATTTAAAATCCTCCGGTGAAATGCCGGCGAGGAAGCGCTGGATGGCTTTGGCGGCTTCCAGAATGTCCTCCAGATAAGCGTTATCCCTCGGCATAAATCGGCGTGGCTGTTGAGAGGATGGATTGTTTGCGGCAGCGGTTGCGGCTGCGTTCAATCGCCCGGCGGCTCACCAAATCCACCGGACGCCCAAAAACCCCGGCCAGTTTCTCTTGCATATCGACCCAATCCAGCAGGGTCGGCCGGGCATCGGCCCGCAATGTTGCCAACAAATCAACGTCGCTTTCGCCGCGAAAATCGTCCCGTAATGCGTAGCCGGAAGGCAAGCCTTGAAGCGTGACAAGGCAACCGGTTTCCAAAAGGCGGATTAAGCTTGGATTAAGAACGGATACACAGGCTGTCCGGCTTTGACAGGGCGCGGCGCGGGCGTACACTGGGAATCGCCAGTATGAATCAATCGTCTGAAATGCCCAGCAGTTGGAATCTGCCTTTCGTCGAAGAACTCTACGGGAAGTTTGCGCGCGATCCGGCCTCCATCGACCCGGAATGGCGGCGTTATTTCGCCGGATTGAAAAATGGCGAACCGGCGGCCGCCCCATCCGCCAGGCCTGCTCTTCCGGCGGGGCGCGTGTCTGATCCGCGCCCGCCCTCCAGCCTGCTTGAGCATAAGGCGGAGGCCGGCAAAATCATCGCCCTCCAGAATCGTGTCATCCAATTGGTGCGCAATTACCGGGTGCGCGGCCATAACATCGCGGCCCTGGATCCGCTGGGCCTGCCCCGGCCCATGCCGCCGGAGCTGGAGTTGAGCTTCTATGGATTCACGGAGGAGGAGATGGATTGCGTGATCCAGGGCGAACCGTTGCAGTGCGAAGGGCCGTTGACCGTCCGCCAAATCCTGCGGCGGTTGCAGGACACGTATTGCCGCTCGATCGGTGTGCAATATATGCATATAGATAGTTTTGAGATCCGGCGCTGGCTGCAGCAGCGAATGGAGGGCACGGGCAACCGCCTGGAGCTGAAACGCGACGAGCAGATTCGCATTTTTACGCGCCTGACCGACGCCGTGACATTCGAGGAGTTTATCCGCAAGAAATTTGTGGGGGCCAAGAGTTTTTCGCTGGAAGGCTGCGAGAGCCTCATCCCGTTGCTGGACCTGGCCATCGAAAAGGCGGCCGAAGAGGGCGTCAAGGAAATCGTTCTCGGCATGGCCCATCGCGGCCGGTTGAATGTGCTGGCCAATATCCTGGGCAAAAGCCCGCGCCTTATTTTCCGCGAGTTTGCCGATGATCCAAAGCTGTTCCGCGGCCACGGCGACGTGAAGTATCACCTTGGTTTCAGCAATGAATGGACGACGGCTTCCGGGCAGCCGATTCATCTCTCGCTTTGTTTCAATCCGAGCCATCTTGAATTCGTCAACGGGGTGGCGCTGGGCCGCGCGCGGGTCAAACGGGACCGCCCGCAAGCCAGGGAGGCGGCGCCACCGTCCGGAGCCGGGGCCTGCCTGGCGCTGCTCATTCATGGCGACGCCAGCTTTGCCGGCCAGGGCGTGGTGCAGGAGACGTTGAACATGAGCCAGTTGCCGGGCTACACCGTGGGCGGGACGGTCCACGTTGTTGTCAATAATCAGATTGGATTCACCACTCCGCCGGGCGAAGGGCGTTCCTGCATTTATCCCACCGACGTGGCGCGCATGTTGCAAAGCCCGATTTTCCACGTCAACGGCGAGGACCCGGAAGCCGTCGCTTTGGTGGTGCGGATGGCCATGGATTTCCGCGAGAGATTCCATCGTGACGTTTTTATCGACATGTTCGGCTACCGGCGGCTGGGCCATAACGAAGGGGACGAACCGTCGTTCACCCAGCCGGTTTTGTACCGGGCCATCGAGCAGCGGAAATCCGTGCGCGAAGGCTATCTGGACCATTTGTTGAGCCTGGGCGGGTTGAGCCGCGAGGAAGCGTCCGAGATCACGCGCCGCCGCCACGAGGCGCTGGAGCAGGAACTGTCGCAGGCGCAGGGGGAAGGCGGCCAGACGGCCCTGGTGGAAAAGCGGGGCATTTGGACGCGCGGCAATTACACGGGCGGCCCGGAAAAAAGCGCGGAAGACCCCGCCACCGGCGTCGAGGCCTTCCGGCTGGCCGAATTGCTTGTCAAACAGACGGAATTGCCGGAAAGTTTTCATCCCCACCCGAAAATCAAAAAGTTTCTGGACGGCCGGCGCAAAATGGCCGCGGGCGAACAGCCGCTGGATTGGTCGGCGGCCGAAGCACTGGCTTTCGCCAGCCTGAGTGCGGCGGGCGTGCGCGTGCGCCTGAGCGGGCAGGACAGCGCCCGCGGCACGTTCAGCTCGCGCCACGCCGTGCTCTACGATTATGAAACCGGACAGGCTCTCACACCCTTGCAGCATCTGGGCGCGAACCAGGGGCCGGTCGATATCATCAACAGCCCGCTTTCGGAAGCCGGCGTGCTGAGTTTTGAATATGGTTACAGCCTGGATTGCCCGGATGGATTGATTTGCTGGGAGGCGCAGTTCGGGGATTTTTGCAACGCCGCGCAGGTGATCATCGATCAATTCATTGCCAGTGCGGAGGACAAATGGAACCGGTTGAGTGGGCTGGTCCTGTTGCTCCCGCACGGTTTTGAAGGGCAGGGGCCGGAACATTCCAGCGCCCGCCTCGAACGTTTTCTGGCCCTGGCCGCCCAGGACAACTTCCAGGTCGTTTCGCCCACGACCCCCGCGCAGTATTTCCATTGCCTGCGGCGGCAAGTGCTGCGGAGCTGGCGCAAGCCGCTGGTGGTCATGACGCCCAAAAGCCTGCTGCGCGACCCGCGCGCGGTCTCGCCATTGCAGGAATGCGCGGCGGGAAAATTTCAGCGCGTGCTGGCCGACCCGATTGAGCCGAAAAACATCCGGCGCGTGCTGCTCTGCACGGGCAAGATTTATTACGAACTGTTGCAGCAGCGCGAGGCTGTCAAGAGGGAGGACGTGGCCATCATCCGGCTGGAACAGCTTTACCCGTTTCCGGACGCCGCGCTGCAAGCCGCGCTGTGGCCCTATGCCAAAGACACGCCGGCCTTATGGGTACAAGAGGAACCGGAAAACATGGGGGCCTGGAGATTCCTGCGGGCGCGTTTCGGCGAAAGTTTGTTTGGCACCCATTCCTTTGGCGGAATCCGCCGACCGGTCTCGCCCAGCCCGGCGACCGGATCCGCGCGCATCCATAAAAAGGACCAGAAATACCTGATTGCCCAGGCTTTCGCGGATGCCTGATTAATGCGCAAAGGCTGATTAACGCCATGACGCAACCGTCCAATCCACCGGAAAATCATTCAGTTCCACTATGCGTGGATTTGGATGGCACGTTGATCAAGACCGACTTGACGTGGGAACACTTGGTGCGCCTGCTCCAGCGGAATCCGGTCTGGTTGTTTGCCGTTTTGGTCTGGTGGATGCGTGGCCGCGCCCATCTGAAATGGCAATTGGCCCGGCGGGTTTCGGTGGACCCCGCCACGCTGCCCTATCATCAGGCGTTTCTTTCTTTTTTGCGCGAGCAGAAGAGCGCCGGAAGGAAATTGGTGCTGGCCACTGCGTCGGATGGCGGCATGGCAATGCCCGTCGCCGACTACCTCGGCCTTTTTGACGAGGTCGTGGCCAGCGACGGCAAAACAAATCTGCGCAGCGGGCACAAGCTCAAATTGCTCACGAAAAAATTTGGCGAGCGCGGGTTCGACTACGCCGGCAATGCCAGGGCCGACCTGGCCGTGTGGGGCGGCTCGCGGGAGATCATTGTCGTCAACGCCCGTTGGTGGCTGGAGAAACAAATGCAACGCCGTGCCAACACCGTCCGAGTTTTTGGGCGGGAGTGACGGCGGAATATTGCAAAATGAAGGGTTTGGCTGGAGAATTATTCCTATGGCAGTCGAATTAAAAGTGCCGTCGGTGGGAGAGTCCGTGACCGAGGTTGAAATCGGACCGTGGCTCAAACGCGAAGGCGACGCAGTCAACAAAGATGACAACGTCGTCTCGTTGGAATCGGAGAAAGCGACGGTTGAACTGCCGTGTCCCGTCTCCGGCACGCTGGGGAAAATCGTCAAGCGCACGGGAGAAAAAGCGGTGGTCGGCGAGGTCATCGCCTTGATCGAGCCGGCGGGCAAACCGAAGGAAGAAGCCAAAGCCGCGCCCAAGGCGGAAAAATCGGCGCCCAAGCCGGCGGAACCCGTTGCCGCGCCGGCCCCGGCGGCTGCAGCGGCCCGGGTCGCGGAGCGCAAGAAGGAGGAGCCGCCATTGCCGGCGGCGCGGGAGACAGGCGCGGCGGGACGTCAAGAAGAAGTAGTGCCCATGACGCTGTTGCGCCGCACGGTCGCGCAACGCCTGGCCGAGGCCCACCAAACCATGGCCATGTTGACGACGTTCAACGAAATCGACCTGTCCGCCGTCATCGCCATGCGCAAGCAATACCAGGAAACCTTCACGAAGAAATACGGCGTTAAGCTGGGGTTCATGTCGTTCTTCGTCAAAGCGGCCGTCGAGGCGCTCAAGGCCATCCCGCAAGTCAACGCCTCCATTCGCGGCAACGACATTGTTTACCATCATTATTTTGACATCGGCGTGGCCATCGGCGGGGGCAAGGGGCTGGTGGTGCCGGTGCTGCGCGATGCGGAGAGAATGAGTTTTGCCGAGGTGGAGATCGCCGTGGCCGGCCTGGCCGCGCGCGCCAAGGCCAATCAGCTCAAGCCCGACGAATTGCAAGGCGGCACATTCACCATCACCAACGGCGGCGTCTATGGCTCGCTCCTGTCCACCCCGATCATCAATCCGCCCCAGTGCGCCATCCTGGGAATGCACGCCATCCAGGAACGGCCCGTGGCGGTGGAGGGCAATGTTGTGGTGCGCCCGATGATGTATGTGGCCCTGAGCTACGACCATCGGATTGTGGACGGACGCGAGGCGGTGACATTTTTGATTCAGATCAAGGAAATGCTCGAAAAACCCGCGCGGCTGTTGCTGGAAGTTTAGTCTCTTCCGCACAATTTTGGCGTTTTTGAACGTTCAGAAGCGCAAGATTGACAGATGGGTCCCTTGGCGGGGAACCGCGTTTGCGAAGTATATCTCTCCCAAATCGGGCAGAGGTTGCACATCGGAACGTGCAACACTTCGAGTACAAACCTTCAAGCCAGAAACGGCACGAATGAATGAAAACCGATGGACAAAGCTATGGTGCGACCCCTTTTCCCCCTTTTATGCTCCGGGATCGAAAATTACTCGCGCCACCTGGCGGGGCGCGCGCCGGGCTGTTGCGCCGTGAACCGTCCAATTCGGCGGGTGGGACTTTCACCCACGAGCGCAACCACCTTCACGGGCTGCCGCGGGGTGAGACAAATTTCTTCCAATTTGCATTTTTCGAGGGGATTCCGGTCAAGAAGTATATGTGGGGCAGATATATGCCAACGAGAGATCAGGTTCACCCCGATAAATCGGGGTGTTAATGAAAGCCGCATCGTGCCGGTGAAGAATTCTGTCTCACACCCCAGACGGGAAAATTCTTGAGGTTTTGCTTGGCGATTTCCGTCCTCGAACTTAGATTTGCCAGACGCGCCGGTTGATGCGCATCCGGCCCAAGCCCATTGTAATTCGAGAACATGGTTGAAACCGATAAACCAAGTCCAGCCGGCCCGGCCCCCGCTGCCGCCGCCGCGCCGCCCAAGCGCAAAGCGCCCAATGGCAAGCTTTCCTCCCGCCTGGCCGAGGCCGCCCGCTTGGAGGCCGCCGAGGCCTTGCGATTATTGGAAACGTCCGCCGACGGGTTGACCGAGACCGTTGCCTGCGAGCGGTTGGAAGAAGTCGGTCCGAACGAAGTTTCCCGCGAGAAACGCCATGACTGGCTGGTTCGGCTTTTGCATGCCGTGCGCAATCCGCTGGTCATTTTGTTGTCCATTTTGGCGATCATCACCTTTGCCACGGCCGGGGAACCGAGCGACGTGGCGGGCGGATGGATCATGGTGGTCATGGTCATCCTGGGGGTGGCGTTGCGCTACATCCAGGAGTCCAAGGCCGACGCGGCCGCCGCCAAGCTCAAAGCCATGATCAACGTCACGGCCACGGTCGTGCGCGAAGGCAAAACCCGGGAAGTCCCGTTGCGGGAACTGGTGCCGGGCGACATCGTCAAGCTTTCCGCGGGCGACATGATTCCCGGGGACGTGCGTTTGCTCTCCTGCAAGGACCTCTTCATCATCCAGGCCACGCTGACGGGGGAGAGCCTGCCGGTGGAGAAGTTCGATGCCCGGGAAACGCGCGCGGGGATTTCGCCGTTGGAATCATCCAATCTTTGTTTTTTGGGCACGAGCGTGGAGAGCGGCGCGGCGACGGGGTTGGTGGTGGAAACGGGGCCGCAAACTTATCTGGGCAACATTGCCCAAAGCATCGCCACGCAGGCCATCGAGACCAGCTTCGACAAGGGGATCAAGCGGTTCACGTGGCTGATGCTGCGTTTCATGGCCATCATGGTGCCCCTGGTCTTGCTCATCAACGGGATCTGCAAAAAGGATTGGAAAGAGGCGTTTTTACTGGCCCTGTCCGTGGCAGTGGGGTTGACGCCGGAGATGCTGCCCATGATCGTCTCGGTCTGCCTGTCCAAGGGCGCCCTGCTCATGGCCCGCAAGAAAGTCATCGTCAAGCGCCTCAACTCCATTCAGAACTTCGGCGCCATGGATGTCCTCTGCACGGACAAGACCGGCACCCTCACCCGCGACCACGTCATCCTGGAAATCCATTGCGATGTGTTCAAGAACGAGAGCAACGCCGTCCTGCTGGATGCTTATCTCATCAGCCATTTCCAAACCGGGTTGAAAAACGTGCTGGACCGCGCCGTGCTGGAGCATCCGGACGTTGACAAGAAACTCTCGATTGAGAATTACCGCAAAGTGGATGAACTCCCGTTCGATTTCTCGCGGCGGATGATGTCCGTCATCGTCGAGACGCCCGCGGGCGATTTCGAGATTCTGACCAAGGGCGCCCCCGAGGCGGTGTTCAGCCGTTGCAGCCAGTTCGAATCCGAAGGGGAATGTTTTCCGATGGAGCCGATTCTGACGGGCGATTTGATTCAGGAATACAATGACTTGAGCGCGGACGGATTCCGGGTCCTGGCCGTGGCCTCCAAGAAAGTGGACAAGCGAGCCGCCTACTCCAAGGCGGACGAAGCGGACCTGATTCTCAAGGGCTACATCGCCTTTCTGGATCCGCCCAAGGAAACCGCGCGCCAGGCCATCGCCGCGCTGCAACAACACGGCGTCGTCGTGAAAGTGCTCACGGGCGACAATGACCTTGTCACCCGCAAAGTCTGCGACGAAGTGGGCCTGCCCACCGGCCAGATTCTGCTCGGCAACGCCGTCGAGACCATGACCGACCAGCAACTTTCCCAGGCTGTCGAGACGACGCAGGTGTTCGCGCGACTCTCGCCCAGCCACAAGCAGCGCGTCGTTGAAACGTTGCGTCGCAACGGTCACGTCGTCGGCTTCATGGGCGACGGCATCAACGACGCCCCCGCCCTGCGCGCGGCGGATGTCGGCATCTCGGTGGACACCGCGGTCGATATCGCGCGGGAATCCGCCGACATGATCCTGCTGGAAAAAAGCCTGATGGTGCTGGAAGAGGGAGTGCTGGAAGGGCGCAAGGTTTTTGCCAACATCCTTAAATACATTCGCATGGGCGCCAGTTCCAGCTTTGGCAACATGTTCAGTTGGGTGGGCGCCAGCGCGCTGTTTCCGTTCGCTCCCATGCTGCCGATTCAAATCCTGACCAACAACCTGCTCTACGACTTTTCACAAGTGCCCATCCCCACCGATAACGTCGATTCCGAGCTGATCGCCAAACCGCATCCGTGGGACATCGGGGAGATCACGCGCTTCATCCTGTTTATCGGCCCGATCAGTTCGATTTTCGATTACACGACTTATGGGGTGATGTGGTTTATCTTCAAGTGCCGGATGGCGGGGTTGGTTCCGCCGCCGGAACTGGCCGCGCATTTCGCCCATGCCGATGTCGAGCACACTTACCAGGCGTCGCTGTTTCAGACCGGTTGGTTTGTCGAGTCGCTTATGACGCAAACGCTGATCATCCACGTCATCCGCACCCGGCAGATCCCGTTCATCCAGGCGCGGGCCAGCGTGCCATTGACGATTACCACGCTGGTCATCATGGCGTTATCCGCCTGGCTGCCCTACTCGCCATTGTCGTTGATGCTGGGCCTGGTGCCCCTGCCGGGGATTTATTGGCCGATCTTGTTTGTGACCCTGCTCTGTTACGTGGTGCTGACGCAACTGGTCAAGATGTGGCTCATCCGCAAGAAATGGCTGTAGTTGACATCACATCAACTTCACTTTGGGCAGATCCTGCAAGTCGATCAAGCCGACCGGCTCGCGGCGGGAGTTGATCACGATCAAATCATCAATGTTGCGCTGGTGGAAAATCTTCAGGGCCTCCACCGCCAGCGCGTCGTCGCGAATGCAGACGGGTTTGCGCGTCATGACCCCGCCCAGCGGCTTGGAGAGGATCTCGGCATCGTCGGACATGTGACGACGGAGGTCGCCGTCGGTAAAGACGCCCGCCAGCTTGCCGCGGCGGTTGACGACGCTGACGCTGCCGGACTTGGCCTGGGTCATGATGAGCAGAGCTTCCTTGACGGTGACCGCCTCTCCAGCCACGGCGTTGCGTTCGCCGGTGCGCATGATGTTGCAAACCTTGAGGAGCAACGCGCGGCCAATCGCCCCCGAGGGATGGTGCCGGGCGTAATCGCCTTTTTTGAAGCCGCGCGCCTGCAACACGGTCATGGCCAGGGCGTCGCCCATGACCATCATGGCCGTGGTGCTGGAGGTCGGGGCCATGTTCCACGGGCACGCTTCCCGGGGCACCCGGACGTTGAGGATGACATCGCTGTAGCGCGCCAAGGCGGATTTGACCGCGCCGGTGAGGCAGATGATTTTGACCGGGAGCCGTTTCAGCGGCGGAATCAAGTTGAGCAATTCTTCCGATTCGCCCGAGTAGCTGAGCGCGAGGATAACATCGCCGTCGCTCACGATGCCCAGGTCGCCGTGCAAGGCATCAACGCCGTGCAGAAAAACACTGGTCGAGCCGGTGCTGGTCAGGGTGGCGGCGATTTTCTGGCCGACGTTGCCCGATTTGCCGATGCCGACGACCACGATTTTGCCGCGTTGCCCCAGCGCTTCGACAATGATGTTGACGGCCGCGTCGAAACTGCCATCGAGTTGGCGCCGGACAGCTTTCAAGGCCGCCCCTTCGATCTCGAACACAATCCGCGCTCGCCTCAGATGATCCATGAAGGCAGAGTGCCAGCAGGCAGGCGGGTTTTCAATATAGACTTCTGGCGGCAACGGATTACGGTACTCACGGAAGGGAGTTGCGCATGAAATTGATTTCGCATGGCTTGCTGGCATTTGGCTTTTTGGCCGCCCATACAATCGCCTTCGCGCAAACGAATGGCGCTGTTGACAGGGTGGCCGATTTCTACAATTCCTTCGGGCTGAAGTTGCTGGCGCAGATCCGCCATTCCGATCCCGGCAAGAATGTGTTTATCAGTCCCGCCGGAGTGGCCTTTGCCCTGTCCCTGGCCGCCAGCGGAGCGCAGGGAGAAACCTTGCGGCAAATCCTCGTCACCATGCAGGTGGAGGGCGGCTTGCCGGATTTAAACGAAGCCAACCTGGCGTTGCTGGCGCATTTGACCCATTTGGATGCGAAAATTGAATTGGAAATTGCCAACAGTTTGTGGACGGCCCATGACGCCGCAATCAAACCCGCGTATCTGGACGCCGGTCGAAAGTTCTATCAGGCCGAAGTTGCCAGCGTGGATTTTAAAGATCCGGCGACGGCGACAAAAATCAACGCCTGGTGCAGCGATCATACCCGCGGCAAAATTCCGAAAATGGTCAAGCCGCCGCTGGACGCAAATCGCTTGATTCTGCTCGACGCGATTTATTTCAAAGGTGATTGGACTGTGCCGTTCGACAAAAAGCTGACGCGCGATCTGCCCTTCACGTTGGGCAACGGCCAGACCGTGACGCATCCGCGGATGAGCCGGACAGGAGAGTTTGATTACTACGAGGACGACGCGATCCAGGCCGTCCGGCTTCCGTATGCGGGCGGCGAAGTGAGCATGTATGTTTTTCTGCCGAAGAAGAGCCTGGACGATTTTCCGCAAAAGCTGACCGTCGAGAATTGGCGGCAATGGACAACACAACTCCGCTCCAGAAAAGGGACGGTGGAACTGCCGCGATTTAAATTCGAGAACGAATATGATCTGAAACAATCGCTAACGATCATGGGCATGCCGCTGGCGTTCTCACACGAAGCGAACTTCCACGGCATGTCGGATCAGCCGTTGTATATCGATTGGGTCAAGCAAAAAACTTACGTCGATGTCAATGAAGAAGGGACCGAGGCCGCCGCAGTCACGGGCATCGGGATGAGGGCAATGGCCGTCCAGCGGAGGGAACCGCCTTTTCGGATGGTGGTGGACCGACCGTTTTTCCTGGCCATCCGGGACAATCAAAGCGGGGTGATGCTTTTTCTTGGAGCCATTCTTGATCCACGGTGATAAGCGACCCCGTTCGCATCGGCCCGTCATTGATTCATGGCCAGGGTGTCCGGGGAATTTTTTGACCAACTGCGCCGCCGAAAAATTTTCGAATCTCCTCCGCCGGATCGCGGGCGACCAATTGCGCCGGCCCCTCGTCGTACCAATCCCGGGGCAGGCGGCTGACGTAAGGTTCCTGAAGGAACCTCTGGCAGAGCAGGGCGATGACGCCGCGGTCCGTTTCGTTGCGGATCAAACGCCCGGCCGCCTGGATGACGCGCGTCATGCCCGGCTGGAGATAGGCATACTCGAAGCCGGCTTGTTCGGTCTCCTCGAAATAGCGGCGCAACAGTTCGCGCTCGAACGAAACCTGCGGCAAGGCGGGGGAAACAATGTAAACGCCGGTCAAAAGTTCGCCCGGATAATCCACGCCCTCGGCATACATGCCGCCCAGGACAGCGAGCAATAAAATGCCGCCCGGCGGCGGCGCGGCCAGGGCGTCGAAGATTTCCTGGCGTTCGGAGGCGGTGACGTTCGGACGTTGCACCAACAGCCGCGCGCGGATGGGCGGGAGGCGTTCCGCGACTTTTTCCAGGAACTTGTAGCTCGGGAACAAAACCAGCGCGTTGCCGTTGCGGGCGTCGGACATTTGGGCGATCAAGCCGGCAATCGCGCCAAAATTGCTTTCCCGCGCCGCGAACGTTGTCCGCACCTGGGGCAGGATCATGATTTTGCGATGTTCCCGCGGAAATGGCGGCGGCAGGGTGATGGAGCGCGTGCGATCCTTTTCCAAGCCGAGCACGCGGCGGGTCATTTCGACTGGGGAAAGGGTGGCCGAAAATAAAACGGTCGAAGAAGCCGCCCGGAAAATGGGGGCCAAGGCCCGCGCCGGGTCCAGGCAGACGATGGCCAGGCGAAGGGAACGATTCCGCCTTTCGATCACGCAGGTGAATCCGGGGCCGAACAGGTTCAATACGGCGATGAATCGCTGCCAGGCGAAATGCAGGTCGAGAATCACATCCTCCGGGGCGGCGATTTTCTGTTCGCGTTTCCAGGCCAGGTAGCGGATAAATTTTGGCTCCCATTCCTGCCAGAGAGCGCGCAACGCGTCCGTCGGCGGGTCAATTTCGGCGATGGCGTCGCGTTGGGCCAGATCCGCCGCCGTTTCGCGCAGCAGTGTCTCCAGGCTGGCAATGGTTTCGGAAATGGAATCGAACAAGGCGCCCGGCTCCAGCAAAAGCCGGCCCGCGGCCTCTCGCAATGTTTCCTCCAATAATTCCGGCGAGAAAATCTGGCGGGCGCGGTCGGGCAAATTGTGCGCCTCGTCCACAAGCAAAATGGCGTTGCCCAACTCCTCGCGCTCGAGGTGGCGCAAGGCCACGCCCGGCTCGAACGCATAATTGTAATCGGCCACGATGGCGTCCGCCCGCCGGGCCAGTTCCAACTGCGTCTCAAAAGGACAGACCACCTCGTGTTTGGCCGCGGCAAAGACAGCATCGGGATCAAAATGGGAGTGGGACTCATGCAGGCGCCCGATGATTTTCGACCGCTCCATCTTGCCGGGGTAGTCCCTGGCGTAGGGACAAAAATCTTCGTGACAGATGACGCGGTCGTTGGCGCACATTTTTTCCTTGGCGCGCATTTGCAGGGTGCGAAAGGCGCCGTCCGGGTTCATGGCGCGCAGGGCGGCCACGGCCATTTTTTGCTGAAGCGTTTTGGCGGTGAGGAAAACCACCTGGCGTCCGGTGGACAGCCCGTGGGCCAGCGCCGGGTGCAGGCTGGCGGCGGTTTTGCCCGAACCGGTTGCGGCCTCGGCCAGCAAATTATCGCCGGCGGCAAGCGTTTCGCGGACGGCGTCAATCATTATTACCTGGCCCGGTCGCGGGGCGTTGTGGGGGAAGGGGAGGGACTGCGCGGCTTCGGCCTTGCGGGCGCGCGTTTTTTCCCCGGCTTGCCAGATAGCGAGCAAGCGGTGGAGACACTGTTGCAGCTCGCGTTCCGTGGCGGATTCATCAAAGGCGACGGGGACGGGCGTTTCGCCGCCGCCGGCCAGGTCCACATAGACCAGCGCGCCTGAGACCGGTGAATTGCCCAATTGACGCCACAGATGACAGTAGAACAGAAGCTGCCGCTGGTGGGAGGCAAAAGCCGGGCCGGAGCGGCGGCTTTCCTGCGCCGGGAACCAGGCGGACTTAAATTCCTCGATCAGCCAGCCGCCCTTGCCGTCGGGCATGCAGCCATCGAGGCGGCCCGTGATCAAGGCCGTCCAATCACCAACCGCGCAGCGGATCTGCATGTGGACTTCGCGGCGGTAAGCCGGCCGGGCCAGGCAGCGCTCTTGCAGCACGCGGGCGTGCAATTCCGCGCCCAGGCCCAGGCGATGCCATCCTTCGCCCCGTCCGAAGCCAATGCGGGAAAAGCCTTCGTCCTCCGCCAGTTCCCGGACCGAGACTTCGAACAACTTCGTTGCCGGATCAAATTTCAACAGCCTCAATTTAGCATAGAGGAGGCGTGAGAAGAATGAGCAATCAATGGAAAGGTTTCCGGGGTTGCACCGGTGGGGCAACTCCAACGAGCCGTGACCAGATCGAGATGGGGTTCGACGGAGTCTCACCCTACCGTGGGTTGAAGACGTTGTCATATATGCCGACTCAGGCCGGTGCGGAGCCGGCACAAGCGGGTCTCTGAACTGGACGGATTTTGGCGTTTTTGGCATTTTTAAATTATTTTCTCTATTCGGTTGACAGTGGCCGGAGGCCTTTGCGCTGCAATATGTTAAGATCGCGAATTCTTGAGAAAAACTGTGCAGGAACTCGGGAAAGGCGGCGGCATGCCATGCTGCGGATTCGTTGTTGTTCATGTCTTACATCCCCCGAAAATGTTCGGCGTGCAGAATTGCTCAGATTGAATTCATTTCATCGGCGCTGCCTCATTGGGATTAAAATTAAGATTACGATTCGCTCCTCCTGCCCGCCATGGCCATAATTGGTCATTCATTAACTGAATACTACAGTTAACATATTGTTTCGTCAACATATCTTTTTTAAAATTACCAAAAAGATATGTGTTTTGATGGAAGACACTGCGGATCAATGGCTTGAGAAGTTTTTGACCGCGGGGGTCGAAGAAAGAACGTTTTAACCACAGAGAACACAAAGTTCACAAAGAACGCTGGCTATATATGATCAAGAGTTTATCCAAAAACGAACCCAACCATGGGTGATCTTTGGCCCAATGCAACAATGCTAGGATCTGACGGATTTCTCGGCTTTCGGCTTTATGCCAGCTACTACGGCGGTTGGCTCTGGCGACTTATTAGGCGGCTGATCACTAACCTGCGCTGAAATCAAAAGAAAGGAAAAAGTCTCCTCTTTGTCGTGCGGCATGAGTCTGAGGTCTCGTCGCATCGCAAATACCAAGCGTGTCAGCCGCCGGTTGTGCTCTGCCAATGGAATTTCGCCAGCTCCTAGACGAGTAATCTCTTGGTATGCGTGCAAGCGCTCGATCACCTCTTGCGAGGCAAATAAACCGACCGTATTGAAGGCAATGGCATAACGCTTCCGAGTCTCGTCAGTGGCGTGACTGCCGACTACACCAGCCAATGCCGTAAAATACTCCTTGTAGTGCGTCAACTTCTCCTTCCGCCATTCGGCTTGGCGCTCGCGCGTCTTGGTGAGTGCATGACCGATGAACCAGCCGCCAATCGCAACAGCGGTGGTGACAAGTAATGGTCCTAGAAGTTGCCAATTCATACACGGTGCATAAAAGCCGCCTAACGTAGAAAGCGGAACCACCGCCGACTCGTGACGCGAACCGCGATTAGCGGAACTGCACGCGCCAACGGCGGTTGCCTCCGGTGTCTTGTTAGGCTCAATGCCGTATAGGAATTCAGGCATAGATGACGCCTACCGAGTATTGGACAGTTCCTTTGCGGCAAGTGTTTTTGCGTAGCCGTGGCCAACTGCTGACCGGTTGGCGCAACGCTCGCGGGCAGGA
>Ga0224555_1001445_pt1 | contig 32817 bp, 22 predicted proteins | sample 714S23034metaG_FD_180687 | JGI IMG/M metagenome (GOLD analysis project Ga0224555, IMG submission 180687) | Peat soil microbial communities from Stordalen Mire, Sweden - 717 S2 30-34 | ecosystem: Environmental > Terrestrial > Soil > Wetlands > Peat | place: Sweden: Norrbotten County, Stordalen...
TGCTCCAGCTTCCGCCGGACGTCTTCACTCAGATCAATGGGGGGCGCCACACGCATATCGAGGTCTCCTCATCATAAGATGACCCTCGATGTATAACTGATTCTATTAATGAGACACTACACTAGGAACTTCGAACTAGGAACTGGCTTTTCTTCACTTGTTTTCGTTGCCAATCAGCCGGAACGTGATCGTTCCCCAGAAAAGCCGGGCGCGCATTTGCACCGGCAGATGGCGGTCGTCGTCGGTGTACCAGATCCAGATGTCGCCGCGGTTCTTCACCACGCCCGCGTCGGCGGTCGGCTGCACCCGGATGGTCTTGAAGGTGCCCAGCGTAGTCTTGATCTCTTCCCGTCCCTCAACCTTCATGGTCACCAGCACGGTGCGCTGGGCGTCGGCCACGGGAATCACGAAACTGTGCCCCAGATCCAACGGTTGCGAGGAATTGTAAAACACGCCAGTGAGCAGATCGGTCAGGCAGCCCCGCACAGGAGACTCCGCATGCTTGGTCTGGCCATTGACCATATTCTTCTCGTCGAGGATGGACTTGGATTGAGCGTAATCGATGTTGAGGGTCGAGTTGAACTGGCGCCGGCCTTCGACAGTTTGCTTGTCGAAGTCGTAGGTGCACCCCTTCTCGCGGTCAAAGTCCGATTGGAAGTTGTCGGAGACGTGAAAAAGCAGATTGATCGCTCCGCTCGTGTTCGCGGACGCGATAATCCGCTCGCGATCGCCGGTCGCCTCAAAGTGAACGACGGCGATGCCGGCGGGAAAGACACGCCAATCCACCGAGTAGGTGAGGGTCTGTCGCGCGGGGAAGCTGAAACCGGCCCGGGGTGGCGACAGGATCGCGGGATCCTGGCCGGGCGAGGTGGCCGCTAGAGTAAGACCGAACAATAGGGTGACTGCTATGCGGCAAAACCAGAGTGGGCGTGTCCTGTTGAGTTTCAATCGAGGTCGCCGCTCCTTGGGGTCGCGGCGACTTCGCGCCGTGGCTTCGGGATACCGCAACTCTGGTTTTGCTATGGCGCGTGTCTTCAATGTTCGGCACGGCTCCTCATGGCATGGATTCTCATGGATTGACCTGGCCCTTCTCTTTGGACTTCGTGGAAGCGGAAAGCGCTCACCAGGCCCGGTGCACCAAGGTCTCCAGCACCGGTCGCAGATAGAGCAGGCTCAGGTACAGCAGCGCGGCCCCTAAAGCAGAATTGTACTCGCGGTGTTCGAGGTAAAGGGCGAATGAGAAGCCACCCGTAGCCGCTTGGGAAACTGGCTGGGAAACAGCGGGTAAGCCGGATTCCCGCCTGGCAGCAGTGAGGCGCGGGATGAATCGGGGTACGCTGCGACAGTACCCATCAAACTGAGGAAATGTGGCGCGCAAGAATCGCTCCTCGGATGCAATGACCGGGATATAGATTGCTGCGAAGCCAAACGCGAGGAGTAACGCCACGGGCCAACTGAGGAGCGCGACAGCGAAGCCGCCGGCAATGAGTGTGGATCCGAGATAGAGCGGGTTTCGCGTGTATGCGTAGGGGCCGGTGACGGTGAGTTCCTGATTCTTCTTGACCGTGCCGGAGGCCGCCGCGCGCAGAGCTAAGCCGGGGAGAATCAGCGCAAGGCTCCATGCGATCGCGGTTGGATGCGGAGGCCGTCGCGCGACTTCGACGAGATAGACGGCAGCGGTCAGGAATCCCAGGGGGACGCGAATGCGGCGCGCGACTTGCTGCCACGACCACTGCCTGGAACCGTCTTTTGGAGGAATGGGGCGTCCATTTCGAGAAGGAGACTGCTCAGTCATCGGGCAACCTCCTCAGCGAGCAGCTCGTCGGCGGCGCGAAGCACATCGTCCGGCGTAATGGTCAGCAGGCCGGGATCGGGCGCGGCGCGGCGCGAGTGGTCGCGGCGGCTGTCCGGGCTGCGGAGCACGCGGGCGCGCGTGCCGTAAGGACCGTTGCGGCTGGGATCCGTGGGACCGTAGATGCCGACGACGGGACGGCCAAGAGCGCAGGCCAGATGCAGCGGGCCGGTGTCTCCGCCGATGCAGAGGGCGATGCGGCGCGTGAGCGCGATCAACTGCGGCAGGGTTGCGGCGAGTGCCACGGCGCGGCCGGAGGCGATCGTGGCGGCAAGCGGCTCCTCGCCAGGACCGGCGTTGACCACGACGTGGAGGCCGCGCTCGGCGAGTCCCTCGGCGACAGAGGCGTAGCGCTCGGGCCGCCAGCGCTTGGCGCCCCAGCCGGCGCCGGGAGTGATGAGCGCGATGGGCTTCAAGGCGCCAGGAAACGTTTCGGCGAGCCAGTTGGCGCACCAGGCTTCGGCTTCTGGATCGATGGGCAGCTGCGGGGCGAAGCTTGCCAAGCTAGAGTCGTTTGCGAAGCTGGCGGCGAGCGTGTCACCGGCGACGGCGGAAGCGAGCTCCAGATCCTGCTCGATGACGTGCGCGCCGTGCGTGACGACGCGCTCGGTGAAGAGCCACTGCGCAGGCCGCTCGCGCGGCGCAGCCTCGCCGATGCGGCGCGGACAGCCGCTCATGCGGGCGATGACAGCGGAACGGATCGCTCCCTGAAGGTCGAGGACGGCGCTGTAATTGCCTGCGCGGAGCTCGCGGCGCAATGCGCCGATCGCGCGCGCGGTCTTCGGGCTCAGCGGATGACGCTTCCATTCCCGGCTCGGAGCGAAGTGGAGACGGTCAACGATGGGCATTGCGGAGCCGCGCGGCTGCGCTGTGGAGTTGCACGCGACGGCCGAGCAAGCAGCGAGCAACGGTTGCCAGCGCGGTTCGACGACCCAGCCGATTTGCCAATCGGGATGAGCGAGACGCAAAGCCGTAACCGCAGGCAGCGCGTGAAGAATATCGCCCATTGCGCCCAAGCGGACGATGAGTAGACGGAAGTTGGATTGCGTGTGCAAAGAACGATTTTCGCACAGCGCGATCAGCCTTCGAAATTCAGCTTTCAGCTCCCAGATTTCAGCTCTGAACGATCAGTTTTCAGCGATTTTCGGCAATCGGATTTCTGCGACGAATTCTCGGCTATCCGTTTCCTTTTGAGGAATTTGAGCATCCATTCGCGGTCTTTTCTTCTTCGCTCCACAGTTTCACAGTTTCACAGTTTCACAGTTTCACAAAACGTGTAGGGGGGTGGGGTAAAAACAGTGGTCAGTGGACAGTGGTCAGTGGTCAGAAAGGCCCGGAACAGAGAAGCAGGGACCTGGGAACGGAAAGACTGACAGCGGCATTCATCTCCCAGCTACAAGCTGTCCGCGCTGAGGCGGCGGCTTTCCTCGCGCCCTTGTTCCCTCGTTCCCTTGGTCCCTGCCTTGATCATGGGACCATTGTGCGCCAAGCGGGGGAAATGATCGGCAAAGTTGCGGCGAAGGTTGGAGAGAAAAAAACGGAGACTTGGTGCGAGTGTAACTTTCGACGATTCACGTAGTTATGGTTTATGGAGACGCGGGGGCCGAGAGGCAGCGGGAAGCCGCGGGTGAGCAGAAGGCTTGACATCCGGTGAGAGGGCGGCGGGTTCGGCATACGATACCGGCGAGGCGAGAGACTTCCTGAAAAAAATAGGCGCATTTCACGATGTGGTGTGATTTGAATCACCGCCAAGAATGGCGACCTAATTTGTCGTATATTAAAGACGACCGATTTAGTCGTATATAAATGGCCGCCTTGGGAAGGTTCTGATTGGGCTTCGGAATGGGCTCCAGGGCGGCGAACGAGGAGACCAGGAATCTGCATGAGGACGTCGAGGTTGGGGCTTCGGGGCCGGAACCGCCGAATTGCAATCCAATTGGGCTGCTTCGTCATCGTTTTTATCTTTCCAGGCAGCTTAATGTTTCCAGCTAGCGCGGCGTGGGGAGCCGTTACGGGGAGCATCTCGGGAACGGTGAAGGACCCGCAAGGAAGAGTGGTACCGAACGCGGATGTCACGGTGCGGGAGGCGGGCACGGGGATCACACATGAGACGCGGAGCAATGGGAGCGGATATTACACGCTGCCGGTGCTGCCGGTGGGGCGGTACGAGCTGGACGTGCAGGCGACGGGGTTCGAGAGCTACCGGCGCGAGGACATTGTGCTGGATACGGATGCGGCGCTGACGCTCGACTGCCAGCTCGAGGTGGGCGCGATTTCGCAGACGGTGAGCGTGACCGACAATACGCTGCACGTGGAGACGGTGAGCACGCAGTCGGGAGAGGTGATTACGGGGCGCGAGATGGCCGCGGTGCCGCTGAACGGGCGGAGCTTTACCGATCTGCTGGCGCTCGAGCCGGGAGTTGCTCCTTCGACGACGATCAGCTCGGCGATGGTGGAGGACGTGGGCGCGACGATTCTGGACCCGTCGGGAACACTGAACCCGGGAACGATTTCAGTGAACGGGCAGCGGGAGACTTCAAACTATTTCAGCGTGAACGGAAGCGACGCGGAAGAGGATGTGAACGCGGGGACGACGATTATTCCCAACCTGGACGCGATTGCGGAGTTTCGCATTGTGACGAGCAACTTCGACGCGGAGTATGGGGAGTTCAGCGGCGGCCAGGTGAGCGTGGTGACGAAGAACGGCAGCAACGCGTTCCACGGGAGCACGTTCGATTTTTTGCGCAACACGGATCTCGATGCGCGAAATTATTTTTCGCCGACGCGCGGAGTGTACCGGCAGAACCAGTTTGGGGGAACGCTGGGAGGGCCGATCCGGCGCGACAAGCTGTTTTTCTTTACGGACTACCAGGGCACGCGGCAGACGCAGGGGATCGATACGGGGGAGATAAGCGTGCCGTCGAACGCGGACCGGACGGGGGATTTGTCGGATTTTGTGGACAGCAAGGGCAACACGCTGCTGACGGGGACAGTGGGTGGGCCGTATTTCGCGAGCCTGCTGACCGAGCGGCTGGGCTACACGGTTACGCAGGGCGAGCCGTACTACTTTAACGACTGCACGCAGGAGGATGCGCAGGCGGGACAATGCGTGTTTGGGAACGCGCAGATTCCCGAGAGCGCATGGTCGGTTCCGGCGCAGCGGATGTTGCAGTACATTCCCCCGCCAAGCAACGCGAACGGGTTTGCGACATCGGCCAACAACCAGGCGGTGCGCGACGATAAGGCGGGCGCGCGGCTGGATGCGAATACGCGCTGGGGGCTTCTATCGGCTTATTACTTTATCGACGATTTCGATTTGGATAATCCGTATCCGACGGCGCAGAGCGGGGCGAGCGTGCCGGGCTTCGACGCACTGACGACGGGGCGGGCGCAATTGCTGGCGCTGGGCGCGACCAAGACGATCAACTCGACGACCGTGAATGAGGCGCACGTGAGCTACCTGCGCGACCTGAACAACCTGGGACAGCCGGTGGGAGGACGCGGGGTGAGCCTGGTGTCGCAAGGATTTGCGAATGGGGATGGGACACCGAGCATTGTGGCGCTCGATCCCAAGGGGCAGAGCGTGGAGAATTTGAATTTCAACGGCTACTCGATTGGGGCCGCGGCGAACCAACTGATCCAGGCGAACAATACTTACCAGGCGTCGGACGCACTCTCAAAGGTGGTGGGCAGCCACACGATGAAGATGGGCGCGGAGTTTCATATCGACCAGGTGAACGCGCACCCGATCGCGCAATTCAACGGAAGTTTTGTGTTCTCGGGGACGGAGACGGGCGTGGACTTTGCGGATTTTCTGATCGGCGTGCCGAGCCAGTACAACCAAAGCCAACTGAACCCGTTTTATGCGCGCAACCAATATGTGGGGCTGTTTGCGCAGGATAGCTGGCACGCGCGGCCAAACCTGACGCTGAGTTATGGGCTGCGCTGGGATCACATTGCGCCTTGGACGGAGAAGTATAACCAGATTTCGACATTTGTGGCGGGCGCGCAATCCGTGGTGTTTCCGGGAGCGCCGGCGGGGATTTTGTATCCGGGTGATCCGGGAGTTCCGCGCACGCTGGCACCGGTGGACAACCTTGGATTTTCACCGCGCGTGGGAGTGGCGTGGTCGCCGCATGCAAGCTCCGCCGGCGCGTTGGCGAAAGTGCTCGGCAGCCAGGGTACGACGAGCATTCGCGCGAGCTTTGGCAATTTTTACACGGCGATCGATGCGGCTTCCGTCAGCGTACTGGCGGCGAATGCGCCGTACGGGACAACATACACCAGCCCCGCACCGCCGCTGTTCGCAACGCCGTTTGTGAGCGCGGCGGACGGACAGAATTATGGTCAGCCTTTCCCTTATACGTTCGCGCCGCTGAATTCTTCGCGCAGCAACCCGGATGGAAATATCGACTGGGGCGCGTACGAGCCGATCAGCGGAATTCCGGGGTACGACGTGCACAACCGCGTGCCGCATACGGAAGAGTGGATGCTTTCGATCGAGCGGCAGGCGGGACCTGACACGGTTCTGAGCGCGAGTTACATCGGCACGGCAAGTCACCGGCAGCGCGTGTTGATCGAGCCGAACCCGGGCAATCCGGCGCTGTGCCTGAGCCTGAGCCAGCCGAGCGAGGTGCAGCCGGGGACGCTGACCTGCGGCGCGGGCGGCGAAGACACGGTATATTACCCGATTGGCGGCGGGCAGGTGAACGGAACGCGCGGGCCGCTGGGAGCCAACTTCGGAAGCGATGCTCTGCAATCGACGATTGGGCGAGCGAACTACAACGCGCTGGAATTGAGCGCGCGGCACACCAGCGGGCGGCTCGAATTCTCCGCCGCCTACACGTATAGCAAATCGCTGGATCAATCGTCGAATATCGGCGAGGAGGTGAATCCGTTTAACCCGGCTCTGAGCTATGCGTTGTCGGCGTTCGACGTGAAACAGAATTTCGTGCTCAGTTACGAATACCAATTGCCGCTTGATCGGCTGGTAAACGACAGGCTGATGCATGCGAATCGCCTCAGCCAGGGATGGTCTCTCTCAGGGATCACGCGATTTGCAAGCGGTTTCCCGGTAACGATGACGAACAATGGAGACAATTCGCTAATCGGCACCAATCCGAATGGCGTGAACAACAGCAGCATCGACGAGCCCGACAACGACGGCGGACCGCTCAACCTGAATCGCAATCCGCGCACAAGCGGGAACAACTATTTCGATGCAGCGGCGTTCAGCGAGAATGCGCTGGGCACGCCGGGCACGGCGAGGAGGCGATTCTTCCACGGGCCTGGCGCGGACAACTACGATGTGGCGTTTGCCAAGAGCCTGCCGATCGCTGAGTCGAAGGTGGTGCTGTTCCGCGTGGAGGCCTTCAACGTCTTCAACCACGCGCAGTTCAACGGGCCGGGTGCGATCGACGGCAACATCGGAAGCTCGACATTCGGCAACGCGATCAGCGCGGCGGCGCCGCGGATTCTTCAGGGAGCGGTGAAGTTCAGCTTCTGATTGTGCGTATGTCTTGTGGGGCCGAAGCCACGGGCTGGCTCCATGATGATCCCGCCAGACCCAGGGGGTGCCCCGGAGCCTGGACGGGATCAACGGGATTCAGTTGTCAGTTATCAGGTATTCACTCCGCGAACTCAACGCTATTTCGCGGCGGGTGGGGGTGTGGGTGCGGGGAGATAGCTTAGATTGGGCGCGTAGCGATAGATGAGGAAGTCGCTTGACACGATGAGTTCATGGGCTTTGTCAACGAGAGCTTTGTAGTCGTCCTTGCTGAGTCCTTTTTCAGCGCCAACGCCGCCGTCGAGATCGGCCCAGTTGTTGAATCCGGTGATAGAGACGAATGTCGGGCCGGGCTCGCCGAAGCGTTTATCGGCAAAGTTGTAGCTTTTGGCTCCGCTCTTCTGGATTGCGGGGAGAATTACGTTTTTCTGGAAGTCGAGATACTCGCGATACTTTTCGGGGCGCACCTGAGTGACGAGAACGCGAACCATCTTGGGTATGTCGGCGCCGGTGTCGGGCAGGCTGAGCTCGGGCATGACGACGTCGATGTCGCGATGCCAGCTCGAAGTGCAATCGAGGATGCGCATGCTGATTCGCGTCAGGTCCTCGACCTGATCCTTCAGCTTGGGGTCGGTGTCAACGGATGAGTCAAGGTCGGCCCACTTGGTGTGCATCTGAACGCGCACGTACTCATGGTCGCCGGTGAGCGCGACCCACATGGAGCTGTAGCGGTCCGAGCCGGCTTTGGCCAGGATGGCGTTGTACTCCTTGATCTCGGCCTGAAAATCGCCGATGCGGTCGGGCTTGACGGTGTAGAAGGTGGCACTGCGGATGTTGGCGTCCTGCGCGGACGCGGGGGTGACGAGCGCTGCCGCGGCAAACAGCATTGCGGCGAGGCAAGGCCAGAGAACTGATTTCTTGATCCAGCTCATGAATAACCTCCTTGTTGCGAGCGAAGGCTGCACGCAACGATTGAAGGTCCGGCATTGCAGCCGGGCGTGATTGGAGTGAAGGCCTTCGCGAGCAAGGGGAACATGCGTGGTCTTCGAGCGCGGTGATGAACAGAGCCCGCGAGGGAATTGCGGACTTGGTGAGTATACGCCGGAGGGCAGTGGTTAGTGGTTAGAAATTAGTGGTTAGAAATTAGTGGTTAGGGGTTAGGGGTTAGTGGTTAGTCGTCGAGGGACTGAGGGAGCAAAGTAACAAGATGGCCAGTGGCGGCGCTGCCGGCTACACTTCCTCGGATTCATCGGCTACGGGGAGAATGTCGGTTGGGCGGGCCACCCACACGTAAAGCGTGGGGAGCAGGAAGATGCTCATCAGGAGATTCGTGATCAAGCCGCCAACAATAACAATGGCAAAAGGCCGCTGGGAATCGGATCCGATGCCGTGAGACAAGGCGGCGGGTAGAAGACCCAGGGTGGCGACGAGCATGGTCATCATGATGGGGCGCAAGCGCAGAACGGCTCCTTCCACGGCCGCCTCCTCGACCGTCATGCCGCGGGCGCGGAGCTGGTTGATGTACTCCAGCATGATGACGCCGGTTTGAACGGAGACTCCGAACAGGGCGAGGAAGCCGACCTCAGAGGAGACGCTGAAATTGGTGCCCGTAACGAGCAGAACCAGCAAGCCGCCGATGCTGGCCATGGCCACAGTGGCCAGAATCAGGATCGCCCACTTGAACGACTTGTACATGGAGTAGAGGATGATGAAGATGATCAGGACGGTGATGGGCACGATGATCAGCATCCGCGCTTCGGCGCGCAATTCGCTTTGGAACTCGCCTTCCCAAGCGATGTGATAGCCGCGCTGCAGCTTGACCTGCGCGTTGACATTCTGAATGGCCTCCCGTACGGCGTCACCCAAAGCCCTGTTGCGGACACTGTACTTGATGGCGACGTAGCGCTGGTTATTCTCACGATAGATCTCAGAGCCCTCGTCGGTTTCTTTGACGGTACAGAGCTGAGCGAGAGAAACGCGTTCGCCCGATGGCGACAGCAGGCGGATGTTGTCGATAGCATCGCGGGTGCTGCGAAACTCAGGGAGGTAGCGCAGGGTGAGGTTATAGACCTCCTCGCCCTTGAGAACCTGGCTAATCGCATTGCCTCCGACGGCAGTCTGGATGGCGTCCTGGATGTCGGCTACATTGATTTGCCAGCGCGCGGCCGCCTGGCGGTCGACCACGTAGTCCAGGTCGGGCTGGCCGGTCACATCCAGAACTCCCAGATCCTCAATGCCCCGGACATGGCTCATGACGGCGGCAACCTGGTTGGCGGTGTCTTCAAGAACGTGCAGGTCGCTGCCATAGACTTTGGTCGCGAGTTCTCCCTTGACACCGCTGACAGCCTCCTCCATGTTGTCTTCGATGGGCTGCGAGAATCCCCAACTGACTCCGGGGAATTTCTGCGTCAGCTCCAGATTCATGGCCGCGATCAGGTTGTCTTTATTCTGGTGAAAGACGGGGCGCCACTGGTCCTTTGGTTTAAGGCCCACAAAGAATTCGGTATTGAAGAAGCCGGTGTGGTCGGTTCCGTCGTCGGGACGGCCGGTCTGGCTGGTGCAGTCGGTGGCTTCAGGAAAAGAGCAGAGCAGGATTCTAGCTTCATTGGCAACGCGGACGCCGTCAGTCGGACCTGCGCTCTGATCAAGCTCGCCGCGAACCCAGAGCGCACCCTCATCGAGGTGAGGCAGAAACTCGGAGCCGATGACGCCGCTAAACGCGAGGAAGAGACCGAGAACCAGGGCGGCGACGCCCACTCCGAGGGTGAAGCGGCGATGTTGAATCGCCCAGGTGGCCGCCTGACGGTAACGCGTCCTGAGAATCGTGATCACCGGGTTCTTCCACTCCTTCGCTCCCTTGCTGAACGCAAAGCTGGAAAGGACCGGCGAGAGGATCATGGAAAACATCAGCGCTCCGAGCAGGGCAAAGGCGACTGTCCATGCCATGGGGCGGAAGAGGCGGCCTTCGACGGCCTGGAGAGTGAAGATGGGCAGGTAAGCGGTGATGATGATGCCAATGGCGTAGAAGACCGGGCGCTGGACTTCGTGTGCGGCTTCGGCGATGCGCTCGGGCACCGGTCTCGGGTCCTCTTCCGGGCGCGACAGGTGGCGCACGATGTTTTCGACCATCACAACCGCGCCATCGACCACCATGCCGAAGTCCAGCGCGCCGAGCGAAAGGAGATTGGCAGGAATGCCTTTCAGGTCAAGACAGATGGCGGCAAAGAGCAACGAGAACGGGATGGTTAGCGCGACGATGAGAGCGCCACGCGCGTTGCCAAGAAAGAGAAACAGAATGATGACAACCAGGACCATTCCCGCGGTGAGGTTGCCCAGAACAGTGTTGGTGGTGAAATGCAGCAGGTCGCTGCGGTCGATGAAGGACTTGATTGTCACCCCTTTGGGCAGAATCTGGTCGTTGAGATCTTTCACCTTCCGATGGATTCCGTCGAGCGTGGGCTGCGCATCGTCGCCCTTTTGCAGCGCCGCGATGCCTGAAACCACATCGTCATTGTCGAGAATTCTGCCGTCGGGCAGGTGCTCGGCGCGACCAAACCGGCCGAGGCGAATCTCCGGCCCCTGGGTGACGACGCCGATATCCTTGACGCGAACGGGAGTGCCGCCCTTGGTGGTCAGAACTGTGTTGCCGATATCCTGAATGTCGCGGACGAGGCCAACTTCGCGGACATTGACCTGCTGCTCGCCTTCCTCGATGAAACTTCCGCCGGCATTGGCATTGTTGCCGGCCAACTGTTGCTCCACCTGGCTGATGCTTAGTCCATAGGAGATGAGTTTGTTGGGATCGATGAGGACCTGGTATTCGCGGGTCGGCCCGCCAAAGGGGTTGACGTCGACGACGCCGGGGACAGATTTCAGGTTTTTTTCGATCACCCAGGTTTCGAGCGATTTCAGATTCATGACGTCGTATTCCGGGTTGGAGCTTGCCAGGGTGTAGAAGTAGATCTGTCCGACCGGGCTCCAGTCTGTCCCCATCTGGGGGACGACACCCGGAGGCAAGCTTGCCTGCGAAAGCCGTTCAAGCACGTGCTCGCGATTTTCGAAGTTCGTTGTGCCTTCGCCAAAGACCATTTCCACAGTAGAGAGCCCGAAGATAGACCAGGAGCGAACGTGCGCAACCCCGGGAATGCCGTTCATCGCGGTTTCAAGCGGGATGGTGACCTGCTGCTCGATTTGCTCGGCAGAGATGCCGGGCCACTGCGCGATGACGTCGACGTAATTGTTGGCAACGTCTGGATAAGCTTCGACGGGCAAGCGATGGAAAGAGACGATACCCCAGGCGAAGAGAACAATTCCGATGGCCAGCACCATAAGGCGGTTATGGAGCGCGAAGTCGACCAGTCTCCGGATCATTGTGCCTCCGCCGTGGCTTCGAGCTCGAGAACGTTCCTGACCACCTGCTGACCGGGCGCGATGTTGGAGAGAATCTCCTGCATGTTGCCCGGCATCATGTCGCCAGTAGTGACTTCGACGCGCTTGAACTGGTTGTTGCCGGCGGGCTCAAAGACCCAGTCGCGATCGTGCAGGTGAAGGATCGCGGTGGCCGGCACAACGGCATGGGCAACAGTGTCGCGGCTTAACAGCGTGGCAGTGACGTACATGCCCAGGCGGAACGTGCCGGGATTCGGAACCTCGATGCGAACTTTTGCGGTGCGGATGGTGGGATCGAGGACGGGACCAATGTCGCTGACGCGGCCGGTGAATACTTTTCCGGGAATCGCGCTGAGCCGTATCTGCGCCGTCTGCCCGAGACGCAATTGAGGGAGGTCATTCTCGAAGACGTCGCAGATGACCCAGACCACTGACAGGTCGGCGACGGTGAATGCAGTGGATGACCCCGAGTAAGTGACGCCGGCAGCCGCAGCATAGGTGACGTTCTGCGCGACGATGACACCGGAGATCGGCGCATACACGTTTACAACGCTGCTGGGGTGGTTCTTGTCGACTCCCAGCGTCTGCAATTGCTGATCTGCCGCGGCAAGGTCGGCTTTGGCGTCGTCCTCCGAGTCCTGAGCCTGCTCCAGCATGGCCTGTGAGATGGCGCCGTGCGCAAGGAGATCCTGAGCGCGAACAAACGCCTTGTTCGCCAACTGCTCGTCGTTTACCGCCTTCAAGTACGTGTTGAATGCATTGGTGATGTCGGGACTCTGCACCTTGAGAAGCAACTGGCCCTTCTTGACGTTGTCATCGAGATGCGCGCGGATATCGACGACGCGGCCGCTGGCCAGCGAGATGACCGGAAGCTCGCGGTCGATGTCAGGAAAGACCGAGCCAGTGACATCGAGCTTGGTGGGCGTATTGACGCGACCTGCCACGACCAGCGGGAACTGGCTGGGATCCTGCACAGAGATCAGCCCGGCGTCGCCGGTTTGGGTGACTTGCGCCTGCTGTGCTTCGCCGCTCGCGGGATTGAACTTGTTTCCGCAGCCCGCCAGCGCAAGGCATCCGGCAAGACAAAAGATGGTTGTGAATGGGGAAGGATTGGTCATGGGGTCACCTCTCGTCCGACGGCAAGATTCAGTTGACCAACAGCAGTAAGATAGGCGCCGATCAGTTGCGCATACGCGAGCTGCACCTGGCGGAAGTCGCTTTGCGCGTTGAGAAAATCCATCAATGATGCGCCGCCATGCTCGTAGGAGTAAGTCACGGTGTCGCGCACCCGCAGCGCCTGGTCGTTGTATTTCGCTTTGTACGGCTTGAGCAGCGCGATATTGCTGCGCACCAGCTCGTAGGCCGTGTCCACGTCACTGAAGACTTGTGCGCGCGTCGCCTCACTGGCCTGCTGGCTGCGGTCAATGTCAATCAGCGTGCGTTTCTTCTCACCCTGGTTGCGGTCAAAAATGCGCAGCGGAATGCTCACGCTCACGCCGATTGTCTCGGGGCCATTGGGGTTATTGGTCGACGAGTTGTTCGTGAACCAGCCGGCAAATGTCGGATCAGTTGAACCGTTTGCGACGGCCAGCTTGTGATTGGTGTCGGATTGTTGAATCGTCTGCAGCGCGGCCTGAAGGTCGGGCCGAGCCGCGAGGGCAGCATCGCGGTAAGTTTCCAAAGGCTGTAATGCATCGCTGAAATCGAATTCACCCGTCACATCGAACTGATCTACCGGGGTGCGATCATTCAACATTTGCAAGAGTTGGATCTTGGCGGTGCGCAGGTTGACGATCGCCGTTTCGATCTCCGACTCGTACTGCACGCGCTGCAACTCGATGCGGTCCAGGTCGATCCGGGCGATGTCACCGGCGTGGAAACGGTTTTGAGATATATCGATGATCTTGTCGTAATAATCGAGGTCGGCCTTTGCCAAATCGAGCACGAACTTGGCTTCGAGCGTTCCCACAAACGCCGCGCGCAGAGCAAAGATCATGTTACGATCCAGGTCCTCATGCTCTGACTGCGTAATGCCCGTGCCCTCCTGAGCACTCTCAAGACGGAGCTCGCGCTTGTGCTCACGCTCGTGCAGGTAACTGAAGCTGGGCTGCTCATAGGTGCCCTTGAGCGGAGTCCAGACTCCATCGTGAGGCGCGATCTGCGTGCCATCCGCCAGTAAAGTGAACTGCGGATTTGGCCGAAGAAAGGCTGTGATCTCTTCAGCCTTCATCTCGTCCACGTTATCGGCATCGGCTTTGAGAGCAGGGTTTGAAGCTTCAAATTTCGCCTTTATCTGGTCCCAGGTGAGGGCTTGCTGCGCGTCGGCTGCCGAGGAAGCGACGAGCAACGCCAGAGTGAGTGCAGGCCAATAAAGCCGGGAATTCATAGCATGTCCAGTCATCGCACGAGTGCGATCGATTAAGAGCAGCGAAAAAGAATGAGATCAAAAGGGAGGGCGCTGTTCAGGCGGCGGGAGGGGGCCTGGACCACGGGGCGAGCAAGTGCGCTGTGCCCTGGGCGGGAACGGCAGAAGCCGTGGGCAGGAGAGAGAACCTGGTCAGGAAGCTGGGACGCAGACCGGGCGCGACGAGCGCAACGATGCCGGACGCACCTTGATGTGCCTGTTGGAAGGAAAAGAGGTGGTCGCGCCTCCCTGAGCTCCGCTCGACCTCGGCAGGATTGTTCGCCGCCTGCAGATCGTCGGTGATGGAGATGACGGGCAGGAGAATTGCGGTGAGCGCGGCGAGCGAGATGAGCTGCAATGCAATCGCGGGAAGCGGCGAAACTCGGGCCGAGTTGGGTCCCGTGCGCCGCCGGCGTACGAACCAGCAACTCCAAAGGGCGACGGTGACAGCCACCCAAGCGAGATTGCAGAGCAATTCCATCAACCTGAGAAATTATACCGAAGCGGTCTTTTCAATGGTGTAAATAGAACGACGTATGACACTTGTGGGCGATTACCGCTGGAAGATGTCGATGGGCTGGTTGAAGTCGGTGACGCGGATGTTCTTGGCGAGGGTGGGGTACTGGCGCTGAAGCTTCAAGAACATCTCCCAGGCGACGCGGCGATAGCTGAAATGGCCGGCGGGGCCAGAGCGGAGCTCGGAGATGTACTGGGCTTCGGCGAAGTCCATTTTGAACAAGGCGCGAATGCGCGTGGCGAGGGGGTAGAGATAAGTGGCGGATTGCGCGGCCTCGCGGACGGGGGCGGCGGCGATGACGCTGGCTGTGCGGTGGGCGGCGGCGATGGCATCGCGGTAGTCGGAGATGACGCCGGCTTCGGCGAGGATGTCGGGGCGACTTTCGGCGGAGGCGGGCAGGTCGCCGGAGCCGGGGGTTTCATAGCCGTGCAGGGCGGTAAAGTCCTGGATGATCTGGGTGCAGCGGCGATGGCGGTGGAAGTCGCGGAAACCGCCGATGTCCATCAGAATGTCAAAGCGAATAGCGGCACCGGCATGAAAAGCGCGAAGGGTTTCATCGTGCTTGCCGCGGTGCTTCAGGCCCAGTTCGATGATTTCGGTACTGCGAGCGGCGGGCTGGCCGGAGAGGAAGTCGCGGAGCTGGCGGTAGGGGTGGTGGCAGGCGGAGTAGAGAAGGGTGGCGGCGAGCTCGACCTCGAGAGACTCGGTGCGCTCAACGAGATCGACGAGCGGAGCGGCGGCCGGGGGCAAGTTTTTGAGGATCTCGGCGGCGGCGCGGGCCAGATCGGCGCGAGTTTGGATGAGGTATTCGCTGGGCTGGGCGTATTTGACGAGGGTGGGCGCGGTGCGGACCTCGCGTGTGAAGAGGGCGGCGGCCTGGGCGGCGAGAGCGGGCGCGGCTTCGTCGTTGAGGTCTGCGATCTTGTCGATGATGGATTGTGCGGCGCGGCCGTTCAGGTTCCAAGCGGGGCCGGTGGCGGCTTCGCGGAGCTTTTCGCCGAGGAGGCGGATTTCAGCGGCGGGGTGGGAGAGCAGGCGCGAGACCTGGTTTTCAAGGGTGCGGGCGCTGACGATCTGGCCGAGCGAGGTGTTGGTGGCAAGAGGAAGCAGATAACGGGCGACATCGAAGGCGCGGGCGCGGAGGGTGCGGTCGTAGGCGTCCTGCTTGAGGTCTTCAGGGCGAGCGACGCGGCGGCGAAGGAGATCGACGACCGCAGTGCTGGTGCGCTTGTAGGCGGCCGTGAGCGAGACGATGGTGTGGGCGTAGAGGTCCTGCGAGGCGGAGTCGCCGGCGAAGTCGGGGTAGTAGAAGCCGGACTCAAGGAAGTTCTGGTAGCGGGTGGAGCGCTCCTGGCCGTCCCAACGGGTCTCGTCGACGAGGACGATAGCGGCAAGGAGAGAGAGGCGCTCGACGGCGAAGGCGATGTGGGCGAGATCGGCGATGGAGCGGTGGCCGTATTGGAAATAAAAGGTGTTGAGGAACTGCTCGGCGCGCTGGGCACTGATTTCGGCCAGGGAATCGCGCATGGATAGGGAGGATCGGGAGTACTTGGCCATGGCGAAGGCGAGGATCTCCGGGTCGGCGCCATGGACGGCGATGACTTCGGTTTGGTTACGCGCGGAGGGGGGCAGCGAAGATTCACTGGACATGAGGATGGTCTCGCGGACAGAATACGTCATAAGGGAGCACCCGCGCGCAGCGGCGGACTGGGACCCCAGGAGCACGGGAGCAGCAATGCGGGAGTATCTGGTGCGAACGTCGCACAAACCGCGGCCCTTGCCGGCAGGACGCTGGGCGATGACCCAACGCTGGAACGATCTGCTGTTTGCGCATTGGCCGATTGCGACGGCAAAGATGCAGGCGCTGCTACCGGATTGGCTGGAAGCGGACACAATCCAGGGGTCGGCTTGGCTGGGAGCGGTGCCGTTTTGGCTGGACCGCATCAAAATCCGCGGCGTGCCGGCGATACCGGGGCTGCGGAGCTTTCCTGACTTGAATTTGCGGACATACGTGCGGGACCGCGACACGGGGACCCCAGGTTTCTACTGCTTCAGCGTGGATTCAAGCAACCTGCTGGCGGTGGCGGTGGCGCACATGATGTACCACCTGCCGTACAGGCTGGCGGAGATGCACCTGGAGCCGCGCTCGGAGCCGGAGTTCGCGTTCTATAGCCGGCGGCGATTCTCGCGCAAGCCGGTGATCTTCAAAGCGCGATACCGGGGACTGGGGCCGACACGGCAGACGGCGGAGATGCGGGTGGGCTCGTTCGAGTATTTCTTTACGGAGCGGCCCTGCGTCTACAGCACGAACCGTGCGGGAGAGCCGATCAGGGCAAATCTGCATCATGTTTCGTGGCCGCTGGAAGAAGCAGAGGCGGAGATTGAGCGCAACGACCTGGCGGCGGCGGTGGGCCTGGAGCTGCCGGAGCGGGAGCCGGTGCTGCACTACTCGCGGCGGCTGGCAGTGTATGTGTGGCCGGCGGAGCTGATGCGTCCGGCGCTGGCGGCGCAGCCGGTGACGGTGGCGGCGACGCCGACGTAAAGGCAGTTCGCAGTTCTCAGTTCACGGCTCATTGCGATTGGCCGGCGGCCAAGCTCCGCGCGCAGGAATCCTGTGCGCACAAATCGGGCAGGCCACGGCGACATCAACGAGCGATCCGCTACTTTGTCAACAAGGTCGCGGGAAGTGCGTTGCAGCTTGGTGTCGTTTGCGCCTGCACCCCGTACTGAACGGATTGCCCGGGCAGCGCGATCGTGCACTGAGCTTCCGTGGTGTTGCCGTTTCCGGGGTTGCCATTCGAACAAAGACCGGCCGGGAAACTGGATGTGTTCAGCGTAAACGGCTTGGGGCTGATCCAATATACGGTCTGACCGCTTGACGCCGTGATCGTCGTCAGAGAGTTGCCATTTGGATCGTTCAGCGCCGTGGTTCCATTCACGCAGGAGACATACGCGGTAATAGCACTGGTGGCAGGATGAGCGACACTCGGTTGTGCCGGTGCGGGGTTCGCCCCGGATGAGTGCTGGCCTCCGACGAGATGAGCGAAATCCTTCTCCACGGCTCGCCCGTAGCTGAAGTTTGTGACGGGGCCCGGGCCCGTCGGAGATTGCTGGATGCCGGGATCAGGGCAGCTATACCCTTTGGGAGATGAGCAATTGAAGAGATAGGGGCCAGCCGAAGCCTGAGGGTCGATGGTGCAGGTCGATGGATCCCCACCGGGAACGCACGGGTTATACCCCCCCACAAAGCTCATCGCGAGACCCGACCCGTCGCCACCCGCCGGTGGCACCAGGGTGATCGTGTCTCCGCCATACACCAGCAGGTTGGCCATGGGGTAGTTCTGCACCTGATAGACGAAGTTCCGTCCCCCGGCCGGCGATGCCGACCAGTCCATCCATATCCCCAAAAACACCCCGGCAACAAACACAAACAGAAGCAACAGCAGAGTTTTCATTCGATTGTCCTTTCCTTTCGCTGGATTGAGAAATGCCTAGCTCGTAGATGCTTTCCCGTTGCCCTTCAGATTTTTCAGCTTCGACCGATACGCCTCGGTGCTGCGCAGATCTTTCAGGTCCACGGCCAGGTCGACCTCTGCCGGAGACAGTCCCTTGTCCATGCACCACAACAACAGATCGAGTGCCTCTTTCCTTCTTCCCAGCACGTCCAGCGCCTGCACGATCATGAAGCGAGACGCCACGTCGGTGGCTCCGTGCGATGCGGCGTTTTCCATGTCCGTCTCGGCGTCCCTGGTGTCGCCGATTTTCGCGTGGTAGAAGGCCAGGTTGGCCCATCCAAACCCATCGCGCGGGTTCGTCTCAAGCGCGGCGGACAACAGTTGCGCAGCGCGCGCGTAGCACTCTTTGGCCTTCTGGGCATTGCCGAGCATGGTGTAGCAGTCGCCCATGTTGCGCTGAGTGAGATGATTCCCCGGCTTGAGAATATCGGCGTGCCCGTAGTCGGCGAGGGCATTGTTGTACTTGCCATCCTCGAAGTCCATGTCGCCGAGCGTAAGGTAGGCATCCTCGCTCTCTGCGCGCGCAAGGCTCTCGTTCAAAGCCGCGCGGGCATCGTCGCGCCTTCCCAACTCAAGGTAGGTCTGGGCAAGGTTGGCCATCGGCTGCGCAACCTTCGGCGCAGCGTCTCCGGCTGCGGCAAAGGCCTTAGCCGCCTGGTCGTATTTGGCCTCCCGCGTCAGAATCACTCCGAGGTTGTTATACGCCGGCCAAAAATTCGGCCTATCGACGAGAATGTCGCGGTACGTCTGCTCCGCCTCCGGCAACAGCCCCTGGTGCTGGAGCGCCCACGCCTTCTGATACAGAATCCCCGGGTTTCCGGGGTCCGCCTGCTGCGCCTTTTGAAAATAAGCCTGCCCATCTTCGGCTTTGCCCTGCGAAACCAGGACCAGCGCCTGGCTCAGCAGTCCCATCGCGGAAAGAGGGTTGTAGCGCAGAGCGTTGGCCGCATTCCTGTTGGCAAGGTCCAGGTTGGCTGGTTCCCTGGTTACGTAAAACTGGCGCAAATAGGCAATCGCCAGCTCGGCGTAACCCAGGGCAAAGTGTCCATCCAGGTCGAGAGCATGCTGGTACATGTCAATGGCCTGTTCAAGTCCGGCATGATTCGGTTCGTTCACCAGTTGTTCCGCTTCGCTGTATGCCTGGTACACATCCGGAGGGACGTTTTTCAGTTCCTCGGGATCGCTCAACTGCACGTCGCTGCTTGGAAGTTGCAGCAAAAGGGCGGCCCGGTGCGAGGCCTTCTCGGCAAGGCTGCCGATGGCGTCCAGTGCGCACTCTACGGTTCCTTTGCGCATTACGCGCTGAGAGTGCGCATCCAGCAGTCGGAGATTCAGCCTCGCCTCGGATGCGGTCTGATCGAGCGAGGCGACCAGGACCAGGTTCGCGCCGAGCGTGCTCTCGGTCTTCTCCGGCGAGTCGATCGCTTCCGCGGGCCCCGGCCTGTCCTGGGGAGTGATGATCATCAGATTCTTCACAACCGCCTCTGCGCGCGAAAGCCGCTGGCCGATCGAGTCCAGCACCGTGAACAGCAGCGCCGGGGGACGATCCGCAGGCATCGGCATCAGGGCAACGAACCTGGTGGAGGGGAGCGGGTCCACGACATTCACGATTTGCGCCCAATCCAGCCACACTGCAAGTGCCGCGCCCGCGCTTGCGCCCGCCCCGAGCACCACCATCTTCCTGCGCGAGATGCGCTGCCCGCTCGAAGAGCGACTTTCAGTATGCACGGCCCGCGCGGGCATCGCCTGCATCGCCTCGGGGACCGTCTGGAATCGCTGCTCCACCGCAGGCCTGAGACACCCCTCGACAAATCGTTTCCATTGTTCGGGGATCTCCGCCAGATTGAACGACGCTTTCACTCTCTTCCCGCGCCGCATGGAAATCTGCGGCGGACGCCCAGCTAGAACCAGATAAGCGACCACCCCCAGCGCATACACATCGCTGGCCTTTGTCGGCGCGCTTCCATAGAAGAGCTCCGGGGCCATGAAACCGGGCGTTCCGGCAACTCCATATGCGGTGAGTGCCGTCTCCTCACCCAACGCGGCCCGCGCAAGGCCAAAGTCCGTAACCCAGGCAATCACCTCTCCGCCCGAGCCTTGCAGAATGATGTTCGCGGTCTTGATATCCCGATGCAGGATTCCTGCATGGTGGGCAGCTGCAATCCCCGCTCCCACCTGCCTCAAAATGGAAAGCGCCTCCTCGCCCGGCAGCGGACCCTCGCGCGAAAGCCTCGCTGCAAGACTCTCGCCCGCCAGGAGCTTCATCGTCAGGTAGGTGAGTTGTCCCTCCGGCCGCTTCCAGTGCCCAAGATCGTACATCGGACAAAGATTCGGGTGAACCACTTCACGAGCGCTCAGAACTTCCCGTTCGAATCGCTGGCGCATCGTTGGATCGGCCGCATAGTGCGAGAGAATCGTCTTGAGCGCCACATGAATCCCGCGCAGTTGCCGATCCTCCACCTCATACACCTCGCCCATCCCGCCGCGCGCAATGAATCGAACCACTGAGAAGCGGCCGTCAATCAGGTCGCCTGGCTTAAACTGTGGATCGTCCGCGGGCGCGCCCAGGTCCTCCCTGGGCAAATCCCGGGCAGGCTCCGCCGCAGCGCCCTGCGGCTCGTCCGGGCCTGGTCCTGCGGCCGGCGGTAATGTGCTATCGGTGCTGGTGGGAAGGTCGTCCATCTCTCTCGAGCGAACCGGCCAGGCGCGCAAGTCCGGGGGAATGGCCCAAACGGAGTCGAAATTGGACTTAGGTGAGGAAGCGAGCCGGCAACGCCGTCACGATGAGTTTACCCCGAACGCCTTGAATTGCAAGGTCCTTTTGTCAGACGCCTGGCTCGGGTCCTCCCGCGCAACGAAGTCGCCGGTCTCACATCGTTTGGCCTCAGAAGGATAGTTTAAGGGCCAGTTGAATAAGGCGAGGATTGTTTACCGTGGAGTTCACGGCGCCGAATCCGGACGCGTTGATATCGTTCACCGGCATGCCGAACTGCGGGTGATTGAAGAGGTTGAAGAACTCAGCGCGGAAGTTCAAACCCGCCTCTTTGCCAGGCAGCGCAATCTGCTTGATGAGGGAGAAGTCAGAGTTGACGAAATCGGGCCCTACGACCGGGACGCGCGACGCATTTCCCAACTCGCCGGGGGCGGGCGCCACAAAACCGGCGGGGTTGATCCATTGCAAATGGCTGTGGTTGGCGCTATAGGGATTCTTACCGGGAACCTGATCGGGCCGGTTCCAGTTGTTGTCATTTCCGCCTTGCTCGAAGAAGACACCGGACTGGTTACTGCTGTCGATCAAGGGAACCGGGAATCCCGAAGAGACTCTCTCGATAAGTGTCAATTGGAAGCCGCCGAGAATGGCGTTGGCCGCGTCATTCCAACTGCTGCCGAATTGCTTTCCGCGGCCGAAGGGCAAATCGTAAATCACGCTGCCCGTGAAGCTGTTATTGAGATTGATCTGCGATAAGGACCAATCGAGATTCTGCCAGTTGGGCAGCGGGAAATAGGGAGCGCTCAACTCGGAGCCCAAGCCGTCGGATAACCCATTGTCATAGGTATGAGAGTAGGTGTAAGCAAGCAGAGCGTAGAGGCCGTACTTCGGCGTTTTGGTCTCTGCCTTCACCTGGAATGAGTTGTAGGTTGTCCTGCCCACATCGCCGAACAGCGAAACAATGTTGAAGTTTGGCGGGTTGTAGGGGTACGTGTAGGGTGCGCCGCCGGGCAGGCAGCCGAGCGTATAGCCGCCCGTTCCGCAAGCCGAAGGGCTGTCGGTGTTGAGGTCGTTGCCGCTCACCAGGATGTGCGTGCCGAGGGAACCGGCATAGCCGGCGGTCAGCACAATGTTACCCGGCAGCTGGCGCTCGATGTTCACGTTGTATTGCTGCACCCGGCCCAGTTTGATGTCCGTAGGCTCGTTATAGAACGTGCCTGTAAATTCCGCGGCGGTAGGCGGCGTGGGAATGGTCGCAAATCCGCTGGAAAGATAGGGACTGGTGCCGGTGGGTGTTTGCCCGAGCGTGGTGGCGCAGTACGAGGTAGCAGAGGGGCAGGCGACGGAGAAATTGAAGGCGTCAGACTCGCCCAGAAAGGGCGGGTTCATCCATAAACCCGGCGCGCCCTGGCTCCAGGCAGAGTCGTGGTAGAGCGCGTAACCGGCGCGAAGCACGGTCTTCTCGCTGCCGAACACCTTCCAGGCGGCGCCGATGCGGGGTTCGAGAGCTGTCCAATCCATCTTCACCCCCGCCGATGCGCTTACGCCATTCTTGTTGGCAACCAGAAGATCTCCGGTCGCGGGAATGTAGTCGGCCAGGCGTCCGTGAGCTTCCGTGGTCGGAGTGGTCATGTCCCAGGCCAGGCCGAGATTGAGGGTGAGAGATGGTGTAACTCTCCAGTCGTCCTCGAAGAAAGGACGGTAGATTTTCCAGCGGCGGCCGATCAAGGAACCATCATATGTCTGGTCGTGAATGGCCCCGGTGGTGAGGCCAAGCAACAAATCGGCTTCCGGATTGCCGCTAAAGGTAACCCCGTCGCCGATCAGCCAGAAGCCATCCTGGAATGCTTCGGTGCCCACATTCATTTGATTGTCGCGAAAATCGATCCCCATCCTGAAGTCATGCTTGTTGTGAATAAGGTCCAGAGAGTCTCTGAACGAATAGATATTCGTCCCCCCCTGGAACGGCGAGTAGCCACGATCGCCGAGGGACCAGTAGCCGCCAAAGACCTCCGTCGAAACCAACCCGCAACTGTATGCGCCGGGAATGCAGCCGCCGCTCGAGCATCCGAGGTTGGCGCCGGGAATTCCGCCCGGCACGAGATTGGCAGAGGCGCAGGTACCCGAGCCTTGCGAAAGGATGTAGTCGAAGATTCGGTTGTAACCAACGGTCGCCTGGTTGACCATCGTGGCGGAAAACACATGGGTCTCGCCCAGGGCGATGTTGCGCGCGTGGTTTCGAATCGCCTCATTGCTGCCGAAGGGATTGCTTTCGGCAAGTCCCGGCGCGCCGCCCGGCACCCAGGAATACGCCTGTTCGTAGCTGAATCGGCCGAAAAGATTGTCCTTGCTGGAAAGCGTGTGGTCGAGGCGGCCATCGAGCCTGGTGTCGTAGAGACTGCGCACAGGCTGACTGGTGTAGTTGTAGCCGGAAGTGGCGTTGTTGGCATTCGTCGGAGGGTAAATGTTCATCATCGCCTGCCCGATGTTGTTGAACAGGCCGGATGGAATCTTGTTGCAGGCAGTTCCCTGGGGTTGGCTTCCATCGGCGTTGACCGGCTCGGTATGCCCCGAACCATCGCACTGGAAATAGACATTTGGATAGGCGGTTGGGTCCGCCGACGCGCCAATCATGTTCGGGTTGACGATTGGATAGGGAACGACATTTCCGGAAGCATCCTTCACGGGATTGCCGAATGGGTCGAGGGAAAAATCGCCCGCGCGCATGGCCATCGACGGCAATAGGCCCGTAAAAGCAATCCCGTGGAGCTGATATTTTTGTTCGCCATCGACGAAGAAGAAGGTCTTGTTTTTGCGAATGGGGCCGCCGACAGAGCCTCCAAACTGGTTCAGGTTGAACTTTTCGACGGAGTTGGCAAAGTAGCTCTTGGAATCGAGATCGGTATTGCGGACGAATTCGTAGAGAGTCCCATGAAAGTTGTTGGACCCGGATTTTGTGGTCACCAGCACGGTGGGTCCAGCCCTGGTGCCGTATTCGGCGGAGTAGGTGTAAGTCAAAACCTTGAATTCCTGGATGTCGTCGATCGAGGAGAAAATCCCGATACCGCCCGCAGTCAGCTCGTTGTTGTCCACACCGTCCAGCAGCCAGTCCGCGCTGTTGGGGCGCGAGCCGCCCACCGACAGTGAGAAGGAACCGCGCGCCGCAACCTCGCTGTCGCTGCCCGAGGTGAAAAAGCTGCCGGGATTCGTCTCTGCCGTGGCGCCGGCGGTGAGCGTGGCAAGTTGCACAAAATCGCGTCCATTCAAGGGCAACTGCGACACCTCCTGCGAGGTAATCACCTGACCGAGAGACGGATTGGTTGTCTCCACTGCGACCGCCTCGCCGGAAACTGCCACTGTCGTCACTACGGTCGCGGGCACCAGCGTAAAGTCGAGTTCCCGCGCCTCATCGACCTGCAGACGCAGATCTTTCGACTCAGCGCTTTGAAAGCCGGCCGCATCGACGCGCACTGAGTATGTTCCGACAGGGAGTAGTGGGATCAGATAGTGTCCCGCATCGTCAGTCTTCCCGTCCCGTTCCAGGCCTGTTCCCTCAGAGGTAACGGCGACGTTAGCTCCGGGGATGGCCCCTTCGGATTTATCTGCGACATTTCCGGTGAAACTTCCGGTGGCCTGCCCACGCACGACAGGAGCAATCATGATTGCGAGTACGCAGACTACGGCGAAAAAGAACGCCCTATAGGATTCCGTTCTGGCCAACAATTTCATTAATCTGAGACAATTCGCGCCGATCAAACTGCTTTTCATCGTCATACCCTTTCGGATGAGCTGGCCTTGTACCGACTGCGCTTGGCGAGCGTCGGGTCTCAAAAAAAACCTGCAGCATGTTTTTTGTTGGTTTGAAAAAACGGTTTCATCAGTCGCGCGGTGGGGAGCAATCGATCACAAGCAGTGGATAGTGAGGCCCTTGTCTTCTCCCTTGAAACTGGTAGGAATTGCGATGATCCTTGCGAGAACTTGCAACGAACTGCAGCGGGAAGACCTTAGATGATTAGACTCTATGAATTTGCCGGTTGAAAGTCAACGAAAGTTTTGCCCTGCCGGCTGGCACTCCGTTCCGTCCGGCAGCCGCGTATGGCCGGAAGTTGTCCATCTATAATGGGCGATGGAAAGGCGCGGCTCGCGACAACGAGCGCGCAGAGGTCGACAGAAGATATGGGAGATTTGCAGGGTAGGATTGCGCTGGTAACAGGCGGGGCGCAGGGAATTGGGCGCGCGATTGCCGAGGAGCTGGCTGCGGCCGGCGCGACGCTGGCGCTGGCGGATGTGAACGAGACGAAGCTGGCAGAGACAGTGGCTGAGCTGAAGGCCCAGGGGATCGACGCGACGGCATTCACCGTGAACGTGTCGAGCCAGGAATCGATTGACGCGGGGGCTAAGGCGATCCTGGACAAGTTCGGCAAGGTGGAGATTCTCGTCAACAACGCGGGGATCACGCGCGACAACTTGATGCTGCGCATGAAGCGCGCGGACTGGGATCTGGTGCTGAGCATCAATTTGACGGGAGCATTTCTGCTGACGCAGGCGCTGCTGAGCCCGATGCTGAAAAACCGCTGGGGACGGATTGTGAGCATCGCCAGCGTGGTGGGCCGCGCGGGACAGGCGGGGCAGGTGAACTACGCGGCGTCAAAGGCGGGGCTGATCGGGTTTACGCGGTCGCTGGCGCGGGAAGTTGCGTCGCGCAGCATCACAGTGAACGCCGTGGCGCCGGGATATATTGAGACGCCGATGACGGCGGTGCTCAGCGAGCAGCAAAATGCCGCGATGATGGCGACGATTCCGCTGGGGCGACGGGGAACGCCGAAGGACGTGGCGCAGGCGGTGAAGTTTCTGGCGTCGGATGCGGCGTCGTATATTACCGGGCACGTGCTGGACGTGAACGGCGGGATGTTCATGGGCGGGTGAGGGAGCGACTTTGGGGTGGTATGATGGTAGTATAAAGGTAGTATGAAGACGAAGACATCTATCACGATCTCCTCCTCCCTGCTGGCCGAGATCGATCGCCGAGCCGGAAAGGGTGGCTCCCGATCGGCCTTTGTCGAAGGAGTTCTCCTCGCTTATCTGAAGGCGAACGCGCGGCGAGCAACGCAGGCACGGGACCTTGAATTGATCGACGCTGCCTCAGACCGCCTAAATCAGGAAGCGCTCGACGTATTGGAGTATCAGGCTTAGCAGGTCGATGAGACGAGGCGAGCTTTATCGGGTGCGGAAGCCCGGCGGCGATCCAAAGCAGCATCGTGTCTTCGTTGTCGTGAGCCGCCAGGCGGTGATCGAATCGCGCTTTTCCACGGTGATTTGCGCGCCCGTATTCAGTTCCGGCGAAGGGTTATCAACCCAGGTCTCCGTGGGCATCGACCAAGGCCTGAAACACCAGAGCTGGATTATGTGCGACAACCTGGTGAGCCTTCGCAAATCCGAACTGACGGATTATGTGGGCTCTCTTTCAAGCAGGGAGTTAACGGAGCTGAATCGCTCGCTTGCGTTGGCTCTCGAACTTCCTTTGTAGAACCAGGCCTGGACAAATTAACCACGCGGATGAATCCTCCAGCGATGAGATTGACTGCGATCACCGATCCCCCGGATTCCAAGCGATCCAAAGTAATCAAAATCTTTGAAGTTTTGCCGCGGCCTGCCGATAAATGGGCGGGAAGGGTCGCATGGCGGCGCAGGCGGAAACGCCACAACACGTGGAAAAATCAGAGCGGCTTGTGTGCTCCGCACCGGAGGCTATGGCCGGGGTGCGCTATGTTGCACGGCAGCCGATTCTGGATCTGCGCGGCAAGGTGCACGGGTACGAGTTGCTGTTCCGCGACGGGCCCGAGGCGGTGTTCCGCGGAGATGGCAATGCGGCGACCCGCACCATGCTGGACAGCACAGTGCTCTACGGCCTGGGACGGCTGACGGCGGGACTGCCGGCGTTTGTGAACTGCACGGAAGAAGCGCTGACGCGCGACCTGGTTCATGTGATGCCGTCGGGCATGACGGTGCTGGAGATCCTGGAGGACATTGTGCCATCGCGGCCTGTGATTGAGGCTTGCCGGCGGCTGAAGGCGGGCGGTTTCCGGCTGGCGCTGGACGATTTCCTGTGGAGGCCGGGGATCGAGCCGCTGGTGGAGATCGCCGATTACATCAAAATCGATTTTTCGATCACCGATCGCGAAGAACGGCGGAGACTGCTGGACCGGCTGAGCCGCGTGACGGTGGCGCTGGTTGCGGAAAAGGTGGAAACCGAGGAGCAGGTGCGAGAGGCGCGCGATGAAGGGTTCAACCTGCTGCAGGGGTTTTATTTCTGCCGGCCGGTGCTGATGGAAAATCGCAGAGTGCCGGCCAACCGGCTTTCGCACGTAGAGATTCTGCGGCTGATGAAGAGCGAATCCATGGACCTGCACGAGCTGGCGCGGCTGGTTGAGCGCGATACTTCCCTCACCTATCGATTGCTGCGGCTGATGAACTCGCCGGCATGCGCCATGCAGCAGGAAGTGCGCAGCGTGCAGGCGGCGCTGATCGCGGTGGGAGAAGAAACGTTCCGGCGCATGGCCACGCTGGCCATTACCAGCGAGCTGAATGCGGGCCAGCCGGCGGAGTTGCTGCGCATGGCGTGCGTGCGCGCGCGATTCTGCGAGTTGGCTGCATTGTTTGCGGGGCTGGATGACACAGAGCAGTACCTGCTGGGGCTGTTGAGCCTGCTGCCGGCGATGCTGCGCCTGCCGATGCGGGAACTGGCGCCGTCGCTGCCGCTGCGCGATGAGATCCGGAGGGCGCTCGAGGGCGAAAAGATTCCGGAACGGAGCCTCTTGTGTTGGCTGGAGGCTCACGAGCGCGGCAACTGGGATATGTGCGATCTGATCGCGGATCGGCGCGACCTGCAACAGGAGGACCTGTTCCGGTGCTACGAGGAAGCACTGCATTGGGCCGAGACGGTTCTCGAGTTCTCGTGACGGACGAGCTGCCGCAGGCGACATTGAGTGCGAAGTTTTCAAGTCCAATGGGCAGGCTGCCGATAGGCACTGCGGAGACCAAGAGTGGCTACGAACGTGCAAACCCCGGTTGGCGCTGCGGGCCCTGTGCCCGAGCCTGGAGACGGCGTGCGCTATGTCACGCGGCAGCCGATCCTGGACCTGCACAGCAAGGTTCATGCCTATGAACTGCTGTTTTCGAGCGGGCCGGGGACAGCGTTCCGCAGCGACCGCGAAATGGCCGCGCGCACACTGCTGGACAGCACGGTGATCTTTGGCCTGGAGAAACTGACCTGCGGGCTGCCGGGATTCGTGAAGTGCACGGCGGAGATGTTGGCCGGGACGCTGGTGGAGATGCTTCCCGCGGCGATGACGGTGCTGGAGATCGTAGACCCGGCCGACGTCTCGCCGGAGCTGATGAGCGCTTGCCGCAACCTGAAAGCGGCGGGATACCGGCTGGCGCTGGACCAATCGAAGTGGGAACCGCAGGCGAAGGCGCCGGTTGGGCCACTGGTGAAGATGGCCGACTATCTGAAGGTGGATTTCTCGCGAACCAATCCCCGCGAGCGGCAAACACTGCGCGGCCAGGTGAGCGACACGACGGCCACGCTGGTGGCGGAGAAGGTGGAGACGCAGGAGCAGTTCAGGGCGGCGCGGGACGAGGGATTCGCTCTGGTGCAGGGCTACTATTTTTGCCGGCCGGTGGTGCTGGGCAGCCGGCAGGTGCCGGCCAACCGGCTGTCGCAACTGGAGATTCTGCGGTTGCTGAAGGACGACTCGCTGAACCTGCACAAACTGACCCAACTGGTGAAGCGCGATGCGTCGCTTACATATCGATTGCTGCGGCTGATCAACTCGCCTGTGTGCGCCATGCCGCAAGAGGTACACAGCGTGCAAGCGGCGCTGCTGGCGGTGGGCGAGGAGACGTTTCGCCGCATGGCGACGGTGGCGATTACGAGCGAGATGAACGTGGGCCAGCCGCTGGAATTGCTGCGCATGGCGTTTGTGCGCGGGCGATTCTGCGAGCTGGCGGCGAGAGCGTGCGGCCTGGATGGCACGGAACAGTATTTGCTTGGGCTGCTGAGCCTGCTGCCGGCGATGCTGCGCGCGCCGATGAAGGATCTGGCGCCAACGATGCCGCTGCGCGAGGAGATTCGCCGGGCGCTGATGGGCGAAGAGATCCGAGAGCGCAGCCTGCTGGCCTGGCTTGAGCGCTATGAGCTGGGCGACTGGGCGGGATGCGGCGAGATTGCGGAGGCGCGGGAGCTCGCAGAGAACGGATTGTTGTGCAGCTACCAGGAGGCCGTGGCCTGGACGGAGGCTGCTCTCTATTTTGCGTGAGCGGCGCGGCGAACCGCAGTTGACGGCGGCAGCGCAGGCCGGTTGAGTCGGCGCGATGCAGCGGACGGCGTGAATCCCAGCAAGCCCACGGAGCATCTGAGAAAATAATGAGAGTGAGACGTATGGAACATTTTGTCCCGCGAAGCACAGTGGGGCTGGTTGCCGTGTTTGTGGCCGTGGCGCTGTGCATGCAGGCGGGTGCGCAGAATCCGACGTCGGCGGAGAATCCCTTCTGGGGCAGCGTGACGGCGCAGCCGGTGACGGGCGAGCCACTGAAGCTGTCGCTGGACGACGCCATCCAGCGCGGGCTGAAGAACAACCTCGGGCTTAAAGAGGTGGAAAACGAGGAGAAGACCTACCACGCCGAGGTGAATGAGGCGCTGCAATTGTTTCTACCCACGATCACTTTGACGGGCGACACAGGCTACTACATGCACGACCTTGCGGCGCTGGGGTTCGGACCAAAAACCATTGGCGAGTTCACGTCGCTGTTTCCGGGGGGCAAGATTCCGGCGGGGCTGTCGCTGATTACGCGCGACGATCTGACCGAGGGAAAGATCCAGTACAACGAGATACTGTTCTCGGGGCCGGTGATCCAGGGGTGGAAGGCAGCGAAGGCGGCGGAGCGCGCAGCGCACTTTGGCAAGATGTCGGCGCGCGGCGAGGTTGTGCAGCAGGTGGCCGTGGCCTATCTGAGAGCGGTCGCGGACCAAAGCGAAGTGGAGAACGCGAAGGCTCTTGTCGCGCAGGCGCAGTTGTTTGAGGATCACGCGCATGAGGCGCACGTGGCGGGCGTGGCGGCGAATCTCGACGAGTTGCGCGCGAAGGTGCAATTGCAGTCGCAGCAGCAATCGCTGATCGCGGCACAAAATCAGCAGGAGAAGGACTTTATTCTGCTGAAGCGGGAGATTGGCGTCGATCCCGAGCAGGAAATTGAGCTGACCGATCCGGCGCCCTACAGCGAGCTGGCGGAGGAGACGCCGGAAGAGGTGAAGGCGGTGGCCTACCAGAACCGGCAGGACTACCAGAATTACGAGAACCAGGCGGTGGCGTACAAGGCGCTACATGACGTGTACCGCAGCGAGCGGCTGCCGACGCTAAGCTTCTACGGCAATTACGGCACCAGCACCGTGAACGGCGCGGGCACGCACGGCGACTTCATCGCGATGGGGACTTTGGCCTTCCCCATCTTCCGCGAGGCCAAGCTGCGCGGCGACGAGGACGTGTCGATGGCGAAGATGGAAGAGACAAACGCGCAGCTCGACGATCTGCGCAACCACATCGACGAGCAGGTGCGCGCGGCGCTGCTGGACGTGAGCGCGAACAAGCAACTGGTGGAAGTGGCGCGGTCAAATGTGGACCTGGCCACGCGCGCATTGAGTGACGAGACGGACCGCGTGAACGCCGGCGTAGATGACAACCTGCCGCTGGTGACTGCGCAGGCTACGCTGGCGACCGCCGAAAGCAACCTGGTGGACAGCCTGTACGCGTACAACGTGTCGAAGATCGGGCTGGCGCGCGCGACGGGCGTGCTGGAGCAACAGTACCGGTCGTATCTGGGACGTTGAAACCTGAAGCGGAATCGCGCATACTGCGCTGAACACAATAATATTGACCAGCCGAAAGAAGTTAGGCAGAAGGGGTGTTCCCCATGGCCCTGGGTCTGAAGATCGTCTATTACGTTGAGCCGAATGCGGCGGCGCTGGCGCGGCGCGCGGCGGAGTTTCTTGTTGAGTTGGCCGAAGAAGCGGTGGCCGCGCGCGGCGTGGCGCGGATCGCGATCAGCGGCGGGTCAACGCCCAAGGCGGCGTTCAGAACGCTGGCCGAGCAGGGCGAGGAGTGGCGGGAACGCATGCCATGGAAGAACCTCGACCTGTGGTGGGTGGATGAGCGGTGCGTGCCGCCGGACGACGCAGACTCGAATTACCGAATGACGCGCGAAGCGCTGCTGGACCACGTGCCGCTGAAGCCGGAGCAGATTCATCGCATGGAGGGGGAGCTCGAGCCCGACGATGCGGCGGCCAAATACGAAGCGGAACTGAGGACGAGCTTCGGGCTGAAGGGCGCGGAGATGCCCCGGTTCGATGGGTTGCAACTGGGGTTGGGCCCGGATGGACACACTGCGTCGCTTTTTCCCCACACTGAGGCGCTCCACGTGACCGATCGGCTGGTGGCGGCCAACTATGTGGAGGCGCAGGACATGTGGCGGGTGACTTTGACGCGGCATGTGATCAACGCGGCGAGGCAGGTGTTCTTCCTGATTGAGGGCGCGGAGAAGGCGATGATTCTAAACGAGGTATGGGAGGGGCCGCGCGATGAGGAGCGTCTGCCGAGCCAATTCATTGTGCCCGTGGACGGTATACTGACGTTGCTTCTGGACCAGGCGGCGGCTACCCTGCTGCCGGCGCCGGACGCGCAAGGCTATGGAGTCTTAGAGAGGACTGAATGATTCTGGCAGGCGATGTAGGCGGCACCAAGGTTCATTTGGCGCTGTTCGATTTTACCGACGGTAATTTGAAGCACACACGCGATAAGCAGTTCCCGGCCAAGGAATACGCGGGGCTGGAAGAGATCGTGAAGGAGTTTGTGGTTGCGGAGAAGGTGACGTCGGCGTGTTTCGGCGTGCCGGGCCCGGTGCGAGAGGGGCGGCTGCGGCTGACCAACCTGCCCTGGACGCTGGACAGCCGCGAGCTGGCTCGCAATTTGAAGATTGATTACGTTTTTCTTATCAACGATTTGCAGGCAAACGGATACGGGATAGCGGAGCTGGCGGCAGACCAGATTTATACGCTGAGCGAAGGCGATTCCCGGCAGGTGGGCAATCGGGCGCTGCTCGCGGCGGGAACGGGGCTGGGCGAGGCGTTTCTGGTGTGGGATGGGCGCGACTATGTTCCTTACCCATCGGAGGGCGGGCACTCGGACTATGCGCCGCGCAATGACGACGAGATCGACCTGCTGCGTTTCCTCAAGCAGAAGTACAACGGGCGGATCAGCACTGAGCGAGTGGTGAGCGGGCAGGGGATCACCAACTGTTACGAGTTTCTGCGCGAAGTGCGCGGCTTAGATGAGCCGGCATGGCTTGCGGAGCAGATGACGCAGGAAGATCCGAACGCGGCGATCACCGAGGCGGCGCTGAAGGCAAAGAGCGAGATTTGCGAGAAGGCGCTGGATATGTTTGTTTCGGCGTACGGGGCCGAGGCGGGAAATCTGGCGCTGAAGGTTCTTTCGGTAGGCGGGCTGTACGTGGGCGGCGGGATTGCGCCGCGGATTCTGGAAAAGCTGAAGGACGGAACGTTTATGAAGGCGTTCACCGACAAGGGGCGGTTGAGCCAGTTGCTGGTGAACATGCCGGTGCGGGTGATTCTGGAGAGCCGCACGGCGCTGATGGGCGCGGCGGCGTATGCGGAGGCACGGGCGGCGGAGCTGAGCGGGATTTCGCCGCGGGCAGCGAGCGTGAAGTTCTAAAAGCAGCTTCTAGCTTCTAGGAGTCTGTCGGGCATAGCGTTTTGCTAAGGCCAATTCAGCGGTTTGCATGGCTGGTGTTCGAACAGGGGCGCGCAGGCAGTAATCCCGTTGGTAGTTTATAGCAAGCTTTCTGTGCAGTTT